>ENA-OQDL01000308-OQDL01000308.1-human-gut-metagenome-genome-assembly--contig:-NODE-308-length-32930-cov-13.595982_pt1 | contig 32930 bp, 20 predicted proteins | sample MGYA00242782_ERZ504609 | MGnify/ENA primary metagenome ERZ504609 (study PRJEB26092, sample SAMD00036320) | human gut metagenome | host: Homo sapiens | study: EMG produced TPA metagenomics assembly of... | reverse complement strand
GGAGGAAATGTCAATCCTACCGTTTCAAATCTTGTCATCGTCACCGAGAACATAAGAAACAATCCGTTCGATATGAACGAACTCAAGCCCATGAATAAAAAACTTAAAGACATACTTCCATGAAAAAAATACATTTTACCAACCGCTACCTGCTCAATCCGCATCATCCGGTAACGGTATTTGTCATCGGAGCCGGAGGTACAGGCTCACAAGTGATAACCAATCTGGCACGTATGAGCATGGCATTTCAAGCATTGGGCCATCCGGGACTGCATGTCACCGTATTCGATCCCGACACAGTAAGCCAGGCCAATATAGGACGCCAGCTTTTCAGTGAAACAGAACTGGGACTGAACAAAGCCGTATCACTAGTCACACGCATCAACCGTTTCTTCGGATACGCATGGACTGCCGAACCGCAATGTTTTCCTACCAGGAATTTTTTTGAAGATAGCACAGCAAATATCATCATAACCTGTACGGACAATATACGTTCACGTCTTACGCTTTGGAAGTTCCTGAAGAAAGTCCACAAAGAAAACTTCAGTGACCATTCGGCTCCCATATACTGGATGGATTTCGGGAACAGCCAGACAAAAGGACAGGTCATCATCGGGACGGTACGTGAGAAAGTTCTCCAACCTTCTTCACAGGAATATATTCCCATGCCTAAAATGAATGTCATCACCGAGGAAGTGGACTATGCAAAAATCAAGGAAAAGGAATCGGGGCCGAGCTGTTCACTGGCAGAAGCCCTGGAAAAACAGGATCTGTTCATCAACTCCACACTGGCACATATCGGATGTGATCTGCTCTGGAAAATGTTCAAGGAAGGAAAGACACTGTATCGCGGTGTCTATGTCAATTTGGATATATTGAAAATGACCGCAATCCCGGTGTAATGACGGAAGTGACCGTATCATCTTTCCATCAGAATACGGTCACTTATTCTATTTGCTACTTATTATTTACTACGTTCTTACCACGCTGGAGCAGGAAACTCTGTATCTCTGAGGCGAGATAGAATGATTTCCCGTTCTTTTCCACCGAGTAATATTTAATCTTGCCCTCTTGCCTGTAACGTGCCAAAGTTCTTTGTGACACACCAAGGAGTTCTGCCAGATCCACATTATCAAGCAGCCTGTCCCCGTTCATACATTCTTTCAGACGGTTCATCTGATCCAGTTTCTTTTCAATGCGGGCAAATCCCTCTACCATGGTTCCTATCAGTCTTTCGAGTATCTCATTATCTATAATTCCAAGTATTATTAAGTAAATAAATCAATACTCCCTCCGTGCGCACTTTAGAGTATATACTTATAGTAGTAAAAATAGTATGCCTAAACTGAGACAAAGATCAATAAGTTTGCTAATCGCTGATAATCAGTTGTATAAAATTTTCTACTTAATATTTAGTGTAAACTATGTAATAAAGAATTGGAAACCGGTTAACACAGCTACCAACAATGACATCTGATGCTGCCTGACGACACCTAATGACAACATTTTGTATCATATACATATTCAAAATACATTTGTACAAACTCAACTTTTTTGGATATGGAAATCATTGGAATTGAAACAGCTACATATGAGAAGACATTAAAGGATATTGAAAACTTCCTTGATACCATTGATAAATTGGTAACAGCTTCTTCACAGAAAACAATAGGGGAATGGTTGGATAATCAAGAAGTTTGCCTGATTCTCAAAATTTCTCCCAGAACATTACAGAATCTTAGAAATACAGACCAAATCTCTTATTCTCAAATTGGGAAAAAGATTTATTATAAAAAAGAAGATATTCAAAAGTTCATTGAAAAACACAACAGAAAATTATGAGCAAAGTAATTACCCAAGATAATGAGCAAGTTATTCAGATATACAATAGGTTAAAAGATACGCTAACAAGACTCGAAGATATTCTGAAGAACAACAACCCAACATTTAATGGGCATAGATATATGAATGATGCAGAGTTGGCAAATTACCTTAAAGTTTCAAGACGCACTTTACAAGAATATAGAAATAATGGAATCTTATTCTATTATCAGATTGGAGGTAAAATTCTATATCGGGAAACCTGATATTGAAGAACTTCTTAAGAAAAACAGACAGGAAGCATTCCGCTAAACATTTCTTGAGATTTTCGTTGATTTTCAAAGAAAAAACAGTATCTTTGCAATACTGATAAAGAGTTGTATATCAGTACAGAACAAAGAAGTTCAATCGAGGTGAAATAGGTAGGCTAAATGATAAACAACAAGATAAGTAACTGATTATTAGCGATAAAAAATATAAGGTTCCGCCCAAGCGGATCACCAAAAGAAAACCATCGATAACTAAATTATCGGTGGTTTTTCTTTTTATATATTCCGATGAAAAAACTGCCCAGACATAGAGTTTCCGATATTTCCGATACTGGCATACACCTTCGTGTATTTTCAGCAGACGGCATGCAACATACCCCTGTCGACTATGCGCATCAGGATGACTACTATATGTTCGGCTTCGTCGAATCGGGTGAATGTGACATCCATATAGACTTCAACAGCTACAGGCTGACGGCGCATTGTGCCGCTCTGGTATTACCCGGACAGGTACACAGCTTTGTACAGGCTACCGGACTGAATGCCTATATACTGATGATTGACAGCGCATTCATCGAAGAAACTTCTAAAAGATCCTTTGAACAATATACACTTGGCACACAGACGGTAGAACTGTCACCGGAACAGCAGACTGAACTGACATCGCTGTTTACCATCCTGGCCGGCAAACTGGCACAGACTGGCAAACATCCACAGGCACTGGCACTGCACCTGTCGCTTGCCATCATCGACATCATCGGAGAAGCTATCACCTCCAAGCAAACGGCTCATAGCCTGCCCCAACGTTATGTGGAGCATACCATCACCTTCAGGAACCTGCTCAAACAGCATATAGAGCACAGCCACAGTCCCAGTTACTATGCACGCATGATGAATATCTCGCTCATGTATCTCAACGAAGCGGTAAAAGGGACGACGGGGTTCAGTGTCAGCCAGAACATACAATATGAAATTGTGACAAGAGCCAAACGGAGCCTGATATATACCAGTAAAAGCGTAAAGGAAATAGCTCAGGAACTCGGATTTGAAGATTACGCTTACTTTACCCGGCTCTTTTCGAAAACAGCAGGAATATCTCCAACCGACTTCCGCAAAAACCATAAATAGTCCAAGTACTCCCCTATCTTATCCATTGCCTCCGTTTCTTCATCGGGCTAACTTTGCATCCGGAACAACACGAAGTATGTATGCCGGACATACCCCGAACTGTACCGGCTAACCCTAACAAATAATAATCATGAAGAAACAAAGAACATTCTACATCGACCTCGTTCTGGCAGCTATATGTCTGCTCACTCTTATTACCGGTCTGATTATCCATGCGGCAGGTCATGGTATCGTACAGTCAAATGTAAAAATCTGGAGAGTTACACATATCGTATGGGGAGTATTGTTTCTCATCCTATCCACTGGACACATAAGGGCTCACCGGGGATGGTATAAAAGCTTGCCCGAAAGATTCAGGCAACGCAGCAAGGTTACGGTTTGTCTGTCGGCCGTTTATTTACTGACAAGTGCGACAGGCCTCATCCTGATATTGCATCGGGAAAATGCCGGCACTCATTTAGGAATACTGCATTATCAGGCAGGTATCCTGTTCAGCATACTGGCAATCTGGCATCTGTGCGGACGTATAAAAATACTCCTGACAATGAGAAAAAACTTCCCCCTTCCTGCTTCGCATCACAAAGCCGAAAGAGGGAAGAACATATTTATCTGCAAAGATTAACTAAAAACTTATTTCAATTCAAATACGGTTTTCGACTTTATATCTTCCGCAGAAGCAGCTATGACAGCCTCGAATTTTCCAGGTTCTGCAACCCATTTATGCTGCTTGTCATCAAAAAAGCTCAAAGACGATTTGTCTATTGTAAAAGAAACTGTTTTAGTTTCTCCAGCAGCCAGTTTGACTTTACAGAAACCTTTTAATTCTTTTTCCGGACGAGAAAGTGAGCTCTTTTTATCACAAATATAAAGCTGAACGATTTCTGCTCCTTCTCTCTTGCCTACATTGGTAACAGGGACTGTCAGCACAATTTTTCCATCCTGAGTCATTTCTTTAGAATCCAGCGTAACCTTGCCGTATTCAAACTGAGTATAACTTAATCCATGTCCAAAGGCAAACAAAGGCTTAATATTTTCCTTATCGAGCCAACGGTAACCCACAAAAATACCTTCATTGTATTTCGCATCCCAGATATTCTCGTTCTCTCTCTTTACACCAGGATATTCACCCAATTTATGAGCTCCAACATCTTCCAGACAAACAGGGAAGGTAAAAGGAAGTTTACCTGAAGGATTGACATCTCCCAAAAGGACAGATGCTATGGCGCTTCCGGCTTCACTGCCTAAAAACCATGCCTGAACAATAGACGGCACAGATTTCACCCAAGGCATAGCAACGGCATTACCCGATATGTTTACGACAATCAAGTTTTTGTTCACTTTTGACAAAGCTTCTATCAGCTGATCTTGTCCGTAGGGCAATCCCAGCTGTGCACGGTCTGCATCTTCACAATCCTGTCCTGCACTTTTATTTAAACCACCAAAGAAGATTACATAATCGCATTCTTTTGCCAGGCTGACAGCCTCAGCAATCAGTTCTTCCGGCGAACGGTTATCTGACAAATCCTGTCCTGTAACAACTCCGTTGTATTCGCCACTGGCATCTCCGACATATCCTCTTGCAAAAAGAACTTCTGCCTTGCCGGCAACTCTCTTTTTCAAGCCATCGAGCGGTGAAATTTCATGTTTTACCTTCAAAGAAGAGCTACCTCCGCCAACGGTCATCATTTTCAACGCATTCTCGCCAATTACTGCAATTTTTGAAGCTTTATTCAAATCAATCGGAAGCACATTTCCTTTATTCTGAAGCAACACGATACCTTCTTCTGCAATGGTTCGGGCCGCATCAAAATGCTCAGGACTTCCCATAGATCCGAAAGGACGATTGCGGTTCATTGTCGTACGGAATGAAAGACGAAGGATGCGACGAACTTTCTCGTCCAGCTCTTTGGTCGTATATTTACCCGATTTAATCTTATCCAGATAAGCTTTAGCCAGATAATAATTGTCATAAGCATTACTTGCTCCGTTCGACAGTCCGTTGGTCCAACTTCCGAACTCTAAGTCCAAACCGTTAGTAATGGCCTCGTCAGTATCGTGAGTACCACCCCAGTCGCTGACAACAACTCCGTCAAATCCCCATTCACCTTTCAATATATCATTCAGAAGATATTGATTATGGCAGCAATGCTGGTCTTTATAAAGATTATACGCTCCCATGATACTCCATGCATGCCCTTCTTGCACCGCAGCTTTAAAGGCAGGCAGATAAATCTCATACAAAGCTCTGTCATCGACAATCACATTGGTTGTATGGCGATTGACTTCATGATTATTCAGAGCATAATGCTTTACACAGGCAGCAACGCCATTACTTTGAACCCCTTGTACATAAGGAACCACCATCTTGCTGCTCAGATAAGGATCTTCTCCCATATATTCAAAGTTACGTCCATTCAAGGGTGTACGATAAATATTTACGCCCGGTCCTAATAAAATTGTTTTATTTCGATAGCGAGCCTCTTCACCGATACTCTTGCCATACAACAAAGCCATGTCAGGATTCCAGGTCGCAGCCAGACATGTTAATGCCGGAAATGCAACACATGAATCGTTTGTCCATCCGGCCTGATCCCATTCGTCCCACAAAACCTCCGGACGAATACCATGAGGTCCGTCAGTACACCAGATCTCAGGAATACCCAAGCGGGAAACACCGGGAGAACAGAACTTAGACTGAGCATGAATCATAGCAATTTTCTCTTCCAGTGTCATTCTGGACAAGGCATCTTCAACACGTAACTCAACAGGCTTTGTATCATCTAAATAAACAGGTGTATCGACAGACTGCGCCGAAACAGAGGCAAACAGAACAAACGCCAACGCACCTAACAATATTTGTTTTTTCATGATATTAAATGTTTTATGATATTTCAAGAACTATTTCAACTATTGAAAACTAAAACCTAACGAGTGAATATATTCCTTTTGAGGTATGCAATTTTCTTTCTTACAATTCTGAATGAAATCATTCATCGCTTTCCGTACCATCTGCTGATCAGGACGTGCCTTACGAATTTCGGCATAGCTGCCTCTGGGAGATTCAGAAAAGGCAACAATATGATTCCAGTTATCAGGCATCTGGATTCCCATTATACACGAGTCATCTTTTTTCTTATAAGGCCAGAATGTCCATCCTATATTATTTTCTTCCATGACTTTGCAAAAAGATGACTGCCATTCTGAAGTATTATGTCCTATCTCTCCCATATACATAGGTAAATTTACACTATCACGAAAAGCTATGAATTCCTGAATTGCTTCTTTCGTAGGAGCTCCGCCATAACGATGACAGGTATACATCAGCTTATCATCATATTTGGCATCCTTAAACGGCTTAAAGTTGCCATTCCATTGAGAACCTCCCAATAATATGATATGGTTGGTATCGACTTCACGTATTGCCTTGACAGCACGCTTATGCAAAGCTTCCAATTTACCATTCAACTCCTCCATGTTATCGAAATACGGAGCAATCGGCTCATTTATCAGTTCATAACCTAATATTACAGGTTCATTTTTATACCTTTCAGCTATGTTTCTCCAGATATCACAGAATAACTGCTGGCTACGTTCGCTTTCGAATAACCAGGGATAACCATAACTATCGTCAATATTGTCGCCAGTCTGTCCGCCCGGAGCATCGTGCATATCCAAGATCAAATACAATTTATTATCTCTACACCAGTTAACAACACTGTCAACACGTGCAAATCCATCTTGTTCCGCTGTCAGTCCCATATAATCTTCATCAGTAAATAGCTTGTAATGGAACGGAAGACGGATTGTATTTGCTCCCAAACCGGCAATAAACTCTATATCACGACGAGTTATATAATTGTCTTTAAACTGTTTCCAAAAATCAGCCGTAAAATCAGGTCCTACCAGTTCACAAAACATCTGGTTAATCATTCTGGCAGAATTGGTATTGGTGAAACCAAACATATATCCTTCAGGATTTAACCAGTTTCCCAAATTAGTACCTTTTATGTGTAAAGTATCTCCATCCGGTTCTATCAGACAGGCACCTTCAACATGTACAAATTTATTCTCATCCAGTTGATTTTCAACTTCCTTTTGAGATTGCTGGCAAGAAAATAAGCATCCGGCCAAAGTGAGTGCTATAATCTGTTTTATCATAAAAAAAGCTCCTATATTTATTCTGCGACATTAAACTCAGTTGTCAAGCCTCCCTGACTATCGGAAGCTACCCACAATTTAAAGTCGCCCGGTTCAACTACCTTCTTCATATCTATATTCCAAAAAGCCAATTCAGATACCGGCAAAGCAAACATAACCTGCTTAGATTCACCAGGCTGTAAATTGACACGCTGGAAGCGCTTCAACTCTTTCACCGGTCTGGTTACAGAGCCAACTTTATCTTGCACATATAACTGTACAACCTCTGTACCTTCATAACGTCCGGTATTTTTCAATTCAACAGAAACTTTCAATGTATCACTGACCGTCAATTTGTTCGAAACAATCTTCAGATTATCATAACTGAATGTCGTATATGACAAACCATATCCAAATGGGAATAATGGTGTAGAACCTGCATCAAGAAAGAAAGAACGGCATCCCACTGAAGTCTGTCCTGCTTCCATCGGAATTTCATCAAGCAACATTTCTTTCTCCAATGCCGGTCGTCCGGTATTATTGTGAGCATAATACATTGGAAGCTGACCTACCATCTTAGGAAATGTAACAGGTGTTTTTCCGCTTGGATTCACCTTTCCGAACAAGATATCAGCCAAAGCAGGTCCTCCCATTGTACCCGGATGGAAAGCATAAAGTACAGCATCCGATTCTTCTACTTCTTTAGCTATTGTCAGTGGTCGGCCTGCCATAACAACAGTAACAAGAGGTTTTCCCGTCTGTGACAATTTTTCTATCAGTTCCGATTGCAGACCTTGCAAGTTCAAATCGGCCAGAGAATGAGCCTCACCTGATAAAATGGATTCTTCACCTACAAAAGCCAATACTACATCAGCTTGCTTAGCTGCATTGACAGCTTTCGCCAATCCTGCTGTCTGTTTGTCGCGGCTATATGCCAGTGCCGGTTCATAAATAATACGCACCTTATCGCCATATACAGCACGCAAGGCAGCCAAAGGAGTCTGCGTATGTGCTTTTTCTCCATCAAACACCCAAGTTCCCATCTGATCATGAGGAGCATCAGCCAAAGGACCAACGACAGCTATAGTATGTACTTCGTCAGCATTTAAAGGCAATGTCTGATTTGTATTTTTCAAAAGAATAGCCGACTGTTCTACAGCCTGTTTTGCCTTAGCCAAATGTTCTGGTGAATATTTTACTGATTGTGGAGTAGAAACATAAGGATTTTCAAACAAGCCCAATCGGAATTTTAAGCGCAAGATGTTACGAACCGCCTCATCTATCTGCTTTTCGGATATTTTATTCTCTTTCACCAGATTTTCCAAGTTGCCAGAAAAAGCTCCACTAACCATATCCATATCGACTCCTGCATCAAGTGATTTTTTTGCAGCATCGGCAGCGTCTTTACAAAAGCCATGAGTAATCATTTCGGTAGCAGAAGCCCAATCGGTAACAACCATTCCATCGTACTTCCATTCTTCCCGCAAGACATTCTTTAAAATAAACTTATTACCGGTAGAAGGCACTCCATCATTGTCATTAAAAGATGTCATAAAAGTTGCAGCTCCAGCTTTTGCTGCTGCTTCAAAAGGCGGAAGATATACGTTACGCAACAAGCGTTCCGGCAAGAAGGTTGAATTATAATCTCTTCCACTTTCCGCAGCTCCATATCCTACAAAATGTTTTGCACACGCAGCAATAGAAGTCGGATCATTCAGTGAATCTCCCTGGAAACCTTCAATCATAGCTTTTCCCAATACAGCTGTAAGATAAGGGTCCTCACCACAGCTTTCGGCAATTCTTCCCCAACGTGGATCACGGGATACATCAATCATCGGAGCAAACGTCCATCGTATACCATCGGCAGAAGCCTCAATAGCGGCAACTCTGGCAGACTCACGAACCAGATCCGGATTAAAAGAAGCAGCCTGTCCTAAACAAATCGGAAAAATTGTTTTATATCCATGAATAACATCACGTGCCATCAGTACGGGAATACCCAACCGTGACTGCTCTACGGCTGTCTTCTGTATCTTATTTGCGACTTCCGCATCTACAATATTCAGAAACGAACCAACTTTTCCTTCTTTGACCAAAGTATACATTTCTTCCTCACTACCATACGGGCTCAGCTGGTTCATTTGGCCGATTTTCTCCTGAAGTGTCATCTTCCCTAACAGATTCTCGACCTTTTTTTCTATCTCATCTTTTCCTGTTTCCTTTTCTCCGGATGAAACACAAGAAAAAAAAAGAAAATGTCGCCACCATAAGAGAAGCCGACAGTAAGTATATTTTATTTTTCATAAACAAATTATTTACATTTCAGGAAAGGCATTCCAATGATATAAATCACTGAAAAGCCTTTCCTCATTGTGATTAATATGGATTCTGTGTCAAAGTTCCAGCAGACTTATCGATTTCACTAGACGGTATAGGCAAGTACTTTTTGTTATCTTTATAACCACGACTTCCTAAAACCTCATTAGCTTTTCCTGAACGTACCAAATCCCAGAAACGCTTACCTTCACCATACAACTCAAGATGTCTTTCTTCCAAAACATTATCAATATTGGCAACAACCTTATGAGCTCCCAAATTTTCTACAGTAGTACGATAAGCTCTGGCTCTTACCTGATCCAGATAATTTTGTGCCTCGGCAGTATCGCCTCCAGTACGCAATATCAGTTCGGCTGCATTCAATAATGTTTCAGCATAACGGTATACACGTAAGTTATTTCTATAATTCAAATCCTTGTCACCCGTACACTGACTATTTCCACCCTGGCGAGGTAAATATTTCAACAAGAAATAACCAGTATCTTCATAGCGCGGTGTATACGAAGCATTCGGATGAGTTTCTTGATATTTTGCAAAATTCAAAATACCGCCGTCCTTACGCTGGTCATCATCGTCGTAAGAATTATACAAGTCCGGATTCACGGTACCAAATCCCCATCCGCCTGCAAACTTTTCATCTTTACATTCGTTTATTCCGATCAGAGTAGGAAGAACTGTACCACCGGCAGCAATCGGATTTCCCCAGCTACGCTGAGCATTCAGATCGTGATAGTTTATTTCCCAAATGGATTCTTCACACCATTCGCCTGCATCTTCCCACATTCCAGCAAAATCATCATGCAGACTATACAACTGAGAAGATATAATAGAGCGCATATCCGACAAGACTTCAGCATAACGGCTTTCATCGTTCTGATACATCACAACTTCTGCTTTCAGCATTTGTGCGACAGCTTTGGTAACTCTTCCTTTCATTGTAATATCAACAGATTCGGGCAAGCGATTTTCTCCCAATGCATAATCCAAATCTTCTATAATTTTCGGATACACTTCATCTGCTGAAATCTGCTCTACCAAATAAGGAGAAGTAGAAGGATTCACGGTATAATAAGGTATGTTTCCCCACAATTTCCACAGCCATGTATAATAATAAGCTCTCAGAAAATGTGCTTCAGCCAAATAACGTTCCTTATTTTCCTGAGATATACCAGGAATACCATCCATTTTTGCCATAACAATATTGGCACGGTTGATTCCTGAATAAAATACACTCCATAAACTACTGCAAACGATTTCGGGAGTAGCTGTAAACTTATGCATGCGATGCCAGTGCTCATTATCTTGCTCTGTTGAACCTCCGGCATAAATATCGTCCGACATAACATCTGCAACCAAATTCAAAGGATTATACTGTCCCAGTCCCCAGTCAGGCCACTGCAAAGGATCGTAAGCAGCAACCAGTGCACTATAAATACGTTCTTCCGAGTTATAATACTCATCCTCGCTTATATTCACGGTAGGATATACTTCCAGAAAAGAATCACTGCAAGAAGCCAAACTCATTAGTGCTAAAGCACCACATATAAAATATTTTTTCATTTTTTCTCAGTTTAAAAGTTAGAAAGTAATATTTGCGCCAACTGTAAATGTCTTGGCCTGAGGATAAACTCCTTTATCAACACCTAAAGAAGTACCACCTGAAGAAATTTCCGGATCGAAACCATCGTAGCCTGTAATTGTAAACAGGTTTTCAGCTCCAACGTATACACGCAAATTCTGCACAAAGAATTTTGTTGTTACAGCCTTAGGCAAAGTATATCCTAACTGAATATTCTTCAGACGTAAGTATGAACCGTCTTTTATATACAAATCAGAAGACAACCAGTTTCCATTTTCATCATTTTCACTCAAACGAGGATATTTGTTGGAAGTACCTTCTCCGTGCCAGCGGTCTAACATATAAGAAGGCAGGTTAATGCTCTTCAAGTCAATACGGCGAGAACCATCAAAGACATCATTACCGATAGTACCCTGGAAGAAAGCATTCAGGTCGAATCCTCTCCAGTCTAAAGCGATAGAGAATCCTACAGTCCAGTCTGGCATACCTTTACCGATCTTCACACGGTCTGCGTCATCAATCTTTCCATCTCCATTCGCATCAACAAAACGTACATCTCCTGGCTGTGCATTAGGCTGGATTTTCTCTCCCTTTGAATTTACATATGAATTGACTTCATCCCAATTCTGGAAGATACCAGCAGTTTTCTTTCCATAGAAGAACGGGAAAGGTTCTCCGTTTTCGGCACGTGTAATTGTTCCGATATTCTGGATAGCATCATAGTTAGCCCAACCTTCGGCATTACCCAGTTCGATCAGTTTATTTTTCAGGTAAGAAGCATTGGCTCCGAATTTAACGTTCAAATCAGAAACCTGGAATCTATAAGACAAATCCATTTCAATACCAGAGTTTTCCATCTTACCCACATTACCCATCGGAGGAGTATCACCAACATAAGCAGGCAACGGCATCTGCATCAGCATACCATCTGTTTTCTTCTTATACCAGTCTACTGTAAAAGTAAGTGCATTACCAAAAAATCCGAAATCCAATCCCAAATCAGTCTGGCTGGTTTCTTCCCATTTCAAATCAGGGTTAGGCAATCCATTAGGCTTAGCTCCTACCACAATAGCTTCATTGCCGTTAGCACCAAAAATATAATTGTTACCACTGTTCATAATGGCTGTATAGCGGAAGGCATCAATACGTTCATTACCATTCTTACCCCAGCTTGCACGTAATTTCATAGAAGTAAGCCATTCAGGACGTTTTTCCATGAATTTTTCATTTGTGATATTCCATCCTAAAGATAATGAAGGGAATACTGCATATTTGTTATTCGGACCAAAGTTAGATGAACCATCCCGACGTATTGTTGCCTGGAACATGTAGCGTTCAGCATAGTTGTAGCTGACACGAGCAAACATAGATGCCAGTGTTGAAAAAGGCTGAGCTTGTCCTGTAGCTTCCTGATCGGCCTTTGTTCCTTGTCCGAAATTGATGTTGGCTTTATCAGGATCCAGAGATTGCAAATTGTAGTTCTTTCCCCACAAGGTACGTCCCTGATATTTCTTTGCAGACTGTCCTAATATAACAGATACTGAGTGCTGTCCAAAGGTCTTATCATACGATAATACATTTTCCAGCTGCCATGTATATCCTCTGTTCATGCCCGACCATGCAGAAGACTGAGTTTGACTGTTGCTCTTTCCCAGATAGTAAGGATATATCCAGCCATCATTTCCCCAGAATGCCAAATCAGCACCATAAGTTGTTTTAAACTTAAGATTGTCCCACAGTTGAAGTTCACCCCAGAAAGAAGCGACGAATTTATCAGAGTTGTTTACATCTCCCGGCAACTCCAATTGAGCCAGCGGATTGGTTATTTCGTTATACGCATCACCAACAATGGTATAAACATTTCCATTTTTATCTTTTATTGCTGTAGGATATTCTTTCAATACAGCTTCAGGATCTTCAGCATACACAGGGAGTGTAGGAGCAATCATCAGCGCACTACCCAACGGACCACCTTTTTCATTGTTTGTATCAACTCCTACAGATTTAATACGAGTATAACCGATATTGGTTCCAATTTTAAATGATGAAAGCCAGTTACGGTTTTTAGTCTGATCGAACAATGTATAATTAGAATTCATACGTAAAGTGAAGCGTTCATAATTTGAACGATCGAAATTACCTCCAACAATACCGTCTTGCTTGAAATATCCTGTTGACAAAAAGTATGAACCTTTATCAGAACCTCCGCTGACACTTATCTGGTGATTCATTATCGGTGCATTAGAGTTGAACAAAGCATCTTGCCAGTCTGTTCCCTCTCCTGCTGCTTCCGGATTGGCATAAGGAGCATCTTTGCCTGAGTTAACAGCCATTTCATTCATCAACGTTTCGTACTCAACAGCATTAAGAACATCTCTCTTTCTCCAAGGATTTTGCCAACCGTATGAGAAGTCATAGCTAATAACAGCTTTTCCTTTGCTTCCTCCTTTTGTAGTAACCAATACTACACCATTGGCAGCACGAGCACCGTATACAGCAGCAGAAGCAGCATCCTTCAAGACTTCGATAGATTCAATATCAGAAGGATTCAAATAATCGATACCACCATCAACCGGCATACCGTCAACGATGTAAAGAGGGTCAGAATTGTTTATGGTACCAATACCACGAATACGTACCTTTGCAGCATCACCAGGCTGTCCGGATGCAGAAGTAACCGTTACTCCTGAAGTCTGTCCCTTCAACATATTATCTACACGGGTAGGAGTTACATTTTTCAAATCGTCAGAGCTAACCCGGCTGATAGATGCTGTCACAACACTTTTCTTTTGAATTCCATAACCTACTACAATGACTTCATCCAAAGTTTCGGTGTCTTCTTTTAAAATAAAATTCAAAGGTTGTGTACCTGTTGCCTTTTTCATTTGCGTTACATAACCAATGTACGATACCTCAATTTCAGAACCATCTTCTACATTGGCAATACTAAAATTACCGTCAAAATCGGTTATCACACCATTGGTAGTTCCCTTCACCAAAACGCTGGCTCCAATTACCGGCTCGCCCGATGAATCTTTGACGTTTCCACTTACTGTTATTTGTTGTGCAAACAAATGAACAGAAAAACACAATAAACAACATAGAGACAATACAAACCGAGTAATCTGTACCGGTTGAAAATTGTTCTTCATACTAGTAAATTTTTTAGTTAACATAATAGAATATTTGATTAAAAATTCTGGAAGCAAAATTAGATACTAAAGGACGTTAATCTATTCTAAAGTAAAGTTAACAAGTAAGATTATAAAAAGATAACACACTGATTATCAATACATATATAAAACCAACAGGTAAACTATACGATTGACATATAGAGTGACTTATACACCTTTACAAGTCTGAAAAGCAGCTTTCGGGAATGAGATTTACCTCTTCTTCTCATTACAACAGGAAAGAACAAGGTTTTCTAAAACATGAACAGTACAAAAAAACAGACCATAGCACACTACAAAATAGCGTGTACTATGGTCTGTTCTCAACCGGAAGGAAAACTTAAATCAAGAAGTTCTCTCCGCTAAAAAAGTCTATTTTGAATTTCCTATTACTTACTTCCTCTTCCCAACAAGCGGACAGCTTCGGCAAATTTATCTTTAGGTATAATTGCTTTATTTCGCATGCGCAACCTATGATTGTACACTGTTTGAGGAGAACAATGCAAAAAGTCAGCAATCTTGACACTATCATTTATACCCAATCTGACCAATGCATAAATACGAACTTCCGTGTTCAGTTCGCTTGCATCTTTCAATAAAATCTGCTCTTCAGGACGAAGCAAAGAATTTAAATCCGCTACAAAGTCAGGATAAACCCGTAAAAAGATGGCATCAAAATTCGCGTAAAAGTCTTTAAGTTCGTTTTGAGTCAATGAAGAGTTATCAGTCAATTGTCTTGCCTCTTCAAACTGACCAGTCTTTAGTTTCCGGTTAATGTTTTTCCGATACTCATCCAACTTACTGATATAGTTCGAGCAAATAGAGAACACATATCCGATATATTCTTCTTTTACATCATTCGACTCTTGAAGCTTCTGGTTAGCACTTCTAAGCAGTTCATTCAAGTTCTGAAGCTCCTGATTGGCTAAGACCAGCTGTTTATGCATCTGTGAAAGTTCAACAACATGTTGATTAAGAGAATGATTTGCAGAATCCAGTTCTGTACGCGACTTTCTCAATTTTTTCGTCTGACGATAAAGACCAATCAAGGCCAGTACCAGGATTATCGAGAAAAAAGTAACTACATACAAATAATTTTGCAATGAATTACGCCATCTTATATCACGTTGCTGATAATTAGCATATATCTTATCCAATTCTGTAGATATATTAATGATACGCACCCGGTTGGGATAAAGCAAAGCTGCCTTCAAGCAATAATTCATGTAAGCATACGCGCGGTCAATATCTCCTGCATCATACAATAACGATGAAAGTTCCTGCAACGAAGCAATATCGCGATTGCAGACTCTCAAATCAGCCATTGCCGAATAAATCAGATAAATCATGGTTTTTTCTTTATCTCCTATCCGCTTATACATATTCGAAAGTCCATAAGCGTTCATTGCATCCAGCCGTGTATTATGCTGAGAAGACAATACAACGTTCTCTAAAGCCGAAAACAAGCTATCTCCAGGAGAGAGTTCATTACATGACGCTACACACCACCAATAAAGGGGATCTTTCGGACGGACTAAGGCCAGCATGTGCTTATTGGCATTTTCGAACTCATTATAATATTTATTATTAACCTGCTTCTGGTCGCCCATATATTGCCCTAAATGCGAATACAGGTAAGAACGCTGATAGTAATACGAGAGTTTCAGTCCGTCAGACAAACTGGTAGAATCAACTTTTTCCAGCACTTCACCTGCTTCTTTTAACAATCCTGTTGCAGCAAACATAAACGAACGGTTTATCAGCCATTCATCCTGCCAGTCCTTCTTTTTAAGTTCGGTAGCAATCTGTATGTTACGGTCAACGTATTTCATTGCGGAATCAGCATTGAATACGAAAGATTCGTCATATAGCATTTTATTTATCCAGAATTCCTCTTCAAGATTTGCAGCATTCGATAACTTTTTCTTCAATTGCGCTATTTTAAGCTCTTTCTGCGATGCCAACTCTCCAGTTTGTACTAATATAGAATCGAGTGTAGCAAGAAGCTGCGGAATCTCTTTTTCCACCGATTCCGCATAAATCCATCCAATCCAGTTAACTAGCAGCCAAAATAAAATGTGCTTCCTCATAATATCTTTTATATTAGTGCAAAGTTAACCAAAATTCAGAAAAAAAAGATTAAAATCCGTTTCGCAATATTTACCAGTCAGGCATAACTTCAACAAAAAAAATTTCCTTTACACGCTTACTTCATGACAAACACAAAGCTTACGCATAAAGGAAATTTCCCTGTATAGTATATGTTCAATTATCAGAACAGCTTGCTAGGATATTCTCCAGAGTCGGCAAGAGCCTGCAATTTATCAACTACACCCTGACGGTCGGCTGCATATGTTACTCCAAACCAGTGAGAAGTAGTATCAAGAACTTCTACTGTAGCAGTACCATCGTTGATCAGCTTATTGACCATGAGCGGAATGTAGTATTCAGCTTTAGGTTTATCGATGTTTTCTTTCAGGAAGTCGATGAAATATTCTTCAGAGTAGTTGAAATAGTCAGGAGTGAAGCCCCACATATTCATTGAAACCGGAGTATTATCTTCGATGCCTACCCATTCGCCATTTTCATCTTTATAAGAAACGACACCGTTAATACGCATAATTTCAGTACGTTCTACTACTGTTGTCAGATGTCTGTTTTCGTCGGTAGAACAGATACCGCGAGCTACTGTACCACTTTCACTCAGGGTATTTCCAACACGGAATCCTACCATACAATATGTATTCTTAGCTCCTTCAGGAAGTTCAGACAAGAATTTACCGATTACGGCAAAACTGTCACGTCCGTAGAAGTCGTCAGCATTGATTACGGCAAAAGGTTCACGGATAACTTCCTTACCCATCAACACTGCATGGTTTGTACCCCATGGTTTTACACGTTCAGCCGGACAAGTAAATCCTTCAGGAAGCTTGTCGATGCTTTGAAATACTACTTCTACTGGAATATGGTTTTCGTACTTGCTGATGATTTTCTTACGGAAATCTTCTTCAAAATCTTTTCTGATTACGAATACAATCTTTCCAAATCCGCCACGGATAGCATCAAAAATGGAATAGTCCATAATTGTTTCACCATTGGGTCCCAGACCGTCAAGCTGTTTCAAACCTCCATAACGACTTCCCATTCCGGCAGCCAGAACAAACAAAGTTGGTTTCATAATATATCTTTTAAAATTAAGTTATAGCACAAAGGTAAAGAATTTATATAAATACAACTAAATAGTTCCAGAACAAAATGAATACTAATTCGGTTATTTTATATAAATTCGCACAAACAATACAGCTTGACTTGGCCTATGAAAAAATATCTGCGATGGACAGGGATCGCCGTAGCATCTCCGTTCATATTATTTATATTGCTATGTATTCTGATATACATACCTCCTATTCAGAATTTTCTGGTAAACACGGCTACACGCTACGCTTCCGAAGCCACAGGTATGCAAATCTCGATAGGAAGAATCTCTCTTTCATTTCCGTTAGATTTGGTAGTAAACAATACCGTAATTATCGACAAGCAGGATACCATACTGAATGCCAAGAAATTAACAGCAAAAATCCAGTTGACTCCCCTGCTGAGAAAGAAAATCGAGCTTGACGGTCTGGAGTTGAGTAAGGCATCTGTAAATACGGCAAACCTCATCGAAGGTATGACGCTGAAAGGAAATCTGGGAGAGCTATTCGTATCCTCACATGGCGTAGAGCTCGATCCGGAAACTGCCATTGTCAACACTCTTTCTTTAAAGGATACTCATTTATCCATCTGCATGGCCGATACTACAGCCTCAGATACGACCAGCTCGCAACCGGTTTTCTGGAAAATACAACTGAAAAATGTTGATTTCGAAAATGTTTCGTTTGCCATGCAAATGCCGCTGGATACATTCAGCATGTCAACATCGCTCGAAAAGCTCTCTCTACGGAACGGACTGGTCGACTTACATAAGTCGGCATACTCAGCTGGTTCACTTAAACTGACAAACGGTAGTGCTTATCTTGATACCAATACACTTCCTGCTGCCGAAGGATTCGATGCATCGCATATCGGCATTACTAACATCAAGCTGGATGTAGATTCTGCCTACTATGCCGGAAATGATATCTATGCCAATATACGCGACTTCAACTTAAAGGAACGCTCCGGACTGGAAATTGTTTCAACAAAAGGAAAACTGGTATCGGATGCCAAGACACTGAAAGTTCCGTCGTTGCAGATAACAACCCCCGATTCGTATCTCGAATTCAGCGCATCTATGGACTGGGAGGCGACTGATGCTGAAAAAGACGGTATGATCAATGCTCGTCTGATGGCTGACATCGGCAAGAATGATTTACTGAAGGTTATCACCGGAATGCCGGAAGATTTCATAAAAAAATATCCGTCTGCCCCATTGCAGATACGTGCCGGCATAGACGGAAACTTGAAGGAGATTCGTCTTACCACGCTCTCGGCAAGCATTCAGGATGCTTTCCGTGCACAGGCTACGGGAAGTATTACGTTGCCTATGGACAGTCTCCAGAGAAACGGTAACATCAATTTATCGGTAGAAACGGGCAACTTGAACTTTGTAGAAAGTATGCTCAGCGGTGTCGTACTGCCACATGGCATGAAACTGGAAGGAGAAGCTTCAGTCAACGGCAGTCTGCTCGGAGCAAACATGCAGTTCTTTCCGGGCAAAAAAGCCAATGTTATTTTAAAAGCTGACTATGATTTGCAAAAAGAAGGCTATCTGGTCGACCTGAATATCGACAGCCTCAACATACACGAATTTATGCCGCATGATTCGATATTCGGACTTTCGGCTTCACTGCATGCCGAAGGAAACGGATTCGACTTTTTCTCTCCGAAAACATCCGCTCTGCTGAAGGGTGAGGTTTCACACTTCCGGTATGGCTCGCTTCTGTTTTCCGGAGTCACACTCGATGCCGGCCTGAAGCACTCTCAGGCTTCAATGATGCTGAATGTCAACAACCGTGCAATAGACGTATCGGCCAATTTGCAGGCATTGCTTCAGCCGAATATGATAAAAGCCGATCTGAACACCCATGTGCGGCTGTTAGACTGGCAGGCGTTGTCACTTATGAGCACGCCTTTCAGTTCGTCGATGAACATCGAGGTGCATGCGCAGACGGATATGAAGCAACGCCACAAAGCACGTGCTACCGTCAGCGGTATACAGCTCGTAACAGCCGAAAGAAACTTCAGGACCAAAGACCTGCATGCCGGTTTCGATATGGCTACCGATTCGGTAAGGGGATATGTCAATGCAGGTGATTTGACTTTCCTGTTCAAATCGGCCAACAGCCTCGACAAGTTTATGAGCAAGAGCGACCTGGTAACCAAGGAGTTTGGAGAGCAGTGGAAGAAAAAACACATAAATCAGCGCCTGATCAGAGAAATGTTGCCTTCGGCACAGTTGAAAGTATTCTCCGGATCAGACAATCCGGTGGCCAACTTCCTGGCTTCACAGCATGTAAACTACAATCGTCTGCGGGCCAGCTTCAGCACTTCGCCGGAAGACGGATTAAACGGTTCCATCGACTTGTACGGCTTGCGGACCGACAGTCTTCAACTGGATACGATTTACTTCAAGACGTTGCAAGACTCTGTGCAGGTGAAATTCTACAGTGGTGTAAAGGCTCTTGCCAACAAACGTCAGGAAGCCTTCGACATTTCATTGAACGGATATATCGGATCTACCGATGCACAACTGGCAATAGGTTACCTGAACGGTAAAAGAGAAACCGGAGTTGATCTCGGCCTGAAGGCACAGCTACGCCCCAACGGCATCAGCATGCACATCACTCCGGACAATCCTACTCTGGTATATCGTCCGTTTAAGGTGAACCACGGCAACTATATCTATCTGAGTGACGAGGGACGTATCCATGCCGACGTCAAGATATACGATGAGAATCATTCCGGATTATCCTTATATTCTACTCCGGACTCTCTCGTACAGCAGGATCTTACCGTAGCTCTCAACCAGATAGACATAGCTGAGTTCCGGCGCATCATCCCATATATGCCCGACATAGCCGGCTTTATCAATGCCGAGGCACACTATATACAAAGCGAGTTGAGCATGCAAGTTGCAACCGACATAGAAATCAACAACCTTGCCTACAACAAACAACAACTGGGCAACTGGGAAATGAGTGCCGTATATCTGCCTAAAGAAACAGGAGAACACAGCATAGACGGCTTCCTGATGCTGAACGACGAGGAAATAATGAGCCTGAACGGAACGTACCTTTCTGCCACGGGGAAAAATGATAAAGATAATCTGACGGCAGATGTGAACCTGCATCATCTGCCGCTGAAGGTAGCCAACGCATTCATTCCCGATGATATGGCCAGGCTGAAAGGCGACCTGGACGGTTCGATTTCCATAGAGGGTTCCACGTCACAGCCCGTTTTGAACGGAGAACTGGAACTTGACAGTGTAATAATCAATATTCCACAGGCTTCACTGAACCTGCAACTCGACAACCGACCGCTGAAGATTGAGAACAGCCGACTAAAATTCGAACGCTTCAACATCTTTACCAAGGGAAAGACACCGTTCAGCATAGACGGTTACGTAGACATGACCGACATGGCTGCCATGGATATAAACCTGAAAATGGAAGCGCATAACTTTGAGCTGATCAATGCCAAACAGACCAAAGAGTCGCTGGTACACGGTAAGATTTATGTCGATGTAAATGCCATGCTGAAAGGACGGCCGGATGCCCTTACCATGAGAGGCAACATGAATATTTTAGGAAGCAGTGATTTCACTTATGTACTGAAAGACTCTCCGCTGACCGTAGAAGACCGCCTGAACGAAACTGTCACGTTTGTGGACTTCAGCGATACGACTCACATAGCCAAGCCTCACATTCCTGCCATGTCGCTGGGAGGTATGGATATTTTGATGACACTTCACATCGACGAGGCTGTGCAGGCACGTGTCAACTTAAATGAAAGCGGAAGCAACTACATGCTGCTGGAAGGTGGAGGCGACTTGTCATTCCAGTATCAGCCCGACGGAAACATGCTGCTCAACGGCCGTTATTCGCTGATAAGCGGAGAAATGAAATACGAAATGCCTATCATCCCGCTGAAGACTTTCTACATTCAGGATGGAAGCTATATCGAATGGACCGGAAACGTTATGAACCCGAATCTGAACATAAAGGCTTCGGAACGGGTGCGTGCGTCGGTTTCTTCCGATGGAGAAAGTACGCGTATGGTAAACTTCAACGTGGGAGTGAATCTGACAAACCGCCTGGAAGATCTGGGCTTTACCTTCACACTCGAAGCTCCCGACGACGGTGCCATGCAGAACGAACTCGCTGCCAAATCGGCCGAAGAGAAAAACAAGCTGGCTGTCACCATGCTGGTTACGGGTATATATATGTCAGAAAGCAATACCGGAGGCAAAGGATTCGACACCAACAGTATGCTGAACTCGTTCCTGCAAAGTGAGATAAACAAGATAGCAGGAAATGCACTGAAAACAATAGATATAAACTTCGGTATGGAAACGACCGATGAAGGCGCAACCGGAAATACCCGTACGGATTATAACTTCCAGTTTGCCAAACGATTCTGGAACAACCGCTTCCAGGTTATCATCGGAGGAAAAATATCTACCGGAAACGATGTACAGCAGCAAGACGAGTCGTTTATCGACAACATTTCGCTGGAATACCGTCTGGACAACAGCGGTACACGCTACATCAAGATTTTCCACGACAAGAATTACGAAAGCATACTCGACGGTGAAGTGATAGAAACAGGAGCCGGTATCGTACTGAGAAAGAAAGTGAGCAAACTAAGCGAACTGTTCATCTTCCGCTCCCGCAAAAAGAAACAGCCCGAACAAACAACAGAAAACTGATTGAAGCATAATTACATATCCATGAAGAAATATAAAACATATCATATCCTGACGCTTCTGCTTGCAGCCATGATGGCTGTATCATGCTCTACAACAAAGCACTTGCCGGAAGGGGAAACCTTGTATCTGGGATTGAAGAAAGTAACCATCAACAACGAAGACAAGAGCAAGGCAGGACAAAAGGCACTTGCCGAAGCGGAAGGAGCTATCAGCATTGCTCCGAACAACGCCATCGTGGTAAAGCCCAATATCCGTTTTCCGATACCTTTCGGACTATGGATATACAATCGCTTTGAAAGGTATGAAAAAGGCTTCGGAAAGTGGATATTCAAAAAACTGGCTGCCAAACCGGTATATGTTTCTACCGTAAATCCAGAAACCCGAATAAAAGTAGCGTCCAATCTGCTGCACGACTACGGGTATTTCGGCGGAAAAGTAACTTACCGGGTAGACAGTACCCGTAACCCGCGGGCTGTAAAACTGAGTTACGACATCGATATGGGAAATCCGTACTACATAGATACCGTGACATACGAAGGATTCAGACCACAAACCGACAGTCTGATTCATGCACATTTCGACGAACGGCTGATACACAGCGGAGATAATTTCGACGTGACGGTCCTGAATCAGGAACGGCAGCGTCTGATAGACCTCTTCCGCGACAACGGATACTACTACGCAAGAAATGAATTCATCACTTTCCTTGCCGATACAATCATGCGCAAAGGGTACGTCAAGTTAAAGATTGTACCCCGGCAAAGTATTCCCGAAGAAGCCCTCCGCACGTATCATATCGGACATACTTCTGTGTACCTGACGGGATATAACGGTGAACAGCCTGACGACTCACTGAAGCTGCGCAACTTTACCATTTATTACTCCGGAAAGAAGCCGGGCATCCGCTACGGCGTACTGCGCAAGCGTTTCCTGTACCGTAAGGGAGAAGTCTATTCGCAGACCAGACAGAACTATACCCAGGAAGCTCTGGCACGACTGGGTGTGTTCAAGTTCAGCGAGTTTCAATATACTCCCCGTACAGGAGCAGAAAAAGATACACTCGACGTACGCGTGAATGCCATGTTCGACCTGCCCTACAACAGTGAGCTGGAGCTTAACGTCACTACCAAGAGTACCAAGCAGACCGGTCCCGGAGCCATATTCAACCTGTCGCGTAAAAACTTCCGCCGCATGGGAGCATCACTCAATCTGGAGCTGAAAGGTTCATACGAATGGCAGACCAGCTCAACCGTCGACGGCGACAAGTCTGTCATGAACTCTTACGAACTGGGAGCAGCCCTGTCACTGGAGTTCCCTCGCCTTGTACTTCCATGGGTACGCGACCGCATTGACCCGTTCCGCTTCCCGTCGCAAACGAACTTCAAGATTTATGCCGAACAGGTAAACCGTGCCCGATACTTCAAGATGCTGTCTTTCGGAGGAACCGTTTCGTACAGTTTCCGCCCGTCAAGAAGCATGAAACATACCGTAACACCACTCCATCTGGCATTCAACCATTTGCAGCACCGTACGGCTACATTCGACTCGATTGCACAGGCCAACCCCATGCTGTTTCACAGTCTGGACGACCAGTTCATCCCTTCGGTCACCTATACCTTTACCTACGATGATTCATGGCGTCACCGCCGGATGCGAATATGGTGGGAAAACTCTTTCAGCTCGGCAGGTAATGTCACCTCACTTATTTATGCAGCCTTCGGCAAGAGTCTGAAAGAAAGAGAAAAGAAATTCCTCGGAACTCCATTTGCACAGTTCCTGAAGTTCTCGAGCGAGATACGACCGCTTTACTACATCAACGACAAGCAGCAGATTGCCGGACGACTGATGGCCGGAGTAATCTGGGCATACGGTAACAAGACCATTGCTCCCTATAACGAACAGTTCTACGTAGGAGGAGCCAACAGCATACGTGCTTTCACGGTACGTTCTATCGGTCCCGGACGCTTTCATCCGGCCGAAAACGCAGCCTATTCATACGTAGACGAAACGGGAGATATCAAGCTGGAAGCCAACCTGGAGTATCGCTTCCGCATTTTCTCCAACCTTTTCGGAGGCAATCTGAACGGAGCATTGTTTCTCGATGCCGGAAACGTATGGCTGATGCGGAAAGACGAAGCACGTCCCGATGCGCAGTTTACGTTCAACAAGTTCTTCGACAATATTGCACTGGGAACAGGTCTGGGTATCCGATACGACTTGTCTTTCCTTGTACTTCGCCTCGACTGGGGAGTAGCCCTGCACGTACCTTACGAAACAGGAATCTCCAAATACTACAACATACCGAGCTTCAAGGACGGAATGGGTATCCACTTCGCAATCGGCTATCCGTTCTAAAATTAGAACAAACTATATGCAGAATACAGGAAAACCCACTGAATTCTGAAACAATATCCCCAACTTGCTAAATAAGTTGGGGATATTGTTCTTTTATTAACAAAATGTAATATAAATACCTAATTAAAGATAATAGAATTCATAATCTGCCATTCATGACGAGCATCAAGCACAAGCACTCCGGCTGAACTTAAATCGATAGGCTCATCTTCACCATAATTCTGCGATTGCCTCTTTTCCCCCATCGTATACAAACGATTACGTACAATACTAAAACAAGTTTCTGTATCAATATTATCGAGTTCGGTAATCACAGTACGTCCGTTCTCCCCATCAGGCAACGATACCAATGTACGGTCTTCACCTGCAGTTTCGTAATTACGTAAAATAATATCCCAATACTTTATCACTCTTCCTTCCGCATCAAGCATCTGCATTTGGAAAGTAGGTATTCCTTCTTCCACATCTCGCTGCGTCATAACAACCGAAACCCAAAAGCTATCACCGAACACCGTACCCCTCGGTAATGAAATCGTCCCCTTAGGATAGGCTTCCTCATCAGTCTGCCAGTTCGTATCGGCACTATCCAGATAACCATCACCATTCATATCCAGCGGCAACTGCACATTCTCTGTATTACCTGGAAACCACTTGCACAAATCAACCTCATATACAGAAAACGCATTGTTCACTGCCGATCCTGCCAGTGCACAGTCATAATCCATACGCGGATTCATGCCGTTTATCACATTATCCTTATGAAAATCGAAAGCATCGTCCACACTTCTGAATCCTCCGAAGATAATAGTCTGATTACGTTTGGTCGCAACTAGCCGCAGCTTAGCCACACTACTGCCGTTTACCTGCACCGGCACACGGGTAAAATAGCCGAACGTACCCGCTACCTGCCGGCGAGCTACCATCAGTCCATGCTGTGCCTCTGCTTCAGCACTCAGTTTGGAAAGAATCACTCCATTTTCCACCAAAAAAATTTCTGCACCTGCAAAAACTTCTTCAGCATACCCTCCATTAGGGACAGTTACGGTTTCAGTCTGATTGTAATAATCCCCTACTTCTACACCTTTAAACGGCTCATAGCCTCCGTAAGTTCCGCTTTGGTAACCAATTACATATGCCATGTAATTCTTTCCTTCCTCCAGACACTCACTGCCGGTAAGTGTAATTGTGACATATCGTCCCTGTCCGTCTTCAGTACTCCAGGGATAACTTGCTTTGTTATCCGGATTACTCCAGTTTTCAATCGTCTTTTTATATACCACCTTTGCCGGGCTCTGATACTCCACAATCAGTATACTGAGCTTGTCGAACGTCTGCGTAGGTGTAACGCTCGAAATAGGACGGCGTGATGTGACAGTAGCCGGATTCACCCCTTCTCCACCTTCAAAAAGCTCGCCCACACTTTCTACCGCTACAGTAAACGTCTGCTGCAGTGGCTTCCCATTCTGTCCTTCTGCATCAAGCGACGACGAATCGCTGCAGGCAGAAAGAAGCATCAGGACGATGCCTGACATATAAATCAATCTAGTATATTTCATAAGTTAATCATCCAATTAAGAAACTTCATACCCTTGTAACTACCTTACACAGTGCCAATTGTTATTGCAACACGCCAGAACAGTCTATAGGTTTTGACGGAATCCCCAGACAATAAAAATGATTTGCCTCAATCGGGAAAAGATACTTGTCGAGGTCGTCGATAATACCTGTGCCTATATCAGTTTCGTCTTCGAAATCAAGCCCGTCGCTATTTTGCCAAGGCTTTATCAACCGTACCTTTTTGCTGGAACCTACAATACCGGTCATGGAGGTAGTAACAAACTCCGCTACAAGCGTATAGTCGTACAGCTCCCTGTCTGGAATATTGACAGGCAGCATAAATGCCGTCATGTAGCATCTGTAAACATAATCAGGAATGACTCCTGAGCCAGGTTCTGGAAGATATAAATCATCCTTTGTAAAGGTCTTATCCATCAGTACCCTGCCCTCTTCGTTGAAAGAATCATTCCCGTAAGGGCTGGTAATATAATCTGTAATTCCACTTGCCGCTGGAGCACTGGTCAATAGTTTCACTTGTGTATTCTGTGAATTATAAAGCAATATTCTCACGCGCTCTACTTCCTTCGGAATCAGATTCAGGCAAACCTGCAGACCTGCGACTCTGCGCCACAAATTAATCTCACCAATATTCTTGTCACTCTCCGATGCTGGCTTGAAATCTACGTACCCCGTAAAGAATTCCGAATGTGCCATATCAGTCGGAGTTTTACCTTCTTGAAGTGTAATCGGATCAATCAGCTTACTGCCTGTCTGAATAGACTCAGGCAAGCCATAGGTTTCTTTCGAGTTCATCCCGTCATAGTCTGGCATATTATCTTGCCCTGTCGCTCCATCTACACCTACCGCTACCAGCCGGTAAGTTTTTCCGACTGTAAATGTATAAGCAAACGTATACCGCATTACTGCCGTTTTATCCGGAAGATTATTAGCTCCAAAGTATTCTCTCCACCCCACATTAAAGCGGGCTTTACACTCACCATCGGTCCCAGCTTCGTCCATTTCGTAAATATAGAGATATACATCCGTAACGTGCTGCACACCACGAATATTATTTCCATAATCTCCATCATAAACCGGCAAGGAAGTACGGGTCTGCAAGTCACTCTGAGCCGCAATGGTAACCGTTACTCCCTCAACAGTCTGTACCGGTTCATTCTCCTTGCTACATGAGGCTCCCAGCAGGAGGAAGCCACACACAGTCAGGGCACAAGATACAGCATGTATGAATTGTTTCATTTTCATAACCTACTTTCCTTTCATTCTTTTACGAGATAGAAACGTCCGTCATTACTCTTCATCGCACCTGCATTTACTGTAAGCGAAGTACCATCCAGCAGGTAGCGCTTTCCTGTCTGCTTGTCAACCAGTGTCCATCCCTTCCAGTTGCTGCCATAATCCAAAGTGAATTCTGTCTGTTGCGAACCGTCCTTTACCATGAATCCTAAATCCACACGAGTTGCATTACTCATTTTCTGAATATCGAGCGCACGCTTGTCGGCTACGGTATACACCTTTACCTTCGGCATAAAGTCCTCGTCAATCAGTGAAACAATATCCTCCTTCGCATTGTATGCATCTGATGCTCCGGCACTGCGAATCAGCGAACAAGAACTTACAGAGTTACCCGATACAGCCGAGATTTTCATTTCGCCTGCTGTCGGAACAGAAGCACTGCGGGAACTTCTGGTTGCGGTACTTGCAGAAGGTTGTACAAACATATCCGAGGTATAAGTTATATTAACATTGTCTGAAGTATAACCTTCTAACGCCTCTACATAAAATGCCTGCAACGGTGCAATGGTGTTGCTCTGTTCTCCAGCTACATCAAAGCCTAAATCTCCGTTTTTACCTAAGGAAATTCTGACCAATCCCTCTTCTTCTCCGAAAACACTTTCAGAATCTATGATACGGATAGCTTGAACTGACTGTTTATTTTCTGTCAGGAATGTCTTTATATCCAAATAACTCATAAACGGGTTACCTGCCACAAAATAGGTAGCTCCCTGTTCTTCATTCCGCAATTTAAAAGTAAATGAACGACCTGCATTCTCCGGATTAAATCCACTCACTTCATAAGCAAATTTTCCATTCATATTTCTTGCCCCTTCCGGCAAAGTTTCTTCTTTAACCCATCTGCCGGAAAGCGTATAATAATTGTACTCGGTATATGCTTTCGGGAAACGAAGACGATAAGAAGTCCCATCTCCCTCATTTCCAACCATCATCTTGATGCCCTGTGCCTGCTCATACAGCTGAGCCACGGCATTGAATGTACGACTCCAGTCGGCAGTAGCAACTACAGTACCGTTAGAATCAGTTCCAGAAGTTGCAGTTGTAACCGCACGACTGTACATTTTCTGACGTACTATCGGATTGTGTCGCACTTCACGATAAGTAGCCCCATTCAGCGGAGTAAAGTATGCCGGCATCTCAGGCGAAACAAACATATCGCCCGTAACCATGCCGTGAAGCGGAGTAGAAATCATATGATACATACCGCTTTGTACTTCCATTTCCACGTATGCACAGTCATACTCCAGATATTGTGTATTGAGTACAGCAGCTCCCGGTTCGAAATGAATATTCGCACAATAGTTACCGCCATAGAATTTATCTACACTACCCCAAGCATTCAAGTCAGGATAACGTGTGGCTCCTGCAGGAATCACCACATTAGTACATCCCCAAGGAGAACCGTCCGTCCAGTTGCTCCAGTTGTTCCAGTCGGTATCTGACGCATTTCTCTTCCAGGTAGTCTTCAGCGGATGTACCTGAGCACGCAGCCCGTTGTAAGTAGACAATCCCGAAATAGAATAATCGCCTACCGGCAATGACAATTCAAAGAAATAGCCCTTATCATCCTGCCGCAATTCAGCCTCCTGTTCTATCTTCTGTCCGTTGCCGTTATACGGATAGCAGGTAAATGTAAGTTTAGTACCAACTTTATCATCCTGAGCATCGACAAAGATACGTACATTGCCCAAATAGGTTGTTTCATCCACACAAACATGTTCGGTTATACTCTTATATGCAATGTCGGTTTCTCCTTGATCATCCGGTTCTTCCGCACAGTCGGGAATACCATTTCCGTTGGCATCCGGACGGATATAGAAACCCGACAGCCAGACTGTTTCGAGCGCATCTGCCAATGAAGGGAACGAAATACGTACTTCATCGTAACCCTGTAAAGGAGTAACCTCCATATAAGCCAGTCCGGCATCGCTTATCACCTCGATGGAAGCCAATCCGCCGGAAGTAGACTCACTTGCTACCGCCTGTCCACCATTGTATGCAGCTATTGTCACATTCTGAAGAACAGACGCATTCAGCACATATCCCGGCGTACGGAGTATGGCACCCAGCGGCTGTCCGCCTCTGATGGAATTAAATTTTACAGCCACGGTAGAACGGCTTATCAGGCTGACTCCAGCTACAATAGAAGCCGCTGTCTGCTGACTGTTGTCGATTACGTACGACAGGTTGTTCATGGTAGCCCCCACACTTGCCGCCGACGAAGATTTTGTTTCCGCATAGTTGATAGTCGCCCCATGCTTCTGTGCCGTGATCATTTCCATACAAGCCTCCGATGTCCCTGCATACTCTTCGCAAGTAGTGGGTTCGTAGAAAGCATAATACAAACGGAAGGTATTCAAATTGACATTCAGCAAGCCTGCAGTCCAAAGCTCCACCTGATCGAATGTCTTATCTGTTTCCACATAAAAACGTAACTTGCTTCCGTCGTTTCCTACCAGTCCCACTCCTATCGCGTCATTTTCTGCCGTCAGTCCGGAAAACACTTCTTCACCATCTTTATACAGTCTGATAAAGAAAAACTTCAAGACATCGGCACCCAGCAGCTGATTATTTGTCTGCATCACAAATCCCACGCGGGTCTTTCCTCCTTGCGGAGCAATGTCTTGAGAAGAATGTACACCAGCCAGACTGCCAAACTGAATCAAGCTCAATACATTGGTAGCTTCTGCATAATTAGTATAATCACCATCAACCAGATTCTGGCGGTTGTTTATCTTATTGAACAAAGAAATACCTCCCTGTGATCCACTGGATTCAACCACCGTATACTGTCCTTGGTTCGCAGAAGTATTAATCATCATCGTATTACAACCCGCCTCAGCTTCTTTTTTATTGCGATGAATCACCGCATACGACCATGAAATTTCTTTTTCTTCTCGGGTATATACAGCCTTTACTACATAGTCACCATTTACGGTCATGCCAGTTATGCGATTACCCGATATAGAAGAGGTAGCTCCGTCAGGAGAACTGAAAAGTGAATAGCTTACAGTACCATCCGATGGTGTCGGGAGGTTGTAATAATCGGTAGAAATGGTGTCATTGCCAATGGTAAAATAAGAGGATACGTCTATCTCTACCGGATCGCGGGAGTAGGCGTAATGAACCTGCACTGCTGATAACAAATTAATACCAGAAGGTAAATCAAGTTCCAATCTTCGGGTATCCTTTTTTGTTAATATCATGCTAAACTCTCTTGCGCCTCCTACTAAAGCAGATACTCCGATACCACTTTCCGTATTAATGCTTTGAGGATTATTATCACCTGTGTCATAGGCATTTAATTTAGTAGCTCCTAAAGAAATAGAAGCTAATCCACCTCCCTTTGTATAATATCCTACTTCTGAACCAACGGGTATCGTCGCTCCAAAATCTACACGACAGGTGAGTCCACCCAAAAGTCCGCTTATAAGTTCACATACCGGTCCATCAGTTAGACTCTCGTTTACTAAATCTCCTTTCAACAAAGGATGTAGTGGTCTTTCCTGCTCAGCGTAAGGATATTCATGTTTTTCTGCCGCTATCTTTTTAGGATTCTCCCCCACAAACGCATAGTAGAATTCCAGTCCACTAAGTACTTCGACACTGATGGAAGCACAACCGATGCGTACCTCATCGAAAGGTTTAGTAGTAGTAAATGAAATTTCACTTAAACCTCCAGATACATTCAAGAGATTTAAGTTTAGTAACTGAAAATTATCACCACTTCCTAATGTAGAGGAACCGTCTTGTTCTTCGCCTTTTAAATAAGTCTTTACCCAAAAGCCTTTCAGTACATCCAAGCTGAGCAGCCCACCCGGATCTTTATACAAGAATCCGACCTTAATGACATTAGAAGAATCGTAGTAAACACGATTGACATCTTTTACAGACAAAATTGGAAGCCCTGCATTTACCTCTGCCAATCCCTTCAGACTAACAAAGTTATCTAAGTTCTTGTCTACCAAATATTCCAACTTATTATCCGAGTTACTTAAAACGCCTACCAAATTCTTGGTTATCTGGTTGATTACTCTTCCTTCACCCACCAAAGGGACACGACAATTGGGCTTGTATGTAGCACCGTAGGTAGCATCCTGTACCACATCAAGTCCCGAGGTACTTGCAGCCTCAGCACGTGTTCCGCCTTGTTCGAAAGATTGCACCGAGGGAAGTAAATCCTCATCGCGGCATGAATAAAATACAACTGTCAACAGTGCAGCCAGAAACAGCGGCACCGATGCAGACCATTTCTTTCCGGCTATTCGACAGGCGGAAAGAAAACTCCTTTGTCTGGATGTCTGGAAAAATACGCTCATTATCTTTAAATTTTATAGTTTTTACAATATTTCTTCACTTCCCCGTCGTGCATAAAACGGTACTACCTGACTGCGGTTTTACGCGATTCTTTCTCTGAATAATGACGGAAAGCTGCCTGGCTCTTGCCTTCGGAATAATCATGAAAGACAGGCAGTCTTCCGGCTCCGATTCGTATCGTTCATGAGAAATCTCACTGTTGCCGGCGTCTTGCAGAAGAGCTTTTTGTTACTTGACTTCGGAAATTCAAAAAACAGGGTAAAATAGTATTGCCTGAAAGTCAGGCAATACTATTTGATTTATCATTCTGAAAATTAATCCAATTCCATTCCGTGAATCACTTCCCAGTTATCGTTTACTTTCAATACAAGTTCTTGCTTGTTGTTCAATGATTCTGGTTTGTCATTTGGATTTTCTGGATCTGGATCAGGATCAACACCCGGCTGTTCGGGATCTGCTTCATCATTCATTCTGGTACCAATACCATACAAGTGGTTACGTACAAGGCTGTAGGTGTTTGAAGATTCACCAGAAAGAGGAGTGCTCCAGTTAGTAGATCCACTATTCCAGCATGTAATTGTTTGCTTCAACTGTTCATCCGTTGAACCCAAATTCACTTTCCAGCTTCTAAGTACCTTTCCACCTGCATTTGTCAATTGCAAAGTCAAAGTCTGTTTTCCATCTACATGTGCAAACGGGATAACAAATTCACCACCAAAAGCAGAACCTTTCTGGAAAGTAGGATATGTACCAGCTACAGGGCTGCTACTAGGTCTACATGGATTTTCCCAGTTTTCACCCGCATCAATCAAATTATCACCGTTATCATCCTTAATAGCAGTAAACCATTTATTCAAAGGTGGATTCAAGTTATAAATGCAACACCTATGTTTTCGTTTAATTTTTGAGCGAAAACTTCATTGGGCGTTTTAAATCCAAATCTTTTTCGTGGTCTGTTATTTAAAATACTTATTACTCTGTCAATTTGCTTCTGAGTGATGTTTGTAAAATTAGACTTTTTTGGGAAATATTGT
>ENA-OQDL01000307-OQDL01000307.1-human-gut-metagenome-genome-assembly--contig:-NODE-307-length-32996-cov-4.687395_pt1 | contig 32996 bp, 37 predicted proteins | sample MGYA00242782_ERZ504609 | MGnify/ENA primary metagenome ERZ504609 (study PRJEB26092, sample SAMD00036320) | human gut metagenome | host: Homo sapiens | study: EMG produced TPA metagenomics assembly of... | reverse complement strand
TTGACAGAATGGCACATGATCACAGCAATCGGAGACAGTGTAAACCGTATGATCCCGCCACATTATCGTAACAAAGAAACAGATTGATGAGTTGATGTTGATCATGAGAAGCGTCTATCGAAGATGACAGCTGCAAATACTAATTCAGACAATACCACAATTTGATTCATAACTACCTTAAAAGAGGCTGCCGGCAATTATGCTGGCAGCCTCTTGCGTATTATGCTTCTTCTTCATCGGGAACGGGTTCGGGAACCTCTGTATCCCCGTTGTATTCAATGTCCGGAAGTAGTTCAAAATAAAAATCCTGATATTCTTTTGAAAGCGCCTGGATAATCTCTTTCTGCACAGATTTGAATTTGGAAATAGAAATCATATCACGGTTCATGGTGATATACACGCTGATCCATAATTTTCGTCCGGTACGCAGGATATCATAATATAATTTTGTGTCCCCGTATGTGGCAAGAATCGGAGATACGATATCTTTGATCTCCTGGACCGTTTCTTCCTCCGGAGGGAGTAAGAACAGGTCCCGAAGTCCCGTGATCACGGTTTTTATCGGAACCGGAAGCATAAAAATGGGACAGGATGATCGCCAGTATCGGATCGAGATAAGGAATCAAAGGCTGGAACCATTCTCCGGTTATGATCTGCGGCAGAAAGAATGCGATGCACATACCAAATGATGCAACAGAGTCGATCTGCCATTCCTGGATCTCCATGATCACGATCGGTGAAGTCAGTTTGCTGTTCATCCTGCGAAGCAGGAAGATTACAGCAATACTGACTAAGGTGGCACTCATTTCAAAATACGCAACCATGGAAAAGTTGACATGCTGGCCGCCGTGGAAGATGATCTGGATGTTGTTAATGATCAGTCCGACGGTAACAGCAATCATGATCGCACCTTTTACAACAACAAATAAGGATTCAATCTGCTGGTAACCAAATGGGTGGCTTTCGCTGGACGGCTTGTACATCAGCGGAACCAGTGAAAGTGACACGAATACCATCAGAATCTCGACGCCGTCATAGACACTGTCCAGAAGGACGGCCTGCGACCTTGTGATGACCGCCATAACGATCTCCAGGATTACGAAAATCGTACTTCCTGTGATGGAGATACGGAGTGCGGATTTTTCGTATTTCTGTTTATTCCGGCTAGAATGCATAATGTATCTTCTCCTTTGGCAAAATGGAATCAAGTTCATGGTAGAGTCGTGCGATCGGAAGGCCGACTACATTATTATAATCACCTTCGATCCCCTTTTACGTGGATGGCAAATGCGCCCTGGATGCCGTAAGCGCCGGCTTTGTCAAGAGAATCACCGCTGTCAACATAAGTATGAAGATCCTCTTTTGTGACTGGATAAAATGTAACATCCGTTTTTTCGTAAAATGTATGTAGGATCTGCTTCCCGCTGATATGTCCTGCGAATGTGACTCCGGTATAGACTTGATGTGTGCGGTCCGCGAGCATGGAAAGCATATCAAAGGCTTCCTCGTTATCAGCCGGTTTTTCCGAGAATCTCACCGCGATAAGATACAATGGTGTCGGCACCGATCACGATACAGTCTTCTGTCTGATATGCAGGATTATCTTTTATCCGTGATTCGTATACATCAAGAGCTTTTTGATGTGCCAGTTCCATCACGACATCGGATGGAATATCTTTTGTAATCTTTTCTTTAACTGCAGACGGGATAACATCAAAAGAAAATCCTGCCTGGGTAAGCAGCTCCTGCCGTCTGGGAGAAGCTGAGGCTAATACGTATTTCATGACTTTTTCTCCTTGTGACTTTTTAGATATAAAGGTGTCAGAGGCAGAGATCCCCCGACAACATCAATTATAGTATAGCATAAAATGAAAAAAACAGAAATTTATAAGAAATAAATTTGTAATGTAAAAATTGCAATCGCTGTGCAGATTCGATATAATGTTAACAAGTATAAGTATCAGAAACGGAGGTTTAGTGTTATGTATATCAGTGAAATAAGGACAAAAGCACCGGCAGACGAGAGAATGCCGTTAGAGCGTAAATTCTACGATACATTGGAAAAATTAAAAATCCCATATGAACAGGTAGACAATGATCCGGCATCTTCTATGGAAGAATGTGCGGAAGTAGACAAGGCGATCGGAACGGAGATACGGAAGAATGTGTTCCTATGTAATCAGAAGAAGACGACATTCTTCTTGCTGGTGATGCCGGCCGATAAAGCGTTTGACACGTCTTCTTTCAGTAAGAAGCTGGGCGTATCCCATATGTCATTCGCACCACCGGAGAAGATGCTGGAACATCTTGGTACAACACCGGGATCTGCAAGTGTTGCGGGACTTCTGACGGATGAAGATGATTATGTGCAGGTGATCATAGATAAGGAAGTTGCAGAGGCAGAATGGTTCGGATGCAATCCAGGGATCAATACCAGCCATTTGAAATTCAAGACAAAAGATCTGCTTCAGAAATATCTTCCGGCGATTCATCACAGAGCAAGGATTGTGGATCTGTAGAGTGCAGAAAAAAACGCAAAAGCAGACTTCTAAAGAAAGAGAAGAAAATAAAAAGGAATAGTAGCAGTTACAAAAATATGAAGACATCAGAAGATTTAAAACAGATATTGGAACGCATTGATCACAGGGGATATCCGGCATATAAGGATACAAGAGGCGTATACCAGTTTGGAACATATATACTGGGAATTGATCATGTACAGGGAGATCCGTTTGCAGCACCGTCCAGGTTACATATACAGGTGGCCGGAAGAGCAGTACGGATTCCGAAAGAACTATATGACAGCAAAACATAAAAAGACGGCGGTGGCAGATTATCTGCTGCGAAATTTTGCAAAGCAGCTGGAACGGCATTCGTTTCAGGCACATGGTTCCGGAAAAAGCGGAATTATTCAGGTGACGAGATGTGGTCAGGAAGTGCTGGAACGTACGGCGTGTGAGATAGATGAAAAGACAGGGGATGTGACTGTCCGCTTTGAAGTCGGATTTCCGGCAAGAGGACGTACGATACAGGCAGGAGAGCTGGTTAAAATTCTTTATCAATATCTCCCGGCATGTGTGGAAAAAGCATTATATTATAAAAATATGGACCGCAATGCAGTAAAGCAGGCAGCAGAACTTTCCGTGGATCAGGAATATATCCGTGAACAGTTGAAAAAGAAGGACTGGTCGCATTTGTTGCTGACGGATCTATACTTCCGAGAGAATCGGGGGTTTCCCAGAGACCGATGAAGGATGCGGTACCGTTTGCTTCACCGGATTCTATGAGAATTACTATGAAGCTTCCATATAAAGGTATGCTTACCGGAATGGGGATCCGAAAGGGGGTTACCTTGATCGTAGGTGGCGGCTACCATGGCAAATCTACACTTTTGAAAGCATTAGAAAGTGGTGTATATCCACATGTTGCGGGAGACGGAAGAGAATATGTGGTCACGGATGATACGGCAATGAAGATCCGTGCGGAAGACGGAAGAAGTATCCGGCATACAGATATTTCCATGTTTATCAATGATCTGCCAAATGGAAAAGATACTTATGCGTTCGATACAGAAGATGCGAGCGGAAGTACATCACAGGCGGCAAATGTCATAGAAAGCATGGAAGCGGGAACACAGGTGTTCCTGATTGATGAAGATACAAGCGCAACGAACTTTATGGTCAGGGATGAACTGATGCAGCAGGTGATCCACCGTGATATGGAGCCGATCACACCATTTATTGAGCGGGTGAGGGAGCTTTATCAGGAATATGGAATATCGACCGTGCTGGTAGCGGGAAGTTCCGGATCCTATTTCCAGATTGCGGATCAGATCGTTCAGATGGATAAGTATGTTCCGAAAGATATTACGGAACTTGCAAAGAAAGCAGCTGCAGACTATCCGGCATTGAAGTTCCCGGAAGAAAAGCCAAAAGAGCCATCCTATGACCGGAAAGTACGCAGAAATCCGGGTATTCGACAGAAAGGCAGAGTAAAATTGAAAACAATGGGGCGTGATGCAATCATGATCGGTCATGAGACGATCGATCTGCGGTATGTGGAACAGCTCGTGGACAGTGAACAGTTGAATACGCTGGGGCAGATTGTGCGCTTTCTGGAAGAGGAGGTATTTGATGGAAAGAAGACGCTTGGACAGGCTGTGGAACAGGCGGAGAAGCTGTTGGATAAAAGGGGACCTGCCGGAATGTGTGAAGGAAACATTGTACCGGGCAATCTTGCAAGACCGCGTATACAGGAGATTTATGCCTGTATGAACCGTTACAGAAAGCTTGGAACAGACAGGAAAGAGAGGGGATAGAATATGAGAGTCATTGCTGGAAGTGCAAGAAGAACACAGTTAAAGACGTTAGAAGGCATGGATACCAGACCGACGACAGACAGGATCAAGGAGACATTGTTTAACATGATCGCTCCATATTTATATGACAGCATCTTTCTGGATCTGTTTGCCGGAAGCGGCGGAATCGGGATTGAAGCTCTGAGCAGGGGAGCAATGGAATCTGTATTTGTAGAGAAAAATCCAAAAGCTATGGCATGTGTCAAAGAGAACCTTCAGAAGACGCATTTTGAAAGAAAAGGGATGACCATGCAGATGGATGTGATGACAGCTCTCTATAAATTAGAGGGAGAAAAGCAGTTCGATTATATATTTATGGATCCACCGTATAATCATGAATTAGAAAAAAGCGTGCTGACTTATCTTGCGGAATCATCGCTTTTGTCAGAGGAAGGAATCATCATTGTAGAAGCTTCCAAAGAGACAGAATTTGATTACGCGGAAGATCTCGGATATCATATCATCAAAGAAAAAGAATATAAAACAAACAAGCATGTATTTTTGGAACCTGCGGGAAGGAAAGAAATATGTTAACTGGAATCTATCCGGGAAGCTTTGACCCGGTTACATACGGACATCTGGATATCATCAGAAGATCTGCCGGAATGGTGGATGAACTGACAGTCGGAGTGTTGAATAATAAAGCAAAAACCCCGTTGTTTTCCGTAGAAGAACGTGTTAAAATGTTAGAGGAAGTAACGAAAGACATAGCAAATGTTAAGATTATTCCATTTGAAGGACTGCTGGTGGATTTTGCCCATAAGCTGGATGCGAAGATTGTAATAAGGGGACTGCGGGCAATCACCGATTTTGAATATGAGTTACAGATGGCGCAGACAAATCATAAGCTTGCGTCGGATGTTGAGACAGTTTTTCTGACAACGAATCTGCAGTATTCATATTTAAGCTCTACTACAGTGAAAGAAGTAGCGGCCTTCGGAGGAGATATATCCCAATTTGTGCCGGAATACATAGAGCAGAAAGTCTGGGAGAAAATGAAACATAGAAGGAGAGTGTAAATATTATGAGCAGCCGTATTGAGCAGATCATAGAGGAAATTGAAGAGTATATCGACAGCTGTAAATTCCAGCCGTTGTCGACAACAAAAATAATTGTAAATAAAGATCAGATGGACGAACTGTTAAGAGAGCTTCGTATGAAAACACCGGATGAGATCAAGCGTTACCAGAAGATCATTGCGAACAAGGATGCGATTCTGGCTGATGCACAGGCAAAAGCAGACGGCATGATCCAGGAAGCACAGATTCAGACAAATGAGCTGGTAAGTGAGCATGAGATTATGCAGCAGGCATATGCACAGGCAAACGAGATCGTAACCGCAGCAACTGCACAGGCACAGCAGATACTGGACAATGCAACGAACGATGCAAATCAGATCCGTGTCGGAGCCATTCATTATACAGATGATCTCCTTTCTCAGGCGGAGAGTGCGATCGGACGCACACTGGATACATATACATCGAAGTATGACAGTCTTGTAAACTCTCTTCAGGAATGTTACGACATGGTACGTAACAACAGAGCAGAGCTTGATGTTCCGCCGGAGACAGAACAGAATGTACAGCAGGAGTATCCGCAGGATCAATATCCGGCAGAAGAATATCCGCAGGATACTTATGAGCAGGATACTTACGGACAGGATGATTATCTGGATGATGGAAATTCATATCCGGATGATATGCCGATTTCTGATTATGATATTCAGGAAGACGATACATTGGATTAAGATACAATCAAATAGCATATATGTAAGCGGAGATAAGAAGACTGGTTACCAATGCGGTGACCAGTTTTGCTGTTATATAGGGAAGAATCGGTAATTGGCTGCTGGAGATCATGGAATATGTTTGGGCGATGCAACACCATCCGCCGAAAGAGGTCAGGAAAGCGCAGAGGATAATCTTCTCAGTTGTATATAACGCAGATGAAAAGAGCAGTCTGATTCCGGTGCTGATCTCCAGACTGGAATACAGAAGAAGTGAAAAGATAGTGTTTGGAAGAACCGAAGCAAGCAGTTGTATCAGGACAGAGAACATCATCATATATCCTCCGACTTTTGTGACGGATTCGAATGCATTCAAGATACAACGGTCAAGAAAGCTGTCAGAGATACTTTCAGATGGATTGGAGAAAGAACCGGGTGTTACCTGTGGAAAGGAACCAGAGGATTCTGGCAGACGGTAGAAGAGGCGAAAGATAAAACTCAACATAAGCGGTGTAAATGTAAGAATCAGGAAAAAAGGAATGCAAAGATTACGTTCCTTCATATTTTGGGCCACTACATAGCTTAAGATAAAAGCAGGGCTTGTATTGTTGCAGAAAGATAAAAGGTAAGAGGCTTCCGAACGCGAGATTTTATTGACATTCAGAAGATCAGAGGTGGTCTTCGCACCCATCGGATATCCACATAAGAATCCGGTGAGTACTGCGAATGTGCCATAATAAGAGGTGCCGAGAAGCGGACATAAAAAAGTGGATGTGATACGGCAGATCCAGTGAAGTGCAGGTGTGCAGATCAGAACATTGATCAGTATCATATAAGGAAGCAATGTGGGAAGGACATGCCGGAACCACAGAACAAGTCCGTAACTGGCACCGGTAAAGACTGTCTGCGGAAATGACAGCATGCTAAAAAACAGAATCAATATCGGAATGGTAAGGGCAGGATGTCTGGACATGTGATCACCCGGAGAACCTTGTTAATTCATTGTATGGATAAGGTTGATTTTTTATGAAGACTGTTAGATAATAGATATCAGTGTAACATAGGAGGAATGTAGGAAAATGGCAGTATTAAATGAATTAGAACCGAAAGAAGTCTTTCGCTTTTTTGAAGAAATAAGTGCAATCCCGAGAGGAAGCCGCGATACAAAGCGCATCAGTGATTATCTGGTCGCATTTGCAAAAGAAAGAGACTTGAAAGTGATTCAGGACGAAGTGAATAATGTAATCATATTTCAGCCAGGAACACCCGGATATGAGGAAAGCGAACCTGTAATCTTGCAGGGGCATATGGATATGGTATGTGAAAAGACATCGGAATCCACACATGATTTTGAAAATGACGGATTGGAATTGTATGTGGAAGATGGATTTTTAAAGGCAAAAGATACCACTCTTGGGGGAGATGACGGAGTTGCTGTCGCAATGGCACTTGCACTGCTGGATAGCAGAGAGATTCCACATCCGCCAATTGAGGCAGTATTTACCGTGGACGAAGAACTTGGAATGGAAGGTGCGGAAGCTATCGACCTGACTGTACTAAAAGGGAAAAAACTCATCAATCTGGATTCGGAAGAAGAGAAGACCCTGACGGTTGGATGTGCGGGCGGAGTCCGCTATCAGGGACTGATTCCGGTAGAAAAAGAGACGGCATCCGGTGATGAGATCAAGATTACCATCCAGGGACTTCTTGGAGGACATTCCGGAGAAGAAATCCACAGACAGCGTGGCAATGCAAATAAGATGATGGCACGTTTGTTGTATCATATTGCAGAAGAAAAGAGTTACCGCTTAAGTGAGATTTGTGGCGGCTCTAAAGACAACGTGATCGCAATGGAAGCACATGCATCTCTCGTAGCAACACCGGAAGATACCGAACAGATACTGGCCATGATCCGGAATATGGAGGATGTATGGAATGCGGAATTCATGGGAGAAGAACCTGGTCTGACAGTAAAAACAGAAACAGAAAAAAATACAGATACAGTAGTGTTCTCAAAAGATACTACGCAAAAAGTAGTAGGGTATCTGAAGGCGAGCCCAAATGGATTAAAAGAATACAGCCGTAAGGTTGCCGGCGCGACAGAAACTTCCTTAAATCTTGGTGTTGTATCTATGAAAGAAAACGGTGTGGAAGCTGCTTTCCTGATCAGAAGCGCCGTGGACAGCAGAAAGCAGCAGGTATTGGAAGAAGTCGATGCTGTGACAAAAGCGTTCGGAGGAACAGGAACAATTTCCAGTGCATATCAGGCATGGCAATACAAACCAAAGTCAGAGCTCCGTCCGGTCATGATAGAAGCATATAAAGAAATCTACGGAAAAGAACCGGAGATATGCATTATCCATGGCGGACTGGAGTGCGGAATCTTTCTTGGAAAACGGCCGGATCTGGATTGTGTATCTTGCGGACCGGATGTTCTGGATATTCATTCATATAATGAACGTCTGGATATTGCATCTACGCAGAGAAGCTGGGAATTCCTGAAACTGGTACTTAAGAACTGCAAATAACAGGAAATAATAACAACATTCATAATGACGACAGTAAGACAGTCAGAACAAGAAAAAGATGACGGAGGATAAATATATGGAACTGCCAGCAGCATTTGAGGAGAAGATGCGGGCACTTCTGCAAGAAGAGTTCGATGACTATATTGCCTGCTATAAAGAACCAAGATACTATGGCATGCGTGTAAATACAGGTAAGATATCTGTGGAAGAATTTGAAAAGATATGTCCGTTTGAGATTAAAAAAAATTCCATGGATCGAAAATGGTTTCTATTATGACGGGGACAAAGTGTCTCCTGCAAAGCATCCGTACTATTTTGCCGGTCTTTATTATCTTCAGGAGCCAAGTGCCATGACACCTGCGAACCGCCTTCCGGTAGAACCGGGAGACAAGGTTCTGGATGTATGTGCAGCTCCGGGAGGAAAAGCAACGGAATTAGGAGCAAAATTACAAGGAGAGGGAGTGCTGATCGCTAACGATATCAGCAGCTCAAGGGCAAAGGGCCTGCTTAAGAATATAGAGGTGTTCGGAATCGGGAACGTCCTTGTATTGAGTGAGGAACCGGGACGTCTGGAGAATTATTTTACGGAATATTTTGACAAGATCCTGATCGATGCACCGTGTTCCGGAGAGGGAATGTTCCGGAAAGATAAAAAGATGGTAAAAGCATGGGAGGAACATGGTCCGGAATTCTTCAGCAATCTGCAGCGGAATATCATTCTGCAGGCAGCAAGAATGTTAAAGCCGGGTGGCCTTATGCTATATTCGACGTGTACATTTGATCCGGGTGAAAATGAGCGTATCATTGAACATCTGAAGAAAGAATATCCTGAATTCCATGTGCTTCCGATGGAAAGTTATGAGGGATTCTGTCCGGGAATACCGGAAGTGACAGAGGAAAAAGACGAAGAACTGAAAAAGACAGTCCGCATTTTCCCACATAAGATGAAAGGAGAAGGCCATTATGTAGCCCTTCTGCAAAAGGGTGAACCACTGCCTGCAAAAGAACTGAAAACAAAAAAGAAAGCGGGAAAGATTCCGGCCGACCTGGAAGAGTTTATGAAGCAGGTAACCTGGAAACTGGACGGTTCCAGACTGGATATCCATGGTGAGCGCATTTACTATATGCCGGAGGGACTTCCAGATGTGAGAGGAATCCGTTTCTTAAGAACCGGACTGCTGCTTGGAGAACTGAAGAAGAACCGTTTTGAACCAAGCCAGGCATTTGCTATGTGTCTGAAGAAAGACGAATATGCACAGATCATTGATCTCCCGTGTGAAGATGAACGAGTCAGACGATACCTGAAAGGGGAGACACTGGATGTGGACGATCTGACGGAGAGAAAAGCAAAAGGCTGGTATCTTGTATGTGTGGATGGGTTCCCGCTTGGATGGGGGAAGGTATCCAATGGTACATTGAAGAACAAATATCTGCCGGGATGGAGGCTGTGTTAAGATGATGCGTCTGGATAAATATCTGGCAGAGATGGGTGTGGGAACCCGCCAGGAGGTAAAAAGCAGATCCGTCAGGGGAAAGTTACCGTTAACGGGACGGTGGTAAAAGCAGCAGATACGAAGATTGATGAGACATGCGATGAAGTTACAATAGGCGGCCGTAACATTTCCTATGTGTCGTATGAATATTATATGCTGAATAAGCCGGGCGGCGTGGTATCGGCGACCGAGGACCGGAGAGATACTACGGTGATCGATCTGATCAAAGACAAGAAACGAAAGGATCTTTTCCCGGTCGGACGACTGGATAAAGATACGGAAGGATTACTTCTGATCACGAATGACGGAGATCTGGCACACCGCCTGCTGGCACCGAAAAAGCATGTGGATAAAGTCTATTATGCAAAAATAGATGGAATGGTTACAGAAGAGGATGTAAAGCGGTTCGCAGAAGGAATCGATATCGGCGCAGAGGAAGAAGAGATGACAAGACCTGCAAAACTTGACATTATGAAGAGCGCGGAAGAATCTGAGATCCGCCTTACGATCCATGAAGGAAAGTTCCATCAGGTGAAGAGGATGTTCCTTGCAGTGGGTAAAGAAGTTACTTATCTGAAGCGAGAACGCATGGGAACCCTGTGCCTGGATGAAAATCTGAAGCCCGGAGAATACCGGCTGCTGACAGAAGAGGAGATAGAGAATGTCAGAAAATAAATTTTTACCGATTTGCAAAAAGGATATGGAAGAACGGGGATGGGAACAGCTGGATTTTGTCTATATTTCCGGAGATGCTTATGTAGACCATCCGTCTTTCGGACATGCGATCATTACGAGACTTCTGGAAGCGCATGGATTTAAAGTCGGTATCATTGCGCAGCCGGACTGGAAAGATAAGAACAGCATTACGATCCTTGGAGAACCGAGACTGGGATTCCTTGTTTCTGCGGGAAATATGGATTCGATGGTGAATCATTATTCCGTGTCGAAAAAGCATCGCAGAACGGATGCTTATACGCCGGGAGGCGTGATGGGAAAGCGTCCGGATTACGCAGCGGTTGTATACAGTAACCTGATCCGTCAGGTATATAAGAAGACACCGATCATCCTCGGAGGGATCGAGGCAAGTCTCAGACGACTGGCACATTATGATTACTGGTCAGACAAATTAAAACGTTCGATCCTACTGGATTCCGGTGCAGATCTGATATCTTATGGAATGGGAGAACATTCGATCATTGAGATCGCAGAAGCTCTGGACAGCGGTATTGCGGTCAGTGATATCACATTTATCGCTGGAACGGTTTATAAGACGAAGAGTCTGGACAGTGTCTATGATGCGGAGATTCTTCCGGGATACGAAGATATGAAGCAGGATAAGCTGGAGTATGCAAGAAGCTTTTATACACAGTACTGCAATACCGATCCATTTGCCGGGAAAAGGCTGGTAGAGCCATATAATGCTCATCTGTATGTAGTACAGAATCCACCGGCACTTCCGCTTTCGGAAGGAGAAATGGACGATGTCTACGGACTGCCGTATATGCGTACCTACCATCCTTCTTATGAGAAGGACGGCGGCGTACCTGCAATCTCAGAGGTCAAGTTCAGTCTGATCAGCAACCGTGGCTGCTTTGGCGGCTGCAGCTTCTGTGCACTTACCTTCCATCAGGGAAGGATCATGCAGGTGAGAAGCCACGAGTCGCTGTTAGATGAGGCGAAGATGATTACGCAGGAAAAGGACTTCAAAGGCTATATCCACGACGTGGGAGGTCCGACGGCGAACTTCCGCCAGCCATCCTGCGAAAAACAGCTTACACGTGGCGTGTGTAAGAACCGCCAGTGCCTGTTTCCGAAGCCGTGTCCGAATCTGAAAGTAGATCACAGAGACTATATCAAACTTCTGAAAGAACTGCGTGACATTCCAAAAGTGAAGAAGGTATTCATCCGTTCGGGAATCCGGTTCGATTATGTTGTTGCGGATAAAAGTGATGCATTTCTGGAGGAACTCTGCCGTTATCATGTAAGCGGACAGTTAAAGGTTGCACCGGAGCATGTATCGGATGATGTTCTTACACTGATGGGAAAACCAGAGAACAGTGTATATCAGGAATTTGTGAAAAAGTACAATAAGATGAATCAGAAGATCCACAAAGATCAGTATCTTGTGCCGTATCTGATGTCTTCGCATCCGGGATCCAGAATGAAAGATGCGGTAGAACTTGCAGAGCATATCCGGGATCTTGGATATATGCCGGAACAGGTACAGGATTTCTATCCGACACCGTCAACGATCTCGACGTGTATGTATTATACAGGCGTGGATCCAAGAACGATGCAGCCAGTCTATGTGCCGAAGAATCCGCATGAAAAGGCAATGCAGAGAGCTCTGATCCAGTACCGGGATCCGAAGAATTATGATCTGGTCATGGAGGCTCTGAAGAAGGCACACCGCATGGATCTGGTAGGATTTGATAAACACTGTCTGATACGCCCGAGAAAATTCGAAGGCAGATCACAGCAGAAAGTACCGGGACAGAAAACGCAGAATCAGAAGTCTTCCGGAAAACCCGGGACAGAATGACCGTAGGAAAACAAAAACGAGCATTCCAGAAGAAATACTGTGCAAAGTGACAGACAGAACAGCAGACAGAATACAGGAACGGATAGAAGCAGACAGAAAAGAAATCGATCCGGAATGTGCATAAGAAGAAATAACAGCAAGAGAAATAGCATAAAGGGAAAATGATGAAAAACCGGCAGCCGGATGGATGTAGAGAGGTGTTAAAGTTGAAAATAGCGATCGTTACAGGAGCATCGTCGGGAATGGGCAGGGAATTTGCGCTTCAGATCCCGCAGCTGTATAAGAACCTGGATGAATTATGGGTAGTGGCAAGACGGACAGACCGTCTGAAAAGTCTGCAGGAACAGGTAAAGATCCCGGTCAGGATCTTCGACGGGGATATGCAGAGAGACTATATTTTCGAAAAACTGCAAAGAGAACTGGATCGCCGGCAGGCAGATGTAAGGATGCTTGTAAATGCGGCAGGATATGGAAAGATCGGTAACGTCAGTGACATTGATCTGAAAGAACAGTGCGGCATGGTTGATCTGAATTGTACAGCACTCACCAGAATGACAGGAATCTGCCTGCCATATCTGTCGAAAGGCAGCCGGATTGTCAATCTGGCTTCGGCAGCTTCGTTCTGTGCACAGCCGGGATTCTGTGTATATGCGGCTTCCAAAGCATATGTACTGCGTTTTTCACAGGGACTGGCAGCAGAATTGAAGAAACGGGGAATCCTGGTAACGGCAGTGTGTCCGGGACCGGTACGTACAGAATTCTTTGACCGGGCCGGTGCGCTTGCGGCAAGTGAAAAAGAAGCACTCTGTGCCGAACCGGAAGCGGTGGTGACACAGGCACTTACAGACAGTGTGCGTGGAAGACGCGTTTCGGTATATGGAGCAGCAATGAAAGGTTCCAGAATCCTTTCCAAGATCCTTCCGGATCGCCTGCTTGTATGGGGGATGATGAAGATCAACCATGCGGATAGATAAAGGCATATACGGAATGTCTATGAGCTTGGGAAAATGTTTTTTTCATGATAGAAAAAGACGATTACAGAAAAATTATAAATAGAAAACAAAAAGGACAGACAATATGAGAACAGAAAAAGGACAGCCGGGATATGTAAAGGCAAGAAAACAGAAATATCTTCTTGGAGCGGTCGTAGAATTTGCAATTGTGATCGCAATCTTTGTAACCGGATATATTCAGACCGGATCCAGACTGAATTTGCTTACCGTTGTAGCGGTAGTCGGATGCCTTCCGGCAGCAAAGATGCTGGTTGAATTTATCACAATGGCACCGTACAAGAGTATTGAAGAAGCAAAATATCAGGAACTGGAGGAAAAAGCACCTTTGATACTGAAGGCATATGATATGATCATTACCAGCTCACAGAAGATCATGCCTCTGGATGCAGTGGTAGTATCCGGACACATTGTCTGCGGATATGCCAGCAATCCGAAGACCGATGAGACAGCACTTGCCCGTCATATCAAAGACATTTTGAAAGACAATCATTATGATAAGATGACGGTGAAGATTTTCCATGATTATACTGCATTTTTAGCGCGTGCGGAGGGCATGAATAATATGGCAGAAGTAGAACAGAAAGAATCTTTACGGAGAGAAAAAAAGATCCGGAAGATCATCTTAAACATTTCCATGTAGAAGATTAGCGGGAGTTAGAAGAGTATATGAAAGAACTGATCATTCATGACAATGAGGCAGGACAGCGCCTGGATAAGCTGTTGCGCAAATATTTGAGTGAAGCGCCTGGAAGCTTTATTTATAAAATGCTGCGTAAAAAGAATATTGTGCTGAACGGAAAGAAAGCGACCGGAAATGAACATCTGAGAAAGGGAGATAGTGTGAAACTGTTCCTGGCGGATGATACAATTGCCAAATTCCAGGCGGCGGGAAAGACAGTAGAAGAAAACATAAAGAATACGGTAAAGCTGGATGTGATCTATGAAGATCAGAATGTGATATTTATTAACAAGCCGTCGGGGATGTTGTCGCAGAAAGCGAAGGAGACAGATGTATCAGTGGTAGAGAATGTGACAGCATATCTTTTGGAATCCGGACAGCTGACAAAGGAGAATCTTCAGACTTTCCGCCCGTCCATCTGCAACCGTCTTGACCGGAATACCAGCGGGTTGATCGTTGCGGGAAAGAGTCTTGCAGGCCTGCAGCAAATGGGAGAATTATTCAAAGAACGTACGCTGAAAAAGTATTATCTCTGTATCGTAAAAGGCAGGATCACGGAACCGGCACATATCAGTGGATATCTTGTGAAAGATGAGAAGACGAACCGCGTCAGTTTTTCAAATGGAACTTCTTCAAAAGAGGCGAATGGCCTGCCGATCGAGACGGAATATCTTCCAATCGCATGGAATCAGGAGATGACGCTTCTGAAAGTACATCTGATTACCGGACGTACCCATCAGATTCGTGCACATCTGGCAGGCACCGGACATCCGCTTCTCGGAGATTATAAATATGGTTCTAAGAAATGGAATGACCGTTATGAAAAAAGAATGGAAGATTAAAGACCAGGTATTGCATGCCTATCAGCTTACAATGCCAGGGATGAAGAAAGAACTGGAGAATCTTTCGGAAAAGACATTTTACGCAAAAGTTCCGGAGACATTCTGGAAACTGATAAAGGAGACGGCATGGGAACATGGAACTCAAGAGGCCTTAGAGGTTCTACATTAGAAGATATGGTGAATCGTACCAATGAGTGGTATCTGGAAAAGAATCTGGCACTTATGCAGAAGATCCCGACCCCGATCACGCCGGTACGTATGGATAAAGAACACAGACAGATCACGCTGGCTTATTTTGATCAGCGCAGTACGATCGATTATATCGGTGCAGTGCAGGGGATTCCGGTGTGTTTTGACGCGAAGGAATGTGTGGCAGAGACATTTCCGCTTCAGAATATTCATGAACATCAGGTGGAATTTATGAAGAATTTTGAAAAGCAGCAGGGGGTTGCATTTGTCCTGATTTATTATTCATCTAGAAATATCTTATATTATATGCGTTTTGAGGAACTGTACAGGTTCTGGATGCGTGCACAGAACGGAGGAAGAAAAAGCTTCCGTTTTGAGGAACTGGACGAACGGTTTTTTATGAAATTCTTCCATGGATGTTATGTTCCATACCTGGATGCCTTGAATCTCGATCTGGAACTTCGTGATGAACTTGACAAAACGGATGAAACTGCGTATAATGCAAAGTGATTTTTTAACATGGTAGCACACTAAAGTACCAAAAAGAACATTACTACTTGGAGGACATATGAAGAAGAAATTACACACTCCGGAGGGAGTACGGGATATATATAACGTAGAATGTGGTAAGAAACTTGCGTTGGAAAGCAGATTGAAAAAGTATTTCATTTATATGGATATCATGATATCCAGACTCCGACGATTGAATATTTTGATGTGTTCCGCGAGGAGATTGGAACGACACCGGCCAACGATCTGTATAAATTTTTTGACAAAGATGGCAATACACTTGTCTTAAGACCCGATATTACCCCGTCTATTGCAAGAGCATCGGCAACTTTATTTAAAGATGAAAATCTTCCGATCCGTCTGTGTTATACAGGCAATACATTTGTGAACCATTCCAGTTATCAGGGACGCTTAAGAGAGACGACGCAGATGGGAGCAGAATTTGTCGGGGATGATTCGGTAGAGGCAGATGCAGAGATGCTTGCTCTGGTGATTGAATCTATGTTGACGATCGGGCTGAAAGAATTCCAGCTCTGTGTCGGTAATGTTGATTTCTTCCAGAGTCTGATCGAAGACGCAAGTCTGGATGAAGAGGCGGAAGAAAGGGTAAGAGAACTGATCGGTAACCGCAATTACTTCGGTGTAGAAGAATTTCTGGACAGTATTCAGGCAAAGAGAAGCTCCAAAGAAGCATTTTCAGCATTGAATGAACTGATCGGAGGAATTGATATCCTGGAAAAAGCGGAAAACCTTGCGCCGAACTCCAAAGGTGTGATGGCAATCAGACGCCTGGAGAAGATATACCACATCCTGCGCTATTACGGAGTGGAAAAATTTGTCACTTTTGACCTGAGCATGACAGGAACCTATGGATACTATACAGGAATCGTGTTCCGTGGTTATACTTACGGAACCGGGGATGCAGTTGTAAAGGGTGGACGTTATGACCATCTGATCGAAAAGTTCGGTAAGAAATCACCATCTATCGGTTTTGCGATTGTAATTGATGAACTGGTGAGTGCACTGACCCGTCAGAAAATCCGCATCGTATATCCAAGAAAGAATACGATCATCATATATGCGGAAGGAAGACAGCTTGAAGCAATCCGCCTTGCGAAGGATTTCCGTAGAAAAGCCAAGAATGCAGAACTTCTGAAGAAGGATGAAAATAGTGGATTGGAAGATTATATCCGTTACGGAAATGATTATTATGCCGGAAGTCTGGTATATATCGAGGAGACCGGAGAAGTAACGATGGTCAATCTCGTTACCGGAGAGCAGAAGATCGTGAATAGTACAGATAGGAGTTAGACATTATGAGATACCTGACATTTGCCCTGGGAAAAGGACGTCTGGCAAAACAGACATTAGAATTATTTGAGAAAATCGGGATTACCTGTGAAGAGATGAAAGATAAAGACTCCAGGAAGCTGATTTTCACCAATGAAGAATTGAAACTCCGTTTCTTTCTTGCAAAAGGACCGGATGTTCCGACATATGTAGAATATGGCGCAGCGGATATCGGAGTCGTTGGAAAAGATACAATCCTGGAAGAAGGACGTAAGGTACATGAAGTACTGGATCTTGGATATGGAAAATGTAAGATGTGTGTATGCGGATACAAAGATGCCGCACCACTTCTGCAGCATCATGAACTGATCCGGGTAGCAACAAAATATCCGAATATTGCAAAAGATTATTTCTATAACACGAAGCATCAGACTGTAGAGATCATTAAGTTAAATGGTTCCATTGAACTTGCACCGATCGTCGGACTGTCCGAAGTGATCGTGGATATTGTAGAGACGGGGTCAACCCTCCGTGAAAATGGTCTGGAAGTGTTGGAGGAAGTATGTCCGTTGTCTGCTAGGATGATCGTGAACCCGGTCAGTATGCGTATGGAAAGCGCAAGGATCAAAGACCTGCTGACAAGACTGCGGGAGCAGGTATAATACTGTACAGACAGAAAGAAAATAAAATGAGAGGATGGCGGTTAAGGCTATGAGAATACAGCGTTTGACAAAAGATGCAAAAGAGAACTTACTGGAGGATCTTCTGAAGAGAAGCCCGAATAATTACGGTCAGTATGAACAGGGAGTTCAGGAAATCCTCGCTCATGTAAAAGAAGAAAAGGATCAGGCAGTATTTGCATATACGAAGAAATTTGATCATGCAGATATCACTGCAGACAATATTAAGGTTACAGAAGAGGAGATCGAAGAGGCATATAAAGAAGTAGATCCAAAACTGGTGGAGATCATCCGCAAAGCTCTTCTGAACATCCGTACGTATCATGAAAAACAGAGACAGTACAGCTGGTTCGACAGCAAACCGGACGGAACAATCCTGGGACAGAAAGTCACACCACTTCACAGAGTCGGTGTATATGTGCCGGGCGGGAAAGCGGTATATCCATCTTCTGTATTGATGAACATTGTACCTGCAAAGGTAGCCGGAGTTGATGAGATCGTGATGGTCACACCGCCCGGAAAAGATGGAAAAGTGACACCAAACACGCTGGTTGCAGCACATGAAGCCGGTGCGGATGTCATCTATAAAGTCGGTGGGGCGCAGGCTATTGCTGCTCTGGCATACGGAACAGAGAGCATTCCAAAAGTCGACAAGATCGTAGGACCTGGAAATATATATGTTGCTCTGGCGAAAAAAGCAGTTTATGGCTATGTAAGCATTGATGCAATTGCCGGACCAAGCGAGATTCTTGTTATTGCAGATGAGACGGCAAATCCAAGATTTGTGGCAGCAGATCTTCTTTCACAGGCAGAGCATGATGAACTTGCATCTGCAATTCTGGTCACAACATCTGAAGAACTTGCCCGGAAAGTATCGGATGAAGTGGATGGCTTCTTAAAAGAACTTTCCAGAAGTGAGATCATCCGGAAATCACTGGACAACTACGGTTATATCCTGGTCGCAGATACGATGGATGATGTGATTGATATTGCAAATGAGATTGCATCCGAACATCTGGAGATCCAGACAAAGAATCCATATGATGTGATGACAAAAGTAAGGAATGCCGGTGCCATCTTTATCGGGGAATACGCAAGTGAACCACTGGGAGATTATTTTGCAGGACCGAACCATGTTCTTCCAACCAATGGTACAGCAAAATTTTTCTCACCGCTTTCTGTGGATGATTTCATTAAAAAATCAAGTATCATCGGATATTCGGAAGAAGCATTACGCGATATACATAAAGATATTGAAGCATTTGCCGAGGCAGAGCAGCTGACGGCACATGCCAATTCTATCAAAGTCCGTTTTGAGGGCGAAGAGTAGAAGACAGCGGAAAAATAAGGAGGCGAGGAGCTATGAACAGAACAGTCACCAGGACAAGAACGACAAAGGAGACGGATATTACGGTAACTCTGAACCTGGATGGAACCGGAAAGACGGAGATTGATACAGGAATCGGTTTTTTTGATCATATGTTGAATGGATTTGCAAGACACGGATTGTTCGATCTGACGGTACATGCGAAAGGGGATCTGGAAGTGGACAGTCATCATACCATCGAAGATACGGGAATCGTACTTGGACAGGCTATTCTGGAAGCAATAGGAGATAAAGCCGGAATCAAACGTTATGGCCACTTTATGCTTCCAATGGATGAGACACTCGCACTTTGTGCGGTGGATCTCTCCGGAAGACCATATCTGAATTATAATGCAGAGTTTGTGTCAGATAAGATGGGTGAGATGGATACTGAGATGGTAAGGGAATTCTTTTACGCAGTTTCTTACAGCGCAATGATGAATATCCACCTGAAGATTCTGGATGGTATCAACGATCATCACAAGGCGGAGGCGCTGTTTAAAGCGTTCGGAAAAGCACTTGATATGGCGACAATGGAAGAGCCAAGGATAAAAGAGGCATGGACCACAAAGGGAAGCCTCTAAAAGGAGACGGACAGACATGAGTTATAAAAGATTAATACCTTGCATTTTTATAAAAGACGGGAAAGCGGTCAGATGGATTGATGATCCGACTGTTGTATCCAAAGACGTAATTGAACTTGCAAAATATTACAGTGATCACGGTGCAGATGAACTGATCGTGCTGGATCTCTCAGATTCGGATGAAGAACATGATGAAACGATCACATTGATGAAACGGATCAATCGTGTGATCAGGATCCCGATGATCGCAGGCGGCAATATCAGACGCCAGGAAGATATTAAGAAGATTCTGTATACAGGTGCAAAACGGGCAATGCTGAATTTCTCTAAGCCGGATAGTGTCAAACTGATTGAGGATGCGGCAAAGAGATTCGGAAAAGAGAAGCTTGCGGTATCATTAAATGATTTTGATGCATTGTTCAAACATCAGCATCTGATCCAGGATTACAGCAGTGAAATTGTCTTTATGCACAGACTGGATCTGAATTCCATTATGAATGTAACAGATGTACCGTGTGTGATCATTACGGATACGGAAGAAGAGTCAGAGTTATTTAAAATTTTGAAATGCCCGGGTGTCCGGGGGCTTTCGGGAAGATATGTAAGCCGTACAGATATTGATTGTGTGGCATTCAAAGATAAGTGTACGGAAGAAGGAATTAAGATGACATCTTTTGAGAGTATGATGGAGTTCTCACAGTTTAAGACCAATGATCAGGGCCTGATTCCTGTCATCGTCCAGCATTATAAGACACAGGAGATCCTGATGCTGGCATATATGAATGAGGAATCTTTCTATGAGACGATCAAGACAGGAAAGATGACGTATTTTAGCAGAAGCCGGCAGAAACTCTGGGTAAAGGGGGAGACGAGCGGTCATTTCCAGTATGTAAAATCCCTGACGATTGACTGTGATCTGGATACATTGCTTGCAAAAGTAGATCAGATCGGAGCAGCATGCCATACCGGTAATCCGACCTGCTTCTTCCAGCCGCTTGTAGGAATTGACTATGATGAGACGAATCCGCTTCGGATCTTTGAATCGGTATATGACACGATCGCAGACCGTAAAGAGAATCCAAAGGAGGGGTCTTACACGAATTATCTGTTTGATAAGGGAATTGATAAGATCCTGAAAAAAATTGGAGAAGAAGCAACGGAAGTTGTGATCGCAGCAAAGAATCCGAATCCGGAAGAAGTCAAATATGAGATCGCGGATTTCCTGTATCATGCAATGGTTCTGATGGTAGAAAAAGGTCTGACATGGGAAGATATCGTAAAAGAACTGGCAGATCGTTAAGCAGAAACTCTTAAAAAACATGAAAAAGAGTCTGTATGCAGTAAGTTTTGCACATGAGCGAAACAGATATCTCATATATTGTTTCAGAGGTGAGCGCATGTGAATGAAGCGGAAAAGCGAAGAAGAGAACTTCTAGAACAGACACGTTACAGCTATCAGGAATCCGGGATACCGGCAATACATCCCAGATACAGGGCATCTTATAGTGAACTGTATGGTGAGGAAGAGGCAGAACAGGGAAGCCTGGGAATCCGTACATTTATTTGTATGATTCTGTTTGCGGTGTTTGTATTTATGCAGAATGAAGGGAAAGATATTCTACATATAAGCAGCACAAAAGTGGTGCAGGAGGTCAGTAAAAACGCTGACATTACCGATGTGTGGAAAAAAATACCATAGAGGAGTAGATTTGAGACCGTTGGTTAAGAATTGAAACTGACGGTTTTTTTGTGTATACTAGCTATATTAAAAGGAAAGCAGAGAGACTGGCGTCAGCCGGTCCCGGCAGATGAGGAGGAAGCAGATATGTTAAAATTATGGATTGTTGGTGCATCCGGACAGATCGGATCGGCCATCAATGAAGTGTTGGATCCATTAGAAATGGAAGTGTTTAACACAGATAAGGAAGAATTAGACATTACGGACACCGATGAGGTGCTGAATTTCGGAGTGATCAACCGTCCGGATGTGATCATCAACTGTGCGGCAGTCACAGATACAGATTTCTGTGAAAAAGAACCGGAGCTTGCATACCGTGTGAATGCGCTGGGAGCAAGAAATTTAAGTATTGTGGCAAGAAAGACAGGGGCCAAGATGGTACAGATATCCACGGATGATGTATTTGACGGAATCCGGCATACCCCATATACGGAGTTCGACGACACAAATCCGAAGACCGTTTACGGACGTTCCAAGAGAGCAGGGGAGAATTATGTAAAGGAATTTACACACAAGCATTTCATCCTGCGCAGTAACTGGGTGTATGGAAATGGCAATAATTTTGTAAACCGCGTACTTCATGCAGCAGATACAAAGGATGAACTTCTGATTGCATCAGATCAGTTTGGTTCTCCGACCAGTGCAAAAGACCTGGCACGTATTATTCTTTATCTGATCAAAACGAATGAATACGGAACGTACCATGCAACCTGTCAGGGTGTATGTAATCGTTATGAATTTGCGCAGGAAGTTTTGAAACTTGCAGGAAAGAGGATCACTCTGCGCCCGGTAGTGACCAGCGAATCGGATCTTTCTTCTGCAAGACCAGCATATGCGGTCCTGGATAATTTTATCCTTCGTATCATCAATGTATACGAGATGCCGGACTGGAGAGCTTCACTGAAAGAATATATGGATGAGAGGATGGAGGACTAATATGGGAGAGACACAGAAGAAGGAAAAGAAGAAAATAGGACTTACAACGAAGAATTTTTATTGCATTGCTTGCAGGAGCGGTATTTGGAATTATTTTATGTTATGCGGTTCCAAGTGGACATATCAAAGACGACATTATCGTAGAAGGTGTACTGTACGTGGTCGGACAAGGCTTTATCAAACTGATGAAGATGTTGGTTGTACCACTGGTATTCTGTTCGCTTGTGTGCGGAAGTATGTCGATCGGGGATGCGAAGAAGCTTGGTACAGTCGGTGCAAGAACACTGATCTTTTATCTGGCAACAACAGCACTTGCGGTTACCGTAGCATTGTCTGTCGGAAACCTGATCAATCCGGGTGTGGGACTGGACATGAGCACGATCAAGACCAATGCAGCATCTGTAGAAACTATGAAGGCTACTTCATTGACAGACACGCTGTTAAATATTATCCCGGATAACCCGATTAATTCTCTTGCAAGCGGAGAGATGCTGCAGATCATCGTATTTGCATTGATCATCGGTGTGATCCTTGCAAAATTAGGAGAACGCGCAGAGACAGTTGCGAACTTCTTCAGCCAGTTTAACGATATCATGATGGAAATGACGATGATGATCATGGCACTTGCCCCAATTGGTGTCTTCTGCCTGATCAGCCGCACATTTGCAAACATCGGATTCAGTGCATTTGTACCGCTGGCAAAATATATGATCGGTGTATTGATCGCACTGGCAATCCAGTGTTTCGGTGTATACCAGATCTTACTGAAGATATTTACCGGACTGAATCCTCTGAAATTTATCAAGAAGTTCTTCCCGGTTATGGCCTTCGCATTCTCAACAGCAACATCAAATGCAACGATTCCGCTGTCAATCGATACCCTGACAAAGAAGGTGGGTGTATCTAAGAAGATATCATCTTTCACCATTCCTCTTGGAGCGACCATCAATATGGATGGTACTTCGATCATGCAGGGGGTAGCCGTTGTATTTGCCGCACAGGCATTCGGAATCCACTTAAGTATGACAGATTATATTACTGTAATCGGAACTGCAACACTTGCATCCATCGGTACGGCCGGTGTGCCAAGTGTAGGTCTGGTAACACTGACAATGGTATTCAATTCTGTCGGACTTCCGGTTGAGGCAATTGGTCTGATCATGGGTATCGACCGTATTCTGGATATGACAAGAACTGCCGTTAATATCACAGGTGATGCTGTATGTACAACAATCGTTGCACACCAGAACAAGGCACTGGATAAGAATGTGTTCTATGCGGAAGAGAAATTAAGATCGAAGATATTAACTTTTTAAAAGATGTTCTAATAAATAAAAAACGTATCTCTGAGATGCTTCCTTTTCAGACAGTGGAGAAACATTGCAGAGATACGATTTTTATATTGTTATACATTTGAAAGAGATTGTCTTACAGGTAATGATACTTGTCTTTCTGACGGACGAAAAATGTAGTGGTCATGATAAGTGTCAGCGCCTCCGCAATGCTGATCGCACTCCAGATACCGTTGATCCCGAACCAGAGTGGAAGTGTCAGGACCATGATGACCTGGAACACTAACGTTCTCAGAAATGAGATGACAGCCGATATCAGGCCGTTATTCAGTGCAGTAAAGAACGAGGATCCGAAGATATTGATACCGATGATCAGGAATGCAATGGCATATACACGGAAGCCGTGCAGTGTCATAGCGTACAGGCCGGTATTGTAACCGACAAATATCTTAGACAGAACAGGTGCCAGTAACTGTGCGGCACCGAACAGGATCACGCCCCAGACCAGTATGATAGACATACTTTTTTTATACAGATTTTTAAGCTCTGCGTGATTTCCAGCACCATAATGGTAGCTGATAACCGGGGCACAGCCAATTGCATAGCCTAAAAAGGTGGCAACAAAGATAAAATTGACGTACATAACTGCACCATAAGCAGCAACACCATTTTCTCCGGCAATCTTCATGAGCTGGAGATTGTATAATGCATTGACTAAGGACATGGACAGGTTAGTCATGAGTTCCGAGGAACCATTGGTGCAGGTCTTAAAAAATACACGTCTGTCGAATACCGGTTTTACAAAGTGAAGGAGGCTGTCGTTCTTACGGAAGAAATATACCACCGGGAGCAGACCGCCGATAAATTCACTGGTCATGGTTGCGAACGCGGCGCCTGCAATTCCAAAGTGTAATCCACCGATGAACAGGGCATCGAGAACAATGTTTGTACAACCGGCAGCCACAATGACTTTCAGTCCAAGCTGGGGTTTTCCAGCAGCCACAAAGAAACTCTGGAAGACATTCTGCAGCATGAAGGCGGTCAGGGATATGCAGGAGATCCGTCCGTAAAGGGTACAATAATCAATCAGATCACCGGCGGCACCAAATGCCATGACAATCCGCCTCATAAATATAAAACTGAGAACAGATAACACAAATCCTCCGATAGCAGCAATCGTAACCAGCATCGAAAAATACTGATTTGCCAGTTCTTTCTTTCCTTCACCAAGGGTTTTTGATACAAAAGCACTTCCTCCGGTACCGATCATAAATCCAAGTGCACTGATTCCCATCAGGTAAGGCATAATGAGATTCACGGAAGCAAATGCTGATTTTCCCACAAAGTTCGATACAAAGATGCCGTCCACCACACTGTAGATGGAAGTGAATACCATCATAATAATGGAGGGCAGGATAAAACGAAGTAATTTTTTATAGGTAAATGCTCTGAGAGCTGAATATTCATACGTATTCTCCTTTTTTATATTACTGATATGGATGTTTACAATGAATGTAAATGAAAACATATAAGCTAAGTGATTATAGGTTGATTTTTGATGTTCTGTCAAGGAAAATGTCTTTACACATATAAAACGAATTAATAATTAAATGTTCACAAACGATAAATCTATGCTACAATAAAAATTACGGCTTTATGCTTTGATTGAAGATATTACTATAAAAGGAGAGAGTTGTTTTGAAGAAAAATAAATATGAGATTGATATGTGCAATGGAACCATCATGGACAAATTGATTTCATTTTCCATACCACTGATGCTGTCAGGAATCTTACAGCTGATGTTCAATGCGGTGGATATCGTGGTAGTGGGACGTTTCAGCGGAAGTCAGGCGCTCGCAGCGGTGGGTTCGACAACGGCACTGATCAATGTGTTTACCAATCTTTTCATCGGAATCTCATTGGGAGCAAATGTACTTGCAGCGAGATATTATGCGACCGGAAAAACAAAAGAAATGTCGGAGACGGTACATACGGCTATTGCACTTGCTCTGGTAAGCGGAGTGGCGATGGCGGTGATTGGAGTGGTCTTTGCCAGAGGCGCGCTGGAAATTATGGGGACACCGGATGATGTAATTGCCAAATCCACACTTTATATGCGGATTTATTTCTGCGGTATGCCATTTTTTATGATGTATAACTATGGAGCAGCCATATTAAGGGCAGTGGGGATACCAAACGTCCGTTGATCTTCCTGATCGTATCCGGAGTGATTAATGCAGTATTGAATCTGTTCCTGGTCATCGGTTTTCATCTGGATGTAGCAGGCGTCGGGATTGCGACCGTTATATCCCAGCTGGTATCCTGTATCCTGGTACTCCGGTGCCTGCATCACACAGAGAGCAGCTATCAGCTTCACCTTGCAAAGCTTCGGATCAGATCCGTGTATCTGAAGCAGATTTTTGAAGTCGGGGTTCCGGCGGGAATCCAGAGCACGGTAATCAATATTTCAAATGCGATGCTGCAGTCATCGGTCAATTCTTTTGGATCGATCGCAATGGCAGGATATACGGCATCGAATAATATTTTCGGATTCTTATATGTGTCGGTGAACTCCTTCACACAGGCCTGTATGAGCTTCACAAGCCAGAACTACGGAGTGAAGAAATTAAAACGTATGGACAGGGTTCTGATCGACTGTATGATCCTTTCAGTTGTGGTAACTTTGATCCTCGGAAGCAGTGTGTACATATTCGGACCGGAACTTCTGCATATTTACAGTAATCAGGCAGATGTTATCAAATACGGTATGGAGATCTTTTCTTATACAACCGTTACCTATTTCCTGTGCGGTCTGATGGATCTGTTCCCGGGAGCACTGAGAGGAATGGGATATTCCACGGTACCGATGATCCTTTCTATCATCGGTACGGTCGGAGTCCGGATTATCTGGATCTATGGACTGTTCCCTTCACACAGATCACTGACTTTCTTGTTTCTGTCTTATCCGGTATCCTGGATTGCAACAATCATCATGCAGGTGATCTGCTTCTGGTTTGTAAGGAAGAAGATCCACAGGACGATGGCGGTTACGGCAGAGTGAGCTTTTTCGAACATATAAAGATATAAAACTCCCGGAGTCTTTGGGGCTCAGGGAGTTTTTATATCAAAGGATGCAAGACATATTTTGCAGATTATTCTAAAATAAATGTAAAAGGCTGTAACAAAAATGGAATTCATGCGTCTAATAGATAACAGAAGGGAGGTGACAGGTACTTGAAGCTTGAGTTGGAAGAGATTTATAAAACCTATTTTCAGGATGTGTATTATTTCGTTCTCGCAATGAGTAAGGATCCGCACATTGCAGAAGAGATCACACAGGAGACATTTTTTCAAAGCACTAAAAGGAGTAAAGCATTTTCAAGGAAAATGCAGCATCAAATCCTGGCTGTGTCAGATTGCCAGGAATGAATACATTTCTTATACCAGAAAAAAACACCGTACAGATCAGGAACTGACAGAACAGGCATACAGTGACGGAAAAACGGATGGACCCGAACAACGTATGCTTCGGAAGGACGAAGCCATGACGGTTTATCAGATCCTTCATTATCTGGACGAACCTTATAAAGAGGTATTTACACTAAAGGTACTTGGCGAATTAAATTATAAAGAGATTGCACAGATATTTGGAAAACAGGAGACATGGGCGAGAGTTACCTATCACAGGGCCCGGGTGAAGATACAGGACATTCTGGAAAGGAGGAGTACATAATGGCAAAGATTCCATGTGAGATCATAAGAGACCTGCTACCGTTATATAAGGATGATATATGCAGTGAAAAGAGCAGAAATGCAATAGAAGAACATATAAAAGAATGTGAATCGTGCAGAACATATCTGAAAAAAATGGAAGGTGAGATTCCGGTGGAAACAGATAAAATAGAAGGCACAGACGAGGAGTGGAAAGGGTTCCGGGAGTTTTCTGAAAAAGTATCAAGAAAATTAAACAGTAGAATCGTTATGGCGTGCGGAGTTGTTTTCCTGATCTGTATGATGCTGACCGTGGCTCTATATTCGGATGCCTTTCAGTCTTATCATTTGTCAAGAATTGCAGCAAAAGATATAAAAGCTGAAGAAGTCTATCAGTTAAAGGATGGCAGACTGTATGTACAAGTGAAGAGCAGACGCAGGATCACAGGCCTGTCCTATCCTCAGACAGATATGGATACAGCTACCGAAACAGCGGTGGGGAAAGATGCTGTTGGAGCAACACGTGAGCCAAAGAACACTGTCACATATGAACTATCTATGGATTCGAGCATCAATCCATTTGTAGGGTTGATATATATTACATCCAAAGAAGCTGCATATGTCATTCCGTTTGAAGATGGACAGATTATCACAGATAACGGAACAAAGGCATCGGAATTTGACTATGTCGGAAGATCCGGTGAGAAAAAGATCCTGTGGCAGGAAAATGATGAAGTTAAAAAGGCTCCGGCGAGGGTCGAAAAATTTGTGAAGGAATCATTGGAGAAGGAAGAGGATGATCCGGCAGATGAAAATGCGGTGAAAATATTATGGGTGAATCCGCAGATGCCGCTTCAGTGATATCTGATTCCATTTTCGTAAGAATTAGTGAGAATTAGCGGCATTTAGAGGCGTTCAACCATAAGTGGAGTGCTTTTCTGGGAGAAATATGGCATAATAAAGCCGACAGGAGGTGACGCATATGGTTGAACCATTAGAACTTGGAAGGTTTATATCGACATGCAGGAAGGAAAAAAAATCTGACGCAGAAGCAGCTGGGAGAAGAACTGGGCGTGACAGACAGAGCTGTGTCAAAATGGGAGAATGGAGTTTCCCATAGTTAAAGATACCACACCCAATATCACAAACTCACGCTTAAACAATATTCCTTAGTCAACCACATACAATAACAAATACAAAAAAGCTGGAAGCAGACTTAATTTTGCTCCCGGCTTTTCTTTATTGTTTTGATGAAGTCGTTCAATGATACTTGTTTTTGCTATCTGCTTACATAATGTGCATACTTGTCACTTGTGTTCTGATATATCTGTCCCTCTTATTGCCTAAACTCATATTAAGGGTGTGATATATCCAAGTGCAATAGCCTTGTTATAGGCTTCGATAGCATTTTTAGCCCCCAGCTTATCATAGATGCTTTGGATATGGTTGTAAAGTGTCCGTTCACTGATATACAGTTCTTGCGCTATTTCATGCTTCGTTTTCCCTGTTCCAATCGCCTTAATAATTTCCGCTTCACGATCTGTCAGGGGATCTAATAAAGGGGGCGTAGTGGACTTGTGACCTTTACTAATAGCTGTGAGTTTTTTTACCAACTCGTCAGCAGAGGCAGACTTATCAATATAACTTACGGCGCCTTTTTTAAGTGCCTCCTGTCTATAAACTGGCATATCATAAGAGGATAGCATAACCACCTTTATTTTTGGCTTTTTACTATATATCGTTTCTATCAGATCAATGCCAGAACTTTTTGACTGCTCTCTTAGGTTGACATCAAGTAATACAATGTCCCATTCGTCTACGGAAAGAATATTCCAAAACTCTGTTTCATTACTTACATAGCGACAGATAGAGATTTCATCCCAATCTTCCAGAAGTTTGCTTAAACTCTCTCCAAATATCCTGTGGTCATCAAATAGTAATATCTTCATTTTTTCTCCCCAAAACTGCCGTTGCAGTTAAAATACCATCTTTTTCTAAATACTGAATGTTACCGCCATTCCCATTTATCAACACCGTTAAGAACAGCATACCACCTTTAGAAGAAAGAATGTTTTCAATGTCATTCGATTTCGCGCCGTCATTTTGACAGGTAATTACGAGTTTACTTTCTTCATTTAACGCGATTTCCAAATGGATAAAAGAAGCGGCAGCGTGTTTATAAACATTGTTGACAAGCTCTTTGATTATCTGCATAGTCTGTTCCAAACTGTTATCTTTTTTCAAAGCAATCCTTGCTTCGCTGTCAATGGTAAAATCTATAAATATATTTTTCTTTGGGTACAGCTTCTTAATGGCGTCAAGCATATATTCAATATGTTCCCATGAAGCATACCCCGAAAAGATATTAGACGAATAGAAATTCATCATATTTCTTATTCGCAGTTCCAAATCAGATAATATCCTTTTTGTTTCATCAATAGCTGGTGAGCGAAGCGACAGAAGATTTTTGGCACCTCCAATATCTTGAAGCACATCGTTGTGAAGTAGCATTGAAAAATCTTCCCTCTCACTTGCAATATAGTTCGTTAATTCATAATACTTTGTCAGCTCGTTGTAACGAGCTTCCATGTCGCCAAGATGAATGACAGCAAAGGCCTCAAATAAAAGCATTATAAGCTGGAAAAAACACATTGACTTGCAGGGTGGACAAATCAAAGCAATAAAGTACGATTGTAAGCAAAGGAATCATGAAAACAAGGACATATCTTGCTTTCCTCTGGGCAATCGGAAGAATATTAACCTGTTTCAAATTTATATATTTATAATCAAGGAAAATTCCCACGAACATTCCAATTAACATAGTTATCGCAGGTAGAATTCGGAAATTGAAAAACGACAGTATGATAGACGCAATTCCAAACAGCAAGCGAACCATTTTTCCCCGGCTTGCGTCAGTTCTTACCAGCATTATTCCGATAATCAATGCAAAAACCAGAAATGCACCCGTGTATAAGGTGGAAAATCCATCATACATCAGCGCCGCAATAAAGGAAACAGAAAGCAGGTTCCAGCCACATTCGGATATTGTTGCTTCTCGCCGTGATGTCATTACATGAAGATAGAGCAGATTGAAATAACAAAGCAAGACGGCAATCGACAATAAGTTGATGACTCCATCATTCGCAATCCCTTTATGTATTCTATCCAATATAACCCATAAAGTCACAATACCCGCATGAAGAAACAGATACGGATAGAAGCGTTTATCCTGCATAGACCCCCCTCCTTTCAGCTAAAATTCATTATGTTAGTAATATGATGATACGATCCGTTCTTTAGTCATCAGACATAAACCACACGCAGTCAAAACTATTATACTCACTGGAGAAAATAGTAGCAACACCCACACATTATTCGTTTTCATAAATATCCCACATTTTAAGACAACCAGCAAAATATGAAGCAGTGTTGCAAAGATAGGAATACTCTTAAACCAGTTCATATTTCTAATCCAGAGAATCAAAACATTTATAAATGCCGAATACAATATGCTAAGGATCAGAAAATAGGTGCTTAATAACAAGATAAGGTTTGGCAGGCGAATGGAAATCATCAAAAGTAGAGGAAACAAAAGGATCAGCGTTCCAATCCATAGTGATAGCAGATTCTCCTTAACAATACTTGAGATTTTAATACCATTAGCAAGTTTCCATTCTATTCTCTTTGTGATTTTTTCTTGCTGCAACATATCCTTGCTTATTTCTCCGGCAAAAAAGATAAATAAGCACAGGTATCCATCAAGCATAAAATACTTTATATCAACGCCAAATACAATGTTTTCTGAAATATCCCCAAAGTTCATCAGAGAGATCATGCCGAAGATAGCTGCTACCGCACTCATAAATATAAAATTCCAGTTCAATACCCTTTTAAGGTTTAAGGTTATCAAACCCATTCGCCATCCCTCCTGATAACTGTTTCGTTGCTCATGTGCCGAGCCTTAAAGAAACTTAATAGTACAAACATCATGCAAAGTGCAACATCAACCACAATAATCAAATAGTCAATTCCTATATGATGTTGATTCACAAACTCTGTAATCTGTTCTGCCGACATCGCAATCAAATAAACCAGTGCAAAATTACCAAAGAACAGAACATTTTTGAACAGTTTTACTCGTTTCACATCCAGTACAATGATATTCAAAGCGACAATCTCACAAAAACTAAGTACAAGAATACTAAGATAAACGCATACGATCCGCCCAAAGCTCATTGTCCAGTCGGTAAAGTAATAGCAACTCATAAAAACAAAGAACGGGATAATACCAGAAAAGCGGAAAATCTGTATCGAATACTGTTTTATAATCTCTTTTACTGCAATTCCAGAAGCTGCAAAAAATTCAATTCTCCGGCTTAACTTATCCTTTGCTGTCAAATCTACAATCATAGCACCGGATTGCAGGGAGGTAAGACCAAAAATAACCGCATAGAGCATTAGGACTAAATAATCTTCTCCCTTAGACTGCAAGGCGTCCATCTGCATTGCAAAGCTCATAAAAATCGCCAGAATGGCAACAATCGCAGTATCAATTAGGAGGCTTTTACTTCTGGTAAGATAGTAGCCTGCGCCTTTTCCCATGTTACTCATGCCGATTGCCCTCCTTAATAAAGATTTCTTCCAATGATTGTCCTTGCATTTCTTGAATACCCTTATCAAACAGCAATCTGCCATTTTTAATCATAGATACATCATCAGCGCACTTTTCAATCTCGCTAAGGTCATGTGAAGTGATAATAACCGTTTTTCCGTCAGCTTTTAGAGCCTCTATCAAACTACGGATTTCTACTCTGGATATGGGGTCTACACCCGATGTTGGTTCATCCATGAGCAGAATATCCCGTCCCATCATAATCACAATCAAAAGGGACAGTTTTCTTTTCATTCCTTTAGAATAAGTGCTAACACGCTTTCCTAAATGCTCGGTCAATCCTAATTGCGTACAATAGCCGTCTGAACGATCATTTATTTCAAATCCAAAGTATTTCCCAAAAATTTTCAAATTTTCAAGACCAGTCTGTTCTTCATACAGATAGTCATTTTCAAGCTGCATTGCATATTTCCCTGCAATGTTGATTGTCCCTGCATTTGGCTGGTATACCCCTGTAATCAAGCGTAGCAGTGTTGTCTTTCCAGAACCGTTCGGGCCAATAATCGCATGGATTGTATTTGCTTTTACATTCAGGCTAAAATTCTCAAACAAAACTCTGCCACCAAAACCTTTTTTTAAGTTCTTTACTTCAATCGCATTTTGAATCTCAGACATATTTTTTGCTCCTTTCATTTGGTGCTCCACCATATAGGTATAGTGTATAAAACGAAGAAGCATTTTGCATGAGTAATTACTGCAATTTCGATACTGCCATCAGGCAAATGTCACAGAAACCTCACAACGAGAAAAAAATTTAGTATTCTGTCAGTTCCACAATTACATTACTTTGCAGATACAGCCAGTCCGTAAATTCTTTCGGGCTGGCTGTTCCTGTTTTTACAGCCTT
>ENA-OQDL01000299-OQDL01000299.1-human-gut-metagenome-genome-assembly--contig:-NODE-299-length-33766-cov-9.089242_pt1 | contig 33766 bp, 23 predicted proteins | sample MGYA00242782_ERZ504609 | MGnify/ENA primary metagenome ERZ504609 (study PRJEB26092, sample SAMD00036320) | human gut metagenome | host: Homo sapiens | study: EMG produced TPA metagenomics assembly of... | reverse complement strand
ATACCATGGAACAGGTGATAAAGAAAAGACTGCAGCAGGTGATGGATGCGTCTGTTGCAAAAGGAGAGACACCGGGCTGTCTTCTGATGGTGATCAAAGACGGAGAGGAGCAGGTTTATCTGGAGAGCGGATATGCGGATATCGAAGCGAAAAAGCCGGTTTCCCGCGATAATATTTTCCGTCTCTACTCCATGAGCAAGCCGATTACCGCGACGGCCATGATGATTCTGGTAGAGCGCGGAATCGTCGATCTGGCGGATCCGGTCAGCAAGTATCTGCCGGGCTTCCGGAACCCGGTTGTATGTACAGCGGATGGGAAGATAGAAAAAGCGGAGCGGGAGATCCTTCTGGAGGATATTATGAATATGACATCCGGGCTGACGTACGGCGGAACGGATGAGACGGGACGGCAGACCGATGCACTTTTTCAGGAGGTGATCCACGGACTTAAGGAAGAAAACGGCGGAACGATCAGTACAGTAGAATTTGCAAACCGTCTTGGAAAAGTCCCGCTTCTGTATCAGCCGGGCCAGTCCTGGAGTTATGGAACGTCGGCGGATGTCGTAGGTGCGGTGATTGAGGTGGCAAGCGGCATGCGCTTTGGGGATTTTCTGAAAAAAGAAATTTTCGAGCCGCTCGGCATGAACGATACCGATTTCTGGGTTCCGGCAGAAAAGCAGGATCGTCTGGCGAAGGTGTATGACTGCAGGGAGGGACAGCCGTCCGTCCGTTATCTGGACAATAACCTTGGCATTCAGAACGATATGGCGTACCGCCCGGCATATGAGGCAGGCGGAGCAGGCCTTGCATCTACCATCGACGATTATGCGAAATTTACGCAGATGCTGCTGAACGGCGGCACCTACAACGGTGTACAGATTCTCCGTCCGACGACGGTAAAATTTCTGGGAGGCCACACATTAAGCGCGGCACAGCAGGCAGGCTTTGATAACTGGATCGGTCTGGAAGGATTTTCCTACGGAAATCTGATGCGTGTTCTGGTAGATCCGACGCGTGCGGTAACGCTGGGAAGCAAGGGTGAGTTCGGCTGGGACGGCTGGCTTGGATGCTACATGGAAGTCGTGCCGGAGCAGAATATGACATTTCTGATGATGACCCAGAAAAAAGATGCCGGAACGTACACCCTGTCCCGGAAGATCCGAAATATTATTTTCAGCGAATAGCTTTTCATGAGAGTGATTCTCAAGTAAGGCCTTCCGGCCCGTCAGATCAGACGAAAAAAGTGCCGGAAAAGAAACAACTTAACGAATCAGACGGAACATATGAGCAAATTGCTGTAAAACTACGTCGAATTTTGTCTAAAACGGATATTTGCAGTGAGACAGATGTATGCTATTTTAGTGTCAGTCGAAAATGAAGGCGATTTCATTACTACTTTCAGAAAAAACAGCAAAAAAGGGATATCGTGTAAGTTTTTGATCAATTTTGAAGGAAATAAAAGAAAAAATTCAAAATTATGAAAAGAAGACCAAAAAGCAGAGAGGATGCAGAAAATATGATTTCGTTACCGTTAAAGTTTGATGAAGTAGAGAGTGTAGAAGAATTTGTAAATATGGTGAAACGCCTGGATTACGACGTTGACGTAAAAATAGGACGATGCGTCTTTGATGCGAAATCCCTGATGAGTGTCCTGATGATCGCCGGAAATCCGGATGCGGTTGTAGAAGCCCATACGAACGATATCGAAGCATTTAAAAAGAAATTTAAGGATTACCTTCAGTAAGAAAAAAAAGTCGGAAAGGCACTGTGTGTAAGATGCATGGTGTCTTTTTTGATGCACGAAAAAGCGGGTGAAGTATCTTGCCGGGGAGACGTGTGCATGGTAAAATAAAGTCTATTGGGATGGAAATAAGAGAATCAAAAGAACGGGCTGATGTAGAAGAAGTTTTTCGTAAAAAAGGAGGCACAAAGTGGAAGAAGAGAAACTGGAAAGAAGCATCAGAAAATCAGAGATTCCCGGACTTACGAGGGAAGAGGAGGAAGCACAGCTTGCGAAGGTGATCGGGATTGCCGAGCAGAATCTGGAACAGGCGAAGGCGGATATCCGGTCGGCGAATGAGGATCTGGCGGATCTGATGGAGACGTATGACGCAAAAGAGGCGGAAGGCCTGGCGCTCTGGAACAACGCGACGGCGAAGCTGAATGCGTACCAGCACGGCATGGCGCGGCTGGAAAAAGCGAGAAAGAAGCCGTATTTCGGGCGGATTGATTTTCAGGATCCGCGGCTTTCGTTTTTAGAGTCCTATTACATCGGGCGCGTCGGCATTTCCGATGAGAAGGCGGAACCGGTTGTGCTGGACTGGCGGGCGCCGATTTCCTCCGTCTATTATGAGAACAGCACCGGGCCGTGCAGCTATACGGTGAGTTCAGAGGGTACTTTTTCGATTGATCTGAAAAGAAAGCGGACGTATGAGATTGAAAATGACCATCTGAAAGACTTTTTTGATTCCGATGTGGTAGCGAACGATGAGCTGCTGACAAAGTATCTGGCGAAGAACAAAAAAGCGGTGCTCGGTGAGATCATTGCGACGATCCAGCAGGAGCAGAACCTCATTATCCGCAGATCCCCGAAGACGAATCTGATCGTACAGGGCGTGGCTGGTTCCGGAAAGACGACGGTGGCGATGCACCGGATTTCGTACATCCTCTATAATTACGAGGAGGACTTCCGGCCGGAGGATTTCTATATCATTGGAAGCAACCGCATTCTGCTGAACTACATTACCAGCGTTCTGCCGGAACTCGATGTGTACGGCATCCGTCAGATGACGATGGAGCAGCTTTTTATCCGGCTTCTGTACGAGGACTGGGACGAAGAAAAGTACACGGTACACACCATCGACCGCGCGGATGAGAAAAACAGCATAAAGGGCGGAAGCGGCTGGTTTTTCGATCTGGAAAATTTCTGCCGTACGTACGAGGCAGAGCAGATTCCGCGGGAGCCGGTGCGGCTGGAAAAAACGGGAACATTGCTTCTGGACGCCGAGTATATTGATAACTATTGCAGGGAGCAGTCCACACTTTCCATGGAAGGAAAGATGTGCATGCTGAACGAGATCCTGCTGGCAAAATTTGAGAACGAGGTTTCGGGAAAAGAAGTGACGTTTCCGGCGCGCGAAAAAAAGGCGCTGAAGCGGAAATACGAGAAATATTTTGGAGATGGAAAATGGCGGGGATCCATTTTTGATCTCTATTTACAGTTTCTGGAGCAGCAGGAGGAGAAAGGAAAAGCGGTGGAAGTGCCGGAAAACTCCTTTGATGTCTATGATCTGGCGGCGCTGGCATACCTCTATAAGCGGATCAAGGAAAACGATCCCGTGCGCGAGGCGAGCCATGTGGTCATCGACGAGGCGCAGGATTTCGGGATGATGGCGTACCAGGTGCTTCATTACTGTCTGCGTGACTGTACGTATACCATTATGGGAGATACGTCGCAGAATATCCATTTTTCCTACGGCCTGAACGACTGGGAGGAGCTGAAAAAGCTGATTCTGACCGGCACGTACGATGCGTTCGGCGTTCTGCGGAAGAGTTACCGGAATACGGTGGAGATCTCCGATTTTGCAAACGAGATTCTGCGGCATGGGGACTTTGCGATCTATCCGGTGGAGCCGGTGCTGCGGCACGGAACGGCGGTGCGGAAAGAAGCATTTGACGATGAAGAGGCGCTGCTCGCCGCGGGTGTTCAGACAATCAAGACATGGCAGGCGCAGGGATATGAGACGATTGCCGTTGTATGCCGGGATGAGGCAGAAGCGGCGGATACGGCGCGGAAGCTGAAACAATACGTGCCGGTTGTGGAGGAGGATCTCGAGACGGCAGAGTTCGGCGAGGGCGTGATGGTGCTCCCGGTGGCATATACGAAAGGTCTTGAGTTCGATGCGGTGCTGCTTCTTGATCCGACGGAAGAAAAATATCCTGAAAATGACGGGCAGGTGAAGCTGCTTTACGTGGCGGCGACGCGGGCACTGCATGAGCTGGCGGTGCTGTATACAGGAGAACTGACGGGAATCCTTGCCAAAGAAGCGCCGAAGGGCCGTCACAATCAGGAATTTGCCATGGAGACGCTGACGAAGGCGAAAGAGTATGAGAAGGTTTCGCTGACGCAGAAGGAGGTGCGTGAGGAGAACCGCGCGATCGGCATTCAGGAGATGGACGAGCGGAACAGCCATGGACCGAAACGGATTGTGATCAAGCCGGAGCAGAGGCCGGGAATGGCGCTTGGAAATACAAGCACGACCGGAACAGCGGTGATGGCAAAAGGCAGTACGGCAACGCGGAGGGCTGCGGTAGAAACGGGAGAAGAAATTGCCGCAAAGACAATGCAGCAGCGTGCACCGGAAGGGGTGTCATCTATTTTTGCTGGTGCGGCTTATCATGGAAAGGCAGGCGGCAAAGCGCCGGGAAGCAGACGGAGTGCAGGAACACAGGCAGGAATGCAATATGGAATGGGCACGGCCGGAGTGCAGAGTGCAAAAAGACCGGGCGGAGCAGGTATGGTACCAGGAGAAGCCGAGAAGACGGAGCGCCTGAATACCTCACCTTACGCTTTCGGTGCAATCCCGGAAAACGAGCTGCTGCGCATCAAGGGCCATTCGAAGATCAAGTGTGCGGTGAAATGGGCGAAGAAAGGAAAATCGGCGGTTGAGATTGCCAGCATGTACGGCATCTTACGCATCACCCCGATCGCGCCGGAGGTGATCCGCATCAGTTTCGTAAAGAGTGTGACCGCAAAAGTGCAGGACACGTACTGGAAGCCGAAGGCAGACACCGCGTTTTCGTGGAGTGCGAAAGAATCGAAGACGGCGGTTCTGGTCGAGACGGAAAAGCTGCGCGTCATGGTAGAAAAAAAGGACGGCGCGGTGCAGTTCCTGACGCCGGACAACAAACCAATCCTTTCCGAGAAGCGTGACGAGCCGCGCATGATCGACGGCGGCATGACATGGACGTTCTTCGACTGGAGCGGTTCCGAAAAGCTGAAAGCAAAAGGCATTCTTTCGACCGAGTGGCTGGATCTGACCGCGAGGGCGCGCTACGTCTCTTTTGGCGGAAAGCAGGCGCGGATGCCGCTGCTTGTTTCGAACCGCGGCTACGGCATTGCGGCCGCCGCGTCCCGGACGGCACTGCTGTGCAATGTACGGACGTTTGGAACGTATCTTCACACCGCAGGGGACGGACAGATTGATTATTACTTCATTCTCGGAAAAGACCGGGAGGAAATTGTAAAACAGTATAAAGAGCTATAAAAGGAGCAGACATTTTATGAAAACTCTGGTAATTGCAGAAAAACCATCCGTGGCACGCGACATTGCGCGCGTACTGGGGTGCAGCAAAAAAGAAAACGGAGCGCTGGAGGGAAACAAGTATATCGTTACCTGGGCGCTCGGCCATCTGGTGACGTTAAAAGATCCGGAAGACTATGACAAAAAGTATAAGGAATGGAATATGGCAGTTCTGCCGATGATGCCGGAAAAACTGCAGATCAAGGTCATTCCGCAGACGGGAAAACAGTACCATGCGGTGACGACACAGCTTGCGCGGAAGGACGTGAATGAGATTGTCATTGCAACCGATGCCGGACGCGAGGGTGAGCTGGTGGCGCGGTGGATTCTCGACAAAGCACATAACCAGAAGCCGTGTAAGCGTCTCTGGATTTCCTCTGTGACGGACAAGGCGATCCGTGAGGGTTTTGCCAATCTGAAGGATGCGAAAGAGTACGACAATCTCTACCGCGCTGCCGTTTCCCGTGCCGAGGCGGACTGGCTCGTCGGCATCAATGCGACGCGAGCGCTGACCTGTAAATACAATGCACAGCTTTCCTGCGGCCGTGTGCAGACGCCGACACTTGCCATGATCGCACAGCGCGAGCAGGAAATCCGTGAATTTGTCCCGAAACCGTATTACACGGTGACGGCCGCGGCGGGCGGTGTGGTCTACACCTGGAAAGATGAAAAATCGGGCGGCACAAGAATCTCCGATCCGGAAAAGGCAAAGCAGATCGCAGAGAAGGCAAAACGGTATCCGCTTGTCTTACAGAACGTAGAAAAGAAGAAAAAGCAGAAAGAAGCGCCATTGCTCTACGATCTGACGGAGCTGCAGCGCGATGCGAGCGCACGGTTCGGCTATTCGGCAAAACAGACGCTGAATCTGATGCAGAGCCTCTATGAGACCCATAAAGTCCTTACGTATCCGCGGACAGATTCACGGTATCTGACGAAAGATATTGTGCCGACGTTAAAAGAGCGGCTGGATGCGGTCAGCATCGGCCCGTACAAAGCACTGGCCCAGCAGGCGAAGCGCAGTCCGCTGAACGGAAAGCTCTTCTTTGTCAATGATGCGAAGGTTTCCGATCACCATGCCATTATCCCGACGGAGCAGTACGTGCAGTTATCCGCACTCTCGAACGAGGAGCGCCGCATTTATGATCTTGTTGTGCGCCGCTTTCTTGCGGTACTGCTGCCGCCGTGTGTATATGAAGAGACGGTGATCCAGGCTTCCATCGAAAAGGAATGCTTTACTGCGCGCGGAAAGCGCATGGTCGAGAAAGGCTGGCAGGAGGCGTACGAGGATAACCGGTACGACGAAGAGGATGAGGCGAAAGAAGAGGTGCGGGAGCAGAATCTGCCGCTTCTGGAGGCAGGCATGAAGATCGGGCAGCCGAAGATCAGTCTCCGCGAAGGAAAGACAAAACCTCCGGCACGCTTCACGGAAGGCACGCTGCTCTCCGCGATGGAAAATCCGGTCCGCTACATGGAAAACCGCGACAGCAGCCTGGTAAAAACGATCGGTGAGGCGGGCGGCCTTGGAACGGTTGCGACCCGTGCGGATATCATCGAGAAGCTGTTCCGCAGCTTTCTGCTGGAGAAAAAAGGCAATGAGATCTATCTGACCTCGAAAGCACGCCAGCTTCTGAAGCTGGTTCCGGCGGATTTGAAAAAGCCGGAGCTGACGGCAAGCTGGGAGATGCAGTTAAACGACATTGCAAAGGGAAAGAAGCGGCGCGATGTGTTTATGGAGGAGATCCGCAGCTACACGGTGGAACTGATCGATGAGATCAAGACGGAAGAGGGAACGTTCCGCCACGACAACCTGACGAACAAGAAGTGCCCGAACTGCGGAAAACGGCTGCTTGCGGTGAATGGAAAGAACGCAAAACTGCTCGTCTGCCAGGACAGAGAGTGCGGCTACCGCGAGACGGTTTCCCGCACGACGAATGCGAGATGCCCGGTCTGCCATAAGCGCATGGAGATGATCGGAAAGGGCGAGGATGCGACGTTTGTCTGCGCCTGCGGCCACAAAGAGCGCATGACAAAATTCCAGGAGCGCCGCAAAAAAGAGGGCGGCGGCGTGACGAAGCGCGATGTGGCAGCTTATATGAAGAAACAGAAAAAAGAGGCCGAAGAGCCGGTGAACAATGCGTTTGCCGCGGCATTAAAAGGAATTAAATTATAAAAAAGGGAGCGAGTTCTGCCGAAAATCAAAAAACGGCGGAACCCGCTTCTTTTGTTAAAATCGTTGAGGAAAAGGTCAAAAAAAGTGATTGTTTTATGCAGAGTTATGCCGTAAAATAGAAACAAATGATATAAGAAACAGGAAAATTCTGAAAATAACAACAGGGAGGTTTTTCAATGAAACAGACGGATCTGGAAAAACTGCTGGCGGATATGTCGCTGAAAGAGAAAGTAGATCAGATGCTTCAGTTAAGCGGAGCATTTTACCTCGGGGATGAAAACAGCGTCCTGACCGGCCCGGCAAATGACATGGGAATCGGAAAAGAGGACCTGGAGATGGCCGGTTCCATTCTCGGTGCAGCCGGTGCCGATACGATGAAAAAACTGCAGGATGACTACATGGCAAAACAGCCGCATCACATCCCGATGCTGTTCATGATGGATGTCATTCACGGCATGAAGACCATTTTCCCGGCGCCGCTGGCGCAGGGAGCCACTTTTGATCCGGAGCTCTCCGGCGAGTGCGCGTCTGCAGCCGCAAAAGAAGCATCCGCGGCCGGACTTCACGTTACCTTTTCTCCGATGGTTGACCTTGTGCGCGATGCGAGATGGGGCCGCGTTGTGGAATCCACAGGCGAAGATCCGTACCTGAACAGCCGCTTTTCCGAGGCGATCGTAAAAGGCTTCCAGGGAGATGATTTAAAAACACCGGGAAAAGTTGCCTCCTGCATCAAACACTTTGCAGGCTACGGCGGAGCAGTCGCAGGAAGAGATTACAACACCGTAGAGCTCTCAGAGCATACCTTCCGTGAATTCTATCTTCCGGCATACAAAGCAGGCATCGATGCGGGCGCAGCGATGGTGATGACATCATTCAACACGATCAACGGCGTTCCGGCGAGCACCAACAAATGGCTGATGCGCGATATCCTGCGCGGCGAGATGGGATTTGACGGCGTGCTGATTTCTGACTTTGCAGCCATTCTGGAAACCGTTGCCCACAGAAGCTCGAAAGATGCCGCCGATGCAGCGAAAAAAGCGCTGGAGGCAGGCGTGGATATTGATATGATGACATCCGTTTACGCCGCAAACCTCTGCCGTCTCGTAGAAGAAGGTGAAGTGGACGAGCATCTGATTGACGAGTGCTGCCTGCGGATTCTGGAGCTGAAAAACAAACTGGGACTGTTTGAAAATCCATATAAAGATGCAGATGCCGAGAAAGAGAAAGCATACAACCTCTGCCCGGAGCACCGTGCACTGGCGAAAAAAGCAGCGGAGGAATCCTTCGTCCTGCTGAAAAACGACGGCGTACTGCCGCTTGACACTTCGAAAAAAATCGCATTTGTCGGCCCGTATACCAACAATCATGAAATCAAGAGCAGCTGGTCCTTCACCGGCGACAGCAAGGACTGCGTGACGATTCAGAAAGCAGCCGAGAAAGTCTTCGACGCATCACGCACCACGTATGCAGAAGGATGCCCGGTTATCGGAAACGATGTGGAGCTGATCGGATTTACCGAGACGACACCGAAAAAATACAGTGAGGAAGAGCTTGCTGCCATGGAGCAGAGCGCACTACAGGCAGCAAAAGAGGCCGATCTCGTGGTAATGCCGATGGGTGAGCATTATCTGCAGAGCGGCGAGGCGACCAGCCGTGCCATGATCGATGTGCCGGAAATCCAGATGGAGCTGTTCCACAAAGTGCTGGCCGTTAACCCGAATGTGGTTGTCGTTCTGTTCAACGGCCGCCCGCTGGATCTGCGGGAAATCAGCGCTAAAGCAAAAGCCATTCTCGAGGTATGGTTCCCGGGAACCGAGGGCGGAAGCGCTGTTGTGGATGTCCTGACCGGAAAGAAAAATCCGTCTGGCAAGCTGCCGATGAGCTTCCCATACTGCGTGGGCCAGGCACCGGTCAGCTACAACGAGTATTCCACCGGAAGACCGAATCTGCCGGGCATGAAAGAGCGGTTCCGTTCCAAATATCTTGACATTCCGAATGCACCGCTGTATCCGTTCGGCTATGGTCTTTCCTACACGACATTTGCCGTTTCGGATGTCGTGCTTGACCAGAACGAGATGGATAAGAATGGCAGAATTGCAGCAAAAGTAACCGTGAAGAATACCGGTGATGCTGCAGGCTGCGAGGTTGTTCAGCTGTACATCCGCGATGATTATTCCGATGTGGTTCGTCCGGTGAAAGAGCTGAAAGGTTTCCGGAAAGTAGAGCTTGCCCCGGGTGAGGAGCAGGAGGTTACGTTCTATATTACCGAAGAGGATCTGCGCTACTACCGGCTCGACGGAACCTTCGGCAGCGAGCCGGGTACCTTTACGGTGATGATCGGCAACAGCAGCACGACGGAAAACAGTGCAGTATTTACTTTAACACCAGTAGACAAGAAGTCCCCCGCTTCTAAAGCGGTGGGATGAATTGTTAAAAGAAACATAACGGCAGTGGCAGGCGGAGAGAAATCGGTATCCTCCACTGACATGAGGCAAATCACAGTCGAACTATTCTCGACATGTCAGACTCCGTGAAAATACCTACTGTGAGTTGAAACAAAATAAATTGGGAAAAGAAGGGTGAAATTTATGGAGAAAACAACGAAAAACGGAATCCACCGGATCCGCCAGGAGGGCGGAAAAACGATCGCCTGGGCAGAGGAGTCCGGAGTTAAGGTACTGGAAAAAGACGGGTATTACTTTAAAGACCTGGCAAAAACCGGCGAACTGCTGCCGTATGAGAACTGGCGCCTCTCCGATGAGGAGAGAGCCGCAGACCTTGCGGGCCGTCTTTCCATCGAGGAGATCGCTGGCCTTATGCTGTACTCACCGCACCAGGCCGTACCGCCGATGCCGGGCGGTCCGTTCCAGGGAACGTTTGACGGAAAAACGTATCTGGAATCCGGCAAAGAACCGTATGCGATTTCAGATCAGCAGAAAGAATTTCTGGAGGACGAGCACATCCGCCATATCCTGCTGACGAACGTGGAAAGCCCGGAGATTTCCGCAAAATGGAGCAATGAGCTGCAGAAACGGGCAGAGACACTGCCGTATGGTATTCCGATCAACCTCTCCTCTGATCCGCGGAACGGAGCAAAGGATTCCGGCGCAGAGTTCAAGAGCGGCGGAAGCGAGATCAGCAAATGGCCGGAGGGCGTCGGCTTTGCCGCATGCTTTGACCCGGAAGTAGCCGGACAGTTTGCAAAGGATGCCTCCCGTGAGTACCGGGCACTCGGCATCACAACGGCACTCGGACCGCAGATCGACCTCTGCACCGAGCCGAGATGGATGCGCTTTGTCGATACGTTAGGCGAAGAAGTGGAGATGTCCAAAAAGCTTACCAAAGCGTACTGTGACGGTATGCAGACAACGGAAGGGGAAGCAGACGGCTGGGGAAAAGACAGCGTCAACACGATGGTCAAACACTGGCCGGGCGGCGGCACCGGAGAGGCCGGACGCGATGCACACTATGCATTCGGACAGTTTGCCGTTTATCCGACCGGAAATTTTGAGGAGCATTTAAAACCGTTTACCGAGGCAGCCTTCCACCTGGACGGACCGACCGACTGCGCATCCGCGGTTATGCCGTACTACACCGTATCCTACGGCGTGGACAAGAAAAACGGCAAGAACGTCGGAAACTCCTACAGCGAGTACCTGATCAAGGATCTGCTGCGCGGAAAATATGAATTTAAAGGCATTGTCTGCACCGACTGGGGCATCACCCAGGATCCGGAGAAGACGATTGAGGGATTTGGAAGCCGCTGCTACGGCGTGCAGGATATGACCGAGGCAGAACGGTGTCTGCTGGCGATCACAAACGGCGTTGACCAGTTCGGCGGAAACAGCGAGTCCGGTCCGATTGTCGAGGCGTATAAGATCGGCTGTGAGAAATACGGCGAGAAAGCGATGCGTGAGCGCATGGAGCTGTCCGCCAAACGTCTTCTGATCAACATTTTCCACTGCGGCTTGTTTGAGGACCCGTATCTTGATCCGGAAGAATCCGCAAAGATTGTAGGATGCGAAGAGTTCTGCCGCCATGGCTATGAGGCACAGCAGAAATCCATCGTCCTGCTGAAAAACAGTGCGAAACGCGCACCGGAAGGACAGAAGGGTGTGCTTCCGCTGAAGAAAGGTTTGAAGGTTTATATTCCGGAGAGAAAGATCGGACCGTCCAAAGCGTTCTTCCGCATCGATCTGCCGGCAAAAACCGAAGATCCGCTGCCGGATGGACTGCCGTCCAAGTACGGTACACGCGTATCATCACCGGAGGAGGCCGATGTGGCGCTGGTATTTGTCGAAAGCCCGGCATGCAACCCGTATTCCACCGAAGATCTTGCGAACGGCGGCAACGGCTATCTGCCGATTACACTGCAGTACCGCCCGTATACGGCGAAAAAAGCGCGTGAGGTGAGCATTGCCGGCGGTGATTTCCGCGAGAATTTCACGAACCGCAGCTATTTTGGAAAGACAAACACTGCCTACAACGAGGCTGATCTCGACAATATTCTCGAATGCCGCCGCGCGATGGGCGACAAGCCGGTGATCGTCTGCGCAACCGTCAACAACCCGATGGTGATGCATGAATTTGAAGCCGAAGCCGATGCGATCGTCGCAGAGTTCGGTGTTTCGAGAGCCGCTGTGCTCGACGTTGTCTTCGGCGGTTACAACCCGACCGGCCGTCTGCCGATCCAGATGCCGAAGGATATGGATGCGGTTGAGGAGCAGAGCGAGGACCGTGCGTTGGATATGGAAACCTATATTGACAGCGAAGGACATAACTATGACTACGGTTATGGCATGAATTACGAAGGCGTTCTTCCTGCATGGAAAAAGTAAAAGAATAACAGAAAACCTGATCGGCACCGGGACCGCGTGTGTTTCGGTGCCGATATTGGAAACAAAAGACAGAATAAGGAGGACTTAAAAAGAGATGATTGTTCCAAAATATTTCGAAGATTTCGATCACCTGCATGTGAATACCATGCCGAACCGTGCCTACTACATTCCGGCATCCCGCCGCATGGAGGATCTGGTGGAGAACCGGGAGGCGTCGGACCGCTTTTTCCTGCTTTCCGGCGACTGGAAATTTCGCTATTTTACCAGTGTTTACGATGTAAAAGAGGAGTTTTTCGCAGAAGGATACGACACTTCTGCATTCGAGACGATTCCGGTGCCGTCCGTCTGGCAGAATTATGGCCATGACCACCATCAGTATACGAACGTCCGCTACCCGTTCCCGGTGGATCCGCCGTATGTGCCGTATGAGAACCCGTGCGGTGCGTACGTGAGAACGTTCGAGTGGAAAAAACAGGAGGAAGCACCGAGGGCATTCCTGAATTTTGAGGGCGTGGATTCCTGTTTCTACGTGTGGATAAACGGCAGCTTCGTCGGCTACAGCCAGGTGTCTCATTCTACGAGTGAATTTGATGTAACAGACTTCTTAAAAGATGGCACCAACACCATCGCCGTACTGGTGCTGAAATGGTGCGATGGAAGCTATCTCGAGGATCAGGACAAATTCCGCATGAGCGGTATTTTCCGCGATGTCTATCTGCTTGCAAGACCAGAAAAAGGCATCCGCGATTACTTTGTAAAGGCAGCGCCGGACGCATCGTACCAGAATGGAGAAGTTTCGATTGCGATTACCTGGAATGACGGGGAACCGCAGGAAGGAACGGCAAAGCTGTTTGATGCAGAAAATCATCTTGTGGCAGAGGCAGCGTTTGGCGGCGATACGGTTCAGATGCATGTAAAAGATGCACATCTGTGGAATGCCGAGGAGCCGTATCTGTATACGCTGGTGCTGGAGACGGCGGATGAGGTGATCACTGATCATGTCGGCATCCGTGAGATCCACGCGAAGGACGGTGTGCTGTACCTGAACGGCGTGAAGATCAAATTCCACGGAACAAACCGCCACGACAGCGATCCGGTGACGGGATTTGCAATCAGCCTTGCACAGATCAAAAAAGATCTGAAGGTAATGAAAGAGCACAACATCAATGCGATCCGGACCAGCCATTACCCGAATGCGCCGTACTGTTATCAGCTTTATGACCGTCTCGGTTTTTATGTCATCGATGAGGCGGACAATGAGAGCCACGGCACAGAGGCAATTTATGCGAATTACACGAGCTGGGAAGAGTATGCGAAGAACTGGAATAAACTAATTGCGAACAATCCGGTATTTACCGAGGCAACCGTAGACCGCACACAGCGTTGCGTAGAGCGCGATAAAAACCGCCCGAGCGTTGTCATCTGGTCGATGGGAAATGAGTGCGCATACGGCTGTACCTTCGAGGCGGCCTTAAAGTGGACGAAGGAATTTGATCCGACGCGTCTGACGCACTATGAGTCGGCACGGTATGTGGATGATCCGAAGAAATACGATTACAGCAACCTCGACCTCTACAGCCGCATGTATCCATCACTCGAGGAGATCAAAAAAGAGCTGGTGGAGTACGGGGATAAGCCGTATATCATGTGCGAATACTGCCATGCGATGGGCAACGGCCCGGGAGACCTTGAAGACTACTTTGAACTGATCCACAGCGAGGAGAAGATGTGCGGCGGCTTTATCTGGGAGTGGTGCGACCACGCGATTGATATGGGAAAAACGATCGAGGGAAAGAAGATGTACGCGTACGGCGGCGACCACAACGAGTATCCGCACGACGGCAACTTCTGCATGGACGGACTTGTTTATCCGGACCGCACACCGCATACGGGACTGATGGAATTTAAAAACGTGTATCGTCCGGTGCGCGTGACGGGATATGATGCCGAAAAGGGTACACTGACCATCAAAAACTATATGAATTTTGTGAATCTGAAAGATTACGCTGTGCTCGGCTATGAGGTGCTTGTGGACGGCGAAGTGACGGAGAGCGGCAAGATTACAGATGAAGCACTGCTGGAGCTTGCGGCAGGCTGTGAGAAGACGATTCCGCTTGCCATTTCCGTGCCGGAGCAGGGAAAATGTGCGCTGAAGGTTACCTGGTATCAGAAACAGGCCACTGAGGTGCTGCCGGAGCAGTTCGAACTGGGATTTGAAGAAGTTCCGGTGAAAACGAAAGACAATCAGAACCAGAAGGCAAAAGAGATGATGAAGCGCCCGGAGGGAACGGCTTCGTTTGGATGGAAAGAGGACGATCATTATCTGACGGTATCGACGGAACAGTTCAGCTATACCTATAATAAGTTCACCGGCCTGTTCGAGAAAATGTGCTATGCCAACCAGAATCTGCTCGACCGCCCGATGGAGCTGAACATCTGGCGTGCGCCGACAGACAATGACCGCAATATCAAGAATACCTGGATGCGTGCGCAGTATGACCGCACCGTGACGCGGGCGTATGAGACAACGGCAAAAGAAGAAAACGGCTGCGTGGAGATCGAGACAAGCTATTCGATTTCGTCTCCGGCTCTGCAGCGGATCCTTGCAGGTGTGATTAAATGGACAATTTACAGCGACGGAACGACCGATGTCCATGTAGAAGCAAAGAAAGACCCGGTATTCCCGGTTCTGCCGCGTTTTGGACTGCGCCTGTTCCTGCCGGAATCGTTTGCAGAACTGACCTACTGCGGCCTCGGCCCGGTGGAGAGCTACGTGGATAAGCACCAGGCAAGCTATCACGGCGTTTTCCACAGCACACCGGCAGAACAGCAGGAAGACTATATCCGCCCGCAGGAGAACGGCAGCCACTACGACTGCGATTATGCAAGTCTTGCCAGTGATCGTGCGGTATTGACGGCAGTGGGCGAGAAAACCTTCTCATTCCAGGCATCTATTTACACGCAGGAGGAGCTGACCGCGAAAGCCCACAACTATGAGCTTCGGCCGTGCGGAAGCACTGTTTTCTGCATCGACTACCGCCAGGCCGGGATCGGATCGGCAAGCTGCGGACCGATGCTGCTGGAAAAATATCAGCTGAAAGAAACCGAAATCAGCTTCGATGTGCGGCTGAAACCGAAACTGCTGTAAAGTGTAGAATTTGAAAAATAAGAAAAGCGCTGTGCCCTCTCTCTGAAAGGTGAGGGAACGGCGCCTTTTTATATGATGTACAAAAAAAGTCTTGATAAACCTATTGAATCGCTATGAATATAGGATTATAATGGACGAAATTATAATTCAAATCCAATCCAGGTGATTCTGGAAAGAGAAAAGGGAAGGAGAAAATCAAGCATGAGTGAAATTACAAGAGATGAGGCATTTACTTTATTAAAAAAATACAACAAAGATCCCTTCCATATTCAGCATGCGCTTACCGTAGAGGCCGTGATGAAATGGTATGCAAGAGAGCTTGGCTATGGGGCAGAAGAGGAGCACTGGGGTATTGTCGGACTGCTGCATGACATTGATTTTGAGCTGTATCCGGCAGAGCACTGCCTGAAAGCACCGGAGCTTCTGCGGGAAGGCGGCGTGTCGGAAGATATCATTCATGGTGTCGTTTCCCATGGCTGCGGCATTACCATTGAGTGTGGCGTCACACTGGATGTGGAGCCGGTGCATGAGATGGAAAAAGTTCTGTTTGCAGCAGATGAGCTGACGGGACTGATCTGGGCAGCTGCGCTGATGCGGCCTTCGAAGAGCACAAAAGACATGGAACTGAAATCCTTAAAGAAGAAATATAAGAGCAAAGGCTTTGCAGCAGGATGTTCGAGAGAGGTCATTGAGAGGGGCGCCGATCAGCTTGGCTGGCCGCTGGAAAAATTACTGACTATGACCCTGCAGGCAATGGCCGACAGCGAGGATGAGATCAATCAAGAAGTGGAAGCAGAACAGAACGCATAAAAACAGTCTGAGTTTCGGTGTAAAAACGGGAACTCAGGCTGTTTTTTTGCATGGCGCATCTTTTCCCAGGCATTACCATTTCTTTTTTTGTTAGATCGCAAGAAGAAAATACGGAATCCGCACAGGGCAGGAAGAGGCGTTTTTTCAGCATTGGAGGAAGTGACGGACAGGGAATTTTGTGATATAGTAAAACAAAATCTGAGTGAAAAGGTGAAATACAAAATGATCAGTGAAAAAATTTTTGAATTAATTCTTCGAAACGGGGTGACCCAGAAAGAATTCTCTGAAGAAACCGGAATTTCACAGAGCACCATCAGCGACTGGAAAAGAAAGGGGACGAATCCGTCGGCGGATAAGATACTGAAAATCTGCGAAGTGCTGAAGGTTACGCCGTATGAGCTTTTAGGAGAAAATGAGATCGAACGGAAAGCAGTGGATCTCGAAATGTGCGCGGCAAACACAGAGGAGAAAATGATTCTGGAAGGCTTTCGTAATTTGCCCGACAGAAAAAAGGAACGAATTCTGGGATATCTGGCGGCATTGCAGGAGGAATAAAAGGATGCAGAAACCATCTGTGAACATCCTGGCCTCTCAGATGAGAAAAATATTTCAAAAATCTGAGATTTTCTATCGCGAATCTCTCTTAGGAGTGATAAAATAAACCATAATACGTTCGGCAGAAAGAGGGAATCGAGTATGCAATATGCCTATAAAAATGGAAAAATTTTAAACGGAACGAAAGAGATGCATGTCCATCTCGCAGGCAATGGAAAACCGCAGAAGAAGCAGCGCGACAATGCCAAACTTGTCAAAACCCTGATGAGCAACGGTATTTCCCGCGCTATCGCCTACCGCATGGTGGCAGGATTTGCAAAAGACGAGTTACTGAGCGGTGTCACTACGATCCGCACCGTCGGAGGGCTTGGAACTTTCGATACGCGGCTGCGCGATGAAATTAAAGCCGGAAAAAAAGACAGGCCCGAGAATCCTTGCCGCAAATGAGGGAATCATCGACTGTGCGAAAAAAGCCATCGCCAACGACATCCCCGTTGTCCTTGGAAACGATGTCGGATGCCCGTGGATTACACAGTACGACTTCTGGCGGGAACTCTTTTACTTCCATAAATATGTCGGAGTTTCCAACATATTCGCGCTCTACACCGCAACCGCCCGCGCCGCCGAGATGGCAGGAATCGGAGCCGAAACCGGAACGATCGAGCCGGGAAAAATGTGCAGACTTCATCGTCACCGCAAAGAATCCGCTCGAAGACCTCCGTGCTCTGCGCCAGATCGAAATGGTTGTCGCGAAGGGAAGAAAAATCGACCATACGCAGGTAAAACGTAATCCGGTCGTGACGGCGGAGCTGGATAAATTTCTGGTGGATTAAAAACAGGATGGAGAAGACAAACAAGATGGAAGAAACGAAAGAAACACAGGAAAGCTTACAGCGAAAAAGAGAACAGGCCCTGCAGCGGCTCCGCAAGGAGCGGACAGAAGAAGCCCTATGGGACTGTGTTACTGCGTATCAGGATTTTGAGTTCCATACGTATTCCGGTCTGCCGTATTCCTACCATATGAAATACGGCAGAAGCGGCACCTATACAAAAGAGCTCTGGATCAACCGCAGAGAAAAAAGCAAAAGTCTTGTCTGGAGCTCCGTCCGGAGTGCATATCAGAAAGTGCTGGAATTAGCAGCAGGAGAGCAGAAAGACCGGTTGTCGAGCGCCCGAAAGCGCTGGGCGATATCCGTGGAATCACGTATATTTACGGCATCTTTTACGAGTTTGCCCTGCTGGAAAATGCCGGAAAAAGCAAAAGAAAAAATTGCTCTGCAGACAGCAGGACAAAAATCGCCGGAAAAATAAATTTTTCGCCCATGCAGGTCTTGACAACCACGCATTGGGTGATATAATCTAAAACTATCGGGAGCCAAAAAGCACCGAACACAAAAAACAAAGCGTAGAAGAGACGAGTAAATCACAGTGAATGTGACAGAGAGAAACCCCGTTTTGTGGTGCAAGGGTTTTAACAGGAACGTGATCGAAGACCAGCTCTGAGCGGCCCCAATCCGGCCCGGTGATTCCGTTATCGTCAAATGAAGTGGTTTGAAAAAACAAAATGGGTGGAACCGCGGTGAATGAAAATACATCGTCCCTTTTGACAGCATAAGCGTGTCAGAAGGGACTTTTTTGTTGCTGTAAAAAGTATAAAAATTCTGAAACACGCTTGCGAAAAATATACAAAGAAAGAGGTAAAGCAAATGATCATCACACTGAAAGATGGAAGTACCAAAGAGTACTCCGAACCGAAATCCATCATTGAGATCGCAGCAGACATCAGCGAAGGCCTTGCAAGAATGGCCTGTGCAGGTGAAGTAAACGGTGAAGTAGAAGATCTTCGTACCGTCATCGACAAGGACTGCAATCTTTCCATTCTGACCTTCAACGATGAAGGCGGAAAAGCAGCATTCCGTCACACCACATCCCATATCATGGCACAGGCAATCAAGAGACTGTACCCGGAGACCAAGCTTGCAATCGGACCGTCCATCGCAGACGGATTCTACTATGATGTAGACAGAGAGACTCCGCTCACCAGCGAAGACCTTGAAAAAATCGAAGCAGAGATGAAGAAAATCGTAAAAGAGGATCTGAAACTGGAGCGCTTCGAACTGCCGAGAGCAGAAGCCATCGCCTTCATGAAAGAAAAAGAAGAGCCATATAAAGTAGAACTGATCGAAGATCTGCCGGAAGACGCAGTCATCAGCTTCTATCGCCAGGGCGAATTCACGGACCTGTGCGCAGGCCCTCATCTGATGAGCACAAAGCCGGTCAAAGCCTTCAAACTGACCAGCCTTGCAGGCGCATACTGGAGAGGCAGCGAGAAAAACAAGATGCTGCAGAGAATCTACGGAACTGCATTCACAAAGAAAGCAGAGCTTGAAGAGTACCTCCACATGATCGAGGAAGCAAAGAAGCGTGACCACAGAAAACTCGGAAAAGAGCTCGGCCTGTTTATGATGAGTGAGGACGGCCCGGGATTCCCGTTCTTCCTTCCAAAAGGAATGGATCTGAAAAATGCGCTGATGGATTACTGGCGTGAAATCCACAGAAAAGCAGGATACGTAGAAATCTCCACTCCGATCATCCTGAACCGTCGCCTGTGGGAGACCTCCGGTCATTGGGATCACTACAAAGAAAACATGTATACCACCGTCATCGACGAGGAAGATTATGCAATCAAACCTATGAACTGCCCAGGCGGCGTTCTCGTTTACAAGTCCGAGCCTCGTTCCTACCGTGATCTGCCGCTGCGTCTGGCAGAGGTTGGTCTGGTACATCGTCATGAGAAATCCGGCCAGCTGCACGGCCTGATGCGTGTACGCTGTTTCAACCAGGACGATGCCCATATTTTCATGACACCGGAGCAGATCAAAGATGAAATCAAAGGCGTTGCAAACCTGATTGACCAGGTTTACAAATTGTTCGGATTCAAATATCACGTAGAGCTGTCCACCCGTCCGGAAGACAGCATGGGAAGCGATGAGGACTGGGAGGTTGCAACCGAAGGCCTCCGCGGCGCACTCGATGACCTTGGCCTTGACTATGTAGTCAACGAAGGCGACGGCGCATTCTATGGCCCGAAGATCGACTTCCATCTGGAAGACTCCATCGGAAGAACGTGGCAGTGCGGTACGATCCAGCTTGACTTCCAGCTGCCGCAGAGATTCGAACTGGAATACACAGGAGCAGACGGCGAGAAACATCGTCCGATTATGATCCACCGTGTTGTTTACGGTTCTGTTGAGCGTTTCATCGGTATCCTGATCGAGCACTTTGCAGGCGCATTCCCAACCTGGCTTGCACCGGTACAGGTAAAGGTTCTGCCAATCTCCGACAAATACGCAGATTACGGCAAGAAGGTTCTGGACGCCCTTCACGAGGCAGGCATCCGCGCAGAGATGGATACCCGTTCCGAGAAGATCGGATATAAGATCCGTGAGGCACAGGGACAGAAGATTCCATACATGCTGATCGCCGGAGCAAAAGAGGAAGAGGCAGGTCTTGTATCTGTCAGAAGCCGTTTTGCAGGTGATGAAGGCCAGAGAAGCCTGGAGCAGTTTATCGCAGATATCAAAGAAGAAATCGCAGGCCGCGTTAACCGCCCGGTTACTGTTGAAACAAAAGAAAATAAATAAGGTAGGTGTCAAAAAAATTGACACCTATGATACCAGATTGCTCCGTACTTCGTACTCCCGCAATCTTCAAAACATTCGTACTCCGCTCATTTTTCTTCGAAAAATGGCTACTTACTCATGTTTTGGCGTGTCCAAAATTTAAAAATCCTCGTGCAAGCTTTGCTTGCACGAGGATTTCCAAACTTTGGACACTGGTATTATCAAATAAATAAAGCATAAAAAATTACCTCTTGGAAATAATGGTTTCTATGCGGGCGAAACCGCAGAAAACTAAATTTCAGGAGGTAATTTATTATGCCAGCATTAAGTTGTTCCGCTATGACCTGTGTTTACAACCAGAACGAGCTCTGTTCCAAAGGAGATATCCGCGTAGGCGGAAGCGGAGCCAAAAGCTCCATGGAAACGTGCTGCGAGAGCTTCAAGGAGCGCGGTGAGGGCACGATGTCCAACTCCACCGGCTGCGGCTGTACGAAAATCGGTGTCGACTGCAAGGCGCAGAACTGTACCTTTAACGACAACTGTAAATGCGAAGCCGGAGATATCCATATCGCCGGAGATAGCGCATGCAGCTGCCAGGAAACCGAGTGCAGCTCCTTCCGCTGTGGCTGCGGGAAATAAATACGAAAAAATACGAAAATCAGTATTGACAACAGGATGGGAGAGTGCTATACTGCAATAGTCTGAGAAAAAGAAAGTAGAGTATCCACTCTCACCCTAGCGCAAACACGCGACTACGGTTCAATATTGATCTTAAGTTCTCTTTGTGTAGAGATTTATGTACAATGTTAAGTGGATAGTCTGTCTATCCACTTTTCTTGCGTTATCAGTCAAATCCGGTCCGGTGAGCCGAGTTTGATTTCGTTACACCGCAAAAGCGGGAACACAGTCTTTTATAATGATGGAGGTGCACTACAATTAGCGAATTAATGATTAATGAGCAGATCAGAGACAGAGAAATTCGTCTGATCGGTCAGAACGGAGAACAGCTTGGAATTATGTCTGCCAGAGATGCGTACCTGAAAGCACAGGAAGCAGGTCTGGATCTTGTGAAAATTGCTCCGACAGCGAAACCGCCGGTTTGCAAAATTATCGACTACGGAAAGTACAGATATGAACTGGCCCGCAAGGAAAAAGAAGCAAAGAAAAAACAGAAAACAATTGAAATCAAGGAAGTTCGCCTTTCTCCAAACATTGACACCAATGATCTTAATACCAAAGTAGGTGCAGCCCGCAAGTTCATTACAAAGGGAGACAAAGTAAAAGTAACACTTCGTTTCCGCGGCCGTGAGATGGCACATATGAACAGTAGCAAATACATCCTCGATGAATTTGCAGAGAGTCTGTCCGATATTGCAACGGTTGACAAAGCGCCAAAGGTGGAAGGCAGAAGCATGACCATGTTTTTGACGGCTAAACGTTAAAATACATTTGAATCAATATCAAGGAGGAAATTAAAATGCCAAAGGTAAAAACAAGCAGAGCAGCTGCAAAGCGTTTTAAAACAACAGGAACAGGAAAATTAGTAAGAAATAAAGCTTACAAGAGCCATATCTTAACCAAGAAATCTCAGAAGAGAAAAAGAAACCTGAGAAAACAGACTACTGTTGATGCAACAAACGTAAAGAACATGAAGAAAATCTTACCTTACATGTAATTTTTGCAAGGTAGAGTTACGCCCAACAGATCAAGGAGGAAAATAAGAAATGGCAAGAATTAAAGGCGGCATGAACGCTAAGAAAAAACATAACAGAGTATTAAAACTGGCTAAAGGTTACAGAGGAGCCAGAAGCAAACAGTATAGAGTAGCAAAACAGTCCGTAATGCGCGCACTGACCAGCTCCTACGCAGGAAGAAAACAGAAAAAACGTCAGTTCCGTCAGCTGTGGATCGCTCGTATCAACGCAGCAGCAAGAATGAACGGTCTGTCCTACAGCAAATTTATGTATGGTCTGAAACTGGCAGGCGTTGAGCTGAACCGTAAAGTTCTGGCTGACATGGCAGTTAACGATGCAGAAGGATTTGCAACACTGGCTGAGCTTGCAAAAAGCAAAGTAGCATAAGTAAAAACATATTCTGTGTGAATATACGAAGAAGCTGTGAGAACCGGTAAGGGGATCGCAGCTTCTTTTGAAATATAGAAAAACATGAGGTGAATATGAAAAAAAGCAAAGTGGCAGTGGTTGCCTGTCCCGACTATGAGCCGGCGCACGTAAAGGAAAGCCTGCAAAAGGGATTGGAAGCAATTGGCGGCCTGGAATCTCTGATCGGAAAAGAAGAGAATATCTTATTAAAACCAAACCTCGTCCGCTCCGCAAAACGAGAACGCGCCGTCGTGACCGACCCGGAAGTTATGGATGCCCTGATCACGATTTTGCAGGAAAATGGCTATGAGAATATTTCCTGCGGCGATTCCTGCGGCCTTGGCACCCCGGAGGGCATTGCAAAGGAAGCCGGGCTGAAAGAGGTGCTGGAAAAACACAACGTTCCGCTGAAAGATTTCCTTACGAGCGAGCGCGTAGAAACCGCCGATGGTAAATTTCTGATGATTGCGAAAGATGCACTCGACTGCGACGCCCTCATCAGTGTCAGCAAAATGAAAACCCACGCGCTGGAACGCATCACCGGAGCTGTCAAGAACCAGTACGGCTGCATCAGCGGCGTCTACAAAAAACTCGGCCACACGCAGTATCCGAACGCTGAGAGCTTCGCGCACATGCTGATCGAGCTGAACCAGAAAGTCGCCCCGCGCCTCTATATCTGCGACGGCATCGTAGCAATGGAAGGCAATGGTCCGACTTCCGGCGACCCGGTTTCGATGGGAGTTCTTCTTATGTCCACCGATCCGATTGCACTGGATACCGTGTTCTGCCATCTGGTGAACCTCGATCCGTCGTATGTGCCGACAAATCTCTACGGGGAAACGCTCGGCCTTGGAACGTGGCACGACGACCGCATCGAAATCGTGACAGCGGATGGCACCATATCCGAGAAAGAACTGAAAAGAAAGTACGGAAATCCAAACTTCAACGTCGACCGCCGCAAAGCCCGCAAAAAAGGAGCCCTCGACCTGCTCGAGATCCTCGGGGTCTTCCAGAGCCGCCCCTATATCATAGAAGAAAAATGTAAAAAATGCGGCGTCTGCGTCGAGAGCTGCCCGGTGGAAGGGAAAGCCGTCCGCTTTGATAACGGCCTCAGAAATCCGCCGGTCTACGATTATAAAAAGTGCATCCGCTGTTTCTGCTGTCAGGAAATGTGCCCGCATCAGGCAATCCAGGTAAAGAAACACCGTCTGCCGTGGGAAAAATAAGGGAGCTATCCTACAAAGTGACTGGAAAAGCAAAAAGAGAAGTGTTATACTTGAAACCGGACAAAATTTAGTACAGGAGGAACAACACCATGGAATTAGAAACTTTAAGAAGTGATATGATAGCAGCAATGAAAGCCAAAGACAAAGCGAGAAAAGAGGCCATCTCTTCCCTGATCTCCGCAGCAAAGAAAGTAGCCATCGACGAGGGCTGCCGCGATGACATCAAACCGGAGCTGGTAGACCGCGTCATCTTAAAAGAGCTGAAGACCGTAAAAGAGCAGATCGATACCTGCCCGGCATCCCGTGAGGACTTAAAAGCAGAGTATCAGTTCCGCTATGACGTCATCAGCGAGTATGCACCGAAACAGATGAGTGCAGACGAAGTCAAAGCCTACATCCAGGAGAAATTCGCAGACGTTCTGGCAACCAAGAACAAAGGTGCCATCATGAAGGCCGTTATGGCAGATATGAAAGGTAAAGCAGACGGAAAAGTCATCAACCAGACCGTTGCAGAACTGTGCAAATGAATATCATCAACATCGAACACATCAGCAAACTGTTCGGCGATAAACTGATTTTTGACGATGCTTCCTTCGGCCTGCAGGAGGGCGACAAGGTCGGCATCGTCGGAATCAACGGAACCGGAAAATCCACGCTGCTGCGCATGGCAGCAGGAGAGGAGACCCCGGATTCCGGCCAGATTATCCGCCAGAACAACCTCAAAATGGCCTATCTTCCGCAGACACCGGAATTTCCAAAGGATGCCACCGTGCTGTCCTACGCCCTTTCCGGTGATGAGGAGGAATGGCAGGTGCAGAGCAACCTTGTACAGCTCGGTATCACCGAATACGACGCAAAACTCGACACTCTCTCGGGCGGCCAGCGCCGCAAGGTTGCCCTGGCAAAAGTGCTTGCGTCCGATTTTGACGTCCTGATCCTCGACGAGCCGACAAACCATCTCGACAATGCGATGCTCTCCTGGCTCGAGAATTACCTGAAAAATTACCGCGGAACCGTCTTTATGGTCACCCATGACCGTTATTTCCTGGATAAAGTGTCGAACCGCATCCTCGAAATCAGCCACGGAAAAATGTACAGCTACGATTCCAACTATTCCCGTTTTCTGGAACTGAAAGCTGAGCGCGAGGAGATGGAACTCGCCTCTGAACGGAAACGCCAGAGCATCCTGCGCATGGAACTCGAATGGGCGAAACGCGGCTGCCGCGCAAGAAGCACAAAACAGCGCGCAAGACTCGAACGTCTCGAAGTACTCAAAAATGGCACGGCACCGACCGCAGACGCTGTCGTGGAGATGGATGCTGTCGAGACCCGCATGGGAAAGAAAACGATTGAATTCCATAACGTCAGCAAAGCCTTCGGCGATAAAACGCTGATGAAAGATTTCGAATACATCTTCCTGCGGAACCAGAGTGTCGGCATCATTGGCCCGAACGGCTGCGGAAAATCCACAATGCTGCGGATGATCACCGGAGAAGTCCTGCCGGATGCGGGAACCATCGAAATCGGCGACACGATCCGCATCGGCTATCTGGCACAGGAAGAGCCGGACATGGATACGAATCAGCGCGTGATCGACTACGTGAAAGATATCGCTGAGTATGTCCAGACCCGTGACGGCCGCATCAGCGCATCGCAGATGCTCGAACGCTTCCTGTTCACACCGGATATGCAGTACACCCCGATTTCCAAACTCTCCGGAGGCGAAAAACGGAGACTGTATCTCTTATCCGTCTTAGTGAGCGGCGCCAATGTTCTGATCCTCGACGAGCCGTCCAACAACGTTGATATCCCGACCCTGACCGTGCTTGAGGATTTCCTGAACACGTTCGTCGGCATCGTCATCACCGTTTCCCACGACCGCTATTTCCTGGATAACGTCGTGGACCGCATCTTCGAATTCGACGGAAACGGAAATCTTCTGCAGTACGAGGGCGGCTACACCGATTACCTCGAAGCAAAAGAACGCCGTTTCGGCGGAAGTGCGGAAGAAACGGCAAAAGCAGCGCCGTCCAAAACGTCCGCGGACGAACCTGCAAAGTCAAAGAACAATGACTGGAAGCAGAAACGTCCGACCCGCCTGAAATTTACGTTCAAAGAACAGCGCGAGTACGAGACCATCGATGACGATATCGCTGTACTCGAGGAAAAGATTGCATCGCTTGACGATCAGATGCTCAAAAACGCCACCAACTCTGCAAAGCTCGCCGAACTGATGGTGGAAAAAGAGAAGACCGAAGCTGCTCTGGAAGAAAAAACCGAGAGATGGGTTTATCTAACCGACCTCGCAGAACAGATTGAGGCGCAGAATCAGAAATAAAAGAAGCAAAGGAACTGTCCGCAGAAGAGAAAAAATATGCGGGTCGTTCCTTCTTTTTTTATCGAGAAATTCGACGCGGAATTACCAGAAGTTGTAAAAAACTTGTATTTTTCCCTGAACACCCACAGAAAATCTGGACAGAATGCCCAATCGGTGTTATAATTCAAATACTGGACATAGTGGCATTGCCATGCCCTTATCCGGGTTTTTCGAAGCGCGGAGGCAACCGAAACCCGGCAGAACACCAACCTGAGAAAAGCCAAAGTAATTTTTGGTCATCATTTTTTAAGGAGGATAAAATCAAATGGCTAGAAAGATGAAAACCATGGATGGTAACCAGGCTGCAGCACATGCGTCTTATGCGTATACCGACGTAGCAGCTATTTACCCAATTACCCCTTCATCCGTTATGGCGGAGCATACCGATGAGTGGGCAACCCAGGGAAGAAAGAACATTTTCGGACAGGAAGTTCAGGTAACTGAGATGCAGTCTGAGGCAGGAGCAGCAGGTGCAGTACACGGATCACTGGCAGCCGGAGCTCTTACCACAACCTACACCGCATCCCAGGGACTTCTTTTGATGATCCCGAACCTTTATAAAATTGCCGGCGAGCAGCTCCCGGGCGTATTCAACGTATCCGCTCGTGCCCTTGCAAGCCACGCACTTTCCATCTTCGGAGATCATTCAGACGTTTACGCCTGTCGTCAGACCGGAGTCGCAATGCTCTGCGAATCCAGCGTACAGGAGGTTATGGACCTGACACCGGTTGCACACTGTGCAGCACTGAAAGGCAAAGTTCCATTTATCAACTTCTTCGACGGATTCCGTACCTCCCACGAGATTCAGAAAATCGAGACATGGGATTACGAAGATCTGAAAGACATGGTAGATATGGATGCAGTAGATGCATTCCGTAAACATGCCCTGAACCCGAACCATCCGTGCCAGAGAGGATCCGCACAGAACCCGGATATCTTCTTCCAGGCAAGAGAAGCATGTAACCCGTACTACGATGCTCTTCCGGCAATCGTACAGGAGTACATGGACAAAGTAAACGAGAAAATCGGAACCGATTACAAACTGTTCAACTATTATGGAGCAGCAGACGCTGAGCACGTAATCATCGCTATGGGTTCTGTCTGCGATACCATCGAGGAGACCATCGATTACCTCGTAGCAGCAGGCAAGAAAGTCGGCGTTGTAAAGGTACGTCTGTACCGTCCGTTCTCCGCAGAAGCACTCATCAATGCAATTCCGGAGACTGTAAAACAGATTTCCGTTCTGGACAGAACAAAAGAGCCGGGATCTCTTGGCGAGCCTCTGTACCTGGACGTAGTAGCAGCATTAAAAGGCAGCAGATTCGAGAGCACACCGGTATTCACAGGCCGTTACGGACTTGGTTCCAAGGACACCACACCGGCTCAGATCGTTGCTGTATATGAAAATACAGAGAAACAGAGATTTACCATTGGTATCGTAGACGATGTTACCAATCTGTCTCTGCCGGTTGGCGCTCCTCTGGTAACAACTCCGGAAGGAACCATCAACTGCAAATTCTGGGGACTTGGCGCAGACGGTACCGTAGGTGCAAACAAGAACTCCATCAAGATCATCGGTGACAACACAGACATGTACGCTCAGGCTTACTTCGATTATGACTCCAAGAAGTCCGGCGGTGTAACGATGTCTCACCTGCGTTTCGGAAAGAAACCGATCAAATCCACCTACCTGATCCACAAAGCAAACTTTGTTGCATGTCATAATCCTTCCTATGTGAACAAATATCACATGGTAGAGGAGCTGGTAGACGGAGGAACCTTCCTTCTGAACTGTCCATGGGATGAAGCAGGACTGGAAGAGCATCTGCCAGGTCAGGTAAAAGCATTCATCGCAAACCATAACATCAAATTCTATGTGATCGACGGCGTTAAGATCGGTATCGAGACCGGCATGGGACCGACCCGTATCAACACCATTCTTCAGTCTGCATTCTTCAAGCTTGCGAAGATCATTCCGGAAGAAAAAGCCATCGAACTCATGAAAGCAGCAGCAAAAGCTACCTATGGCCGTAAAGGTGATGATGTCGTAGCAAAGAACTGGGCAGCAATCGATGAGGGTGCAAAACAGATCAAAGAAGTTGCAGTTCCGGAAAGCTGGAAAAATGCAGCAGACGAAGGTCTGACCACAACTCATGCAGAGAGCGGCCGCGCTGACGCTGTTAAATTCGTAAATACCATCCAGGCAAAAGTAACTTCCCAGGAAGGAAACAACCTGCCTGTATCCGCATTTGCAGACTACGTAGACGGAACAACTCCGTCCGGCACATCCGCATACGAGAAACGTGGTATCGCCGTAAACGTACCTGTATGGAATCCGGAAAACTGTATCCAGTGTAACAGATGTTCCTTCGTCTGCCCGCACGCTGTTATCCGTCCGGTTGCCATGACCGCAGAAGAAGCAGCAGCAGCTCCGGAAGGCATCCAGACCATGCCGATGACCGGTATGCCGGACTACACCTTCACAATGGCTATTTCCCAGCTTGACTGTACCGGATGTGGTTCCTGTGCAAACGTATGCCCGGGCAAGAAGGGTGTGAAAGCACTGGCTATGGAAAGCCTTGCAGCACACGAAGCAGAGCAGAAATACTTCGATTATGCAGCAGCTCTTCCAGAGAAGACAGACGTTGTAGCAAAATTCAAAGAGAATACCGTAAAGGGCAGCCAGTTCAAGAAACCGCTGCTTGAGTTCTCCGGCGCATGCGCAGGCTGCGGCGAGACTCCTTACGCAAAACTGATCACCCAGCTGTTCGGTGACAGAATGTACATCGCAAACGCAACAGGATGCTCCTCTATCTGGGGTAACTCCTCACCGTCCACTCCTTACACTGTAAACGAGAAAGGACAGGGCCCGGCATGGTCCAACTCCCTGTTCGAGGACAACGCAGAGTTCGGTTATGGTATGCTTCTCGCTCAGAAAGCAATCCGCGGCGGCCTGAAAGCCAAAGTTGAGGATGTTATGAACTCCGAGAAAGCTCCGGAAGAAGTAAAAGCAGCATGCAAAGAGTATCTGGATACCTTTGACTGCGGCGCTACCAACGGAACTGCAACCGAGAAACTTGTAGAAGCAATCAAAGACGCTGACTGCGACGTTTGCAGAGACATCGTTAAGAACAAAGACTTCCTCGCTAAGAAATCCCAGTGGATCTTCGGTGGTGACGGATGGGCTTACGATATCGGATTCGGCGGCGTAGACCACGTACTTGCCAGCGGAAAAGATATCAACGTAATGGTATTCGATACCGAGGTTTACTCCAACACAGGCGGACAGTCCTCCAAAGCTACTCCGACCGGTGCAGTTGCACAGTTCGCAGCAGGCGGTAAAGAAACCAAGAAGAAAGATATGGCAAGCATCGCAATGAGCTATGGCTATGTATACGTAGCACAGATCGCTATGGGCGCTGATTACAATCAGGCAGTCAAAGCAATCGCAGAGGCTGAGGCATATCCGGGACCATCTCTCATTATCGCTTACGCTCCATGTATCAACCATGGTATCAAGAAAGGTATGAGCAAAGCACAGACCGAGGAGCAGCTCGCTGTTCAGACCGGATACTGGCATTGCTTCCGCTTCAACCCGGCACTCGCTGCAGAAGGCAAGAGCGCATTCACACTGGATTCCAAGGCTCCGTCAGGAGATTATCAGGAATTCCTGAATGGCGAGGTACGTTACAACTCTCTGAAACGTGCAAACCCGGCGAAAGCAGAAAGACTGTTCGGCAAGAACGAGCAGGAAGCAAAAGACCGTTACACTTACCTGAACAAACTCGTAAAACTGTACGGCGCAGAAGAAGAGTAATTCTTTTTCCTTAAAAAGAATTTGAAAAAGGAGAGAAGTCATACTTGAGAGAGTATGGCTTCTTTCTTTTTGGGAGAAAAAATGAATTAGCGACATTTGGCAATAGTTTTGTATCGTTTGTCAACATTTTTATCCCGGAAAATGTTGACAAACGATACATTTTTGCGCAAGAAGGCTTTGAGATATGGTATAATGTGCGTATCACGATATAATGAGCGTTAGCGAGAGGAATTTTATTATGTTGAAAATATATCTTGGAGAAATGAAAGGTGCAATCTATCATCCGCCAACCTATTTTGATAATTGTTATGAAGATGAATGGCTGACCACGCCACTGGCAAAAGAAATGATCCGCGATGTGGATCGCTCGGAGGTAATCAGTGCGCATCTGATTGACAGCCCGGTGCTTGGTCCGATTCCACCGAAAGATTTATCCGGAGGAATCAAAACGTTGCTGCTGATGGCATACGATACAGACGGAAAGATCTTTAATGCCTCCGTATGTGGAGATAATTGTGCAAAATGGATTTTAAAATTAGGAGAGCAAAAGGATCTGACGATTAATCTGCGTCATGTGATGCGGTTTGGCAAAGATCCTTTTGAAATCCTGATTTTAAATACAGGGACTATTGTGCGGAATATGTCCGAATTTGTAGATGTTGCCGAGGCTTATGTATAGGTGGATGTATGAAGGGAAAGAAAAGAGTTATTATTCAAAATAACAGAGTTCATTATGAATTTGTGATAAAGCGTAATATTACAATCATCCAGGGGGATAGTGCATCAGGAAAAACAACACTGGTAAATATGATCCGGCAGGCAGAAAATTTAGGGGAGTCCAGCGGAATCAACGTTTCCTGTGAAGTACCGTGCAGAGTGCTGGAAGGTGTTAATTGGAAAATTATTTTGGAAAACAGCCGGGAAAGCATCTTTTTCATAGACGAGGAGAATTATTTTATAAAACATCTACTTCTCTACATCCTCGACTGCACACCAACGATAATAAGACTCATCATAATTCTGTGTATTTTTAAAGCCACACATTTTCCAGAATCAACTGCATATAACCAGATCTGATTCCGGCTGTGCAGTATGTTACAACCTTGTCATCTTTTGTAATACCTGCATCTTCAAACATCTTTGTAATCTCTGCATTACTCTTTAACATACCAGATTTCTGGAAGAGATCTGTGTAACGAATATGAATCGCTCCCGGTAAATGACCACCTTTAGCCTCTCCATATAATGTCTCACCATCATATTCTTCATCTGCACGTACATCAACAACCTTGTAATCATCATAATTTGCTTTTAATTCATCTGTGTTGATCACATGCGTTGTGTCGATAGAATCAATCTTCACATCAACTGCTTTTGGCTCACTTCCACCTTTTGCAGTCTCAATTCCGGCTTCTTTCAGTGCATCAAAACCACCATCAACCATTTTTACATCTTTATAACCTGCCGCGATTAATTCCCATGCAATACGTCCATCGTCTCCCCAGCCATTCTGAGCTGCTGCAAATAATACTATTTCTTTATTAGGATCAAGACCCTTTTCTCCTAAACGCTCACTTAAGCGCTCTGTATCAAGGATGCATCCCCAATTCGCATCTCCTGATTTTCCGTCCTCACATGTAGCCAGATACTGCCATGCAATCGGAATTGCTCCTTTGATTGTCTCTTTATTAGCGGCATCCTCACCTCTGGCATCAACAAGAATAATATCATCCAGATTCTCTTTTACATAATCTGCATTGACAATATACTCTCCTTCAAATGCTTCTTCTGTTGTTGCCTCTTCCTTTGTGTCATTTTTTGACTCTGTCTTTGACTGTGTACCGGAATTTCCACATCCGACTAATCCTACAGTCATAACAAGTGCTAATAATACTGCTAGTCTTTTCATCTTTTTCCTCCTTTTATTTACATATCTACATATGTGAATATATCTATAAAAAGAATAGCGATTTTATTATACAAAGTCAAGTTATCGAATGTAATTTTACATTGTTTATTTTTATAAATTTATTTATATATTTGTTATTTCTATATATGTATAATTTCTTCCAGCACATCTATTATATCGGAAACCAACTGTGGACAGAAAGTAATCATTTTTTGTTCTTCTTTTATTTTCTGTGCTCCTTCTTTTGTCGCAAAATCTGCACCCATAAGTTCTCTGCACATAGTAGAATTATATTTTTGTAAAAATTTTTCTCTAAATTCAACATCTTTTATGATAGATTCTACTCTTTGTTCATCACCTTCCGGACTTGGCAATATACTACCATATTTTAACCCCAATGCCATATATGCCCCAATAACTGCACCACATGTCTCTCCCTGGAACATACCTGCTCCAAATCCTGATGACACCTTATAAGCCAGCTCCGTATCCATATTCAACTTCTCCGCCCAGTAACGAAACACAACCTGGCAGCAATCATATCCTTTATCGAATTCTTCCAACACCTGTTCTTTTGTCATTTTAGTTTCTCCTTCTGTCACTATAACCGTTTATCTTCGTAAGAGCATCTATGATATTGATGATATGATTCCGCCCTTCTTCACTTATAGAATAATAAACACATTTTCCGCTTTTTTTCATCTGAACAATCCCTGAATCACATAAAATACGCATATGGTGAGACAGGGTAGATTGCCCAATATTCAATTTTTCGATCAATTCGCTGGCTCCCATTTCTCCGTTCTGTAACTCCGTTAAAATGTCCAGCCTGTGCTCATCCCCAAATGCTTTTAATATTCTTGCATTTTCAAAAATTATTCATTTTACATCCTATTCCTTTGTAATTTGAAATCTTTGTTCTAAATTATAGCTATTCTATGACTAATTTTAACGGATTTATAATCATAATTCAAGCAACGCAACAGCCAAAAACCTTCCTTATACCAAAATATAGATAACTGTTTTCCAGCTAATTGGTAGATTTCCGGTATTTTGTGAGCATCACTAAATCTGTAAGTGCAATGTCTGAGCCGTTTTTGGGCGAGTTTTGCACGCACAGATTTTAATAGATAGCGCAACAAAATCCGTGAAATCTATCACATCTGTGAAACAGTTATCTATATTATTATTCGTATCAAGAAATTTCTGCTTTACATTCCAAGCTTCTCCGCAATCTCAATTCCTCTTGGGCTTACTGCCACTCCTCCAAGGCTTGTCTCGCGAAGGCTTACATCCATCTTGATTCCGACTTCTCCCATAGCGTCAATCACCTGATCTACCGGAATCTGACTGATGATTCCTGCCAGTGCCATGTCTGCTGCAGCCAATGCGTTCACTGCACCGCCTACATTTCTCTTTACGCATGGAACTTCGACAAGTCCGGCTACCGGATCACACACAAGACCCATAAGGTTTTTCAGTGCCATGGCACAGGCATATCCCATCTGAGCTTCGCTGCCACCGCGCACCGAACATATTGCCGCTGCAGGCATAACACCGCATGCACCTGCCGTTGGTGCTACAACGATACGTTTCATGCAGGCATTATTGCATCCCATTTTTAACGCATTTGCAATCACCTTTGACACAAAATCACCACAAAGTGGCTTTTCATTCTGACGATACTCATCCATGAGACCGCCTTCTTCCATCAGCATTTTCCATAATCACTCTGGCTGTATTCGGATGTGCATTTTTTAATTCCTTATTTGCAATGGTAAATTCCATTCCAGCTTTTTTGGCTTCCTCAAATGCCACTGGAATTCTCAGATCATCTGGTTTCATTCCAAGAAGCCCTGCAATAATCGCATGGTCTGTATCCATGCCC
>ENA-OQDL01000291-OQDL01000291.1-human-gut-metagenome-genome-assembly--contig:-NODE-291-length-34184-cov-20.978536_pt1 | contig 34184 bp, 30 predicted proteins | sample MGYA00242782_ERZ504609 | MGnify/ENA primary metagenome ERZ504609 (study PRJEB26092, sample SAMD00036320) | human gut metagenome | host: Homo sapiens | study: EMG produced TPA metagenomics assembly of... | reverse complement strand
GCTGATCATGGGTAGGAACTGCCATAACAGCACCTGTACCATAGCTTGCCAGTACGAAATCACCGATGAACATGCGCACTTCCCTGCCGTTTACAGGATTGATACAATGAAGTCCCTTAAGCTCACATAATTTTGTTCAGTGATTTTTCTATTTCTGACAGCGAATTTCTGATCTGAAATGCCTGGCTTTTGACGCCGCGTTTTACACTGTTGAGATTTCGACGGAATGAGTTGGATTTTCTTTTTTTCAAACCTTATCTTCCCCTCTTTCTTTATACAGATTAGGCAGCTTCTCCTGCAGATTCGTATATTCCTACCTGACGCTCCCTCTTATTTATTATATGAAAACAGGCCGATCTGTTTACAGATCAGCCCGATAAAACAACCTTCTATATTAATGCAGAATATCTATGCGTCAGATAAGCTTTGATATCAGATACCTTCTGAGAACCACTTAACCTTACCTCTTCTATTTTTGTCTGATCACCATCTTACAGATCGGATTGCCCATGGAAGAAAACTTCTCCTCATACTCCGTCATCACATTTCCCTTCACCAGCTCCTCATCATGATGAAGATCAAACGTACAAACCTCCAGGTTCCAGTCAGACTCCTTCACCTCTTCCAGGGAAAATTCAAACAATCCACGGTTATCTGTCTTAAATTCCACAGTACCCTCTTTTTTCAGGACCTGCTCATACCTCTTCAAAAACTCTCTGGAAGTCAGTCTTCTCTTGGCATGACGGGCCTTCGGCCACGGATCGGAAAAATTCAGATAAATCCCGTCAACCTCATCCTTCTCAAAAATCTCCGGCAAAAGCCTTGCATCCACACGGATGAACACCAGATTTGAAAACTTCTCCCCGGCCTCCTCAAGTTCCTCCCTCTTCTGAAGTGCCCGAAGCAGCACACTGTCATACATCTCGATTCCAACATAATTCCTCTCAGGATGCAGCCGCGCCATATCCATCAGAAAACGCCCTTTTCCCATACCAACCTCAAGAAAAAGCGGTCTCTTCTCCCCAAAAACACTCGCCCATTCCCCTTTAAACTTCTCCGGTTCATCAATCACCCAGTCACACTCCAAAATCGCATCCTTCGCCCCGGGAATATTACGTAATCTCATAAATAACCTCCAAATTAATCTTCCTATAATATACAAATCAAATAACTACCTCTCGCAGCCAGCAAAAGCAGTCTATAACAATTCCCCAAACCAATGAAACCACTATAATACATCCGCCACCAGCCACACAAACCAGAATACCTGCACAAATCCAAAAAAAATCATCATTCCTCTTCCAGAATATCCGATAAAACACCCTGTGCAAGGCATCCCAATATTCAACTATACATGTAACCCCACCCCGCCGCAAGCAAAAAGTAAAAAAAACTCCTCAACCAGGCGACAGCAACGCGCCTCGCCGTCCGCATCCAACACCATCCGCATCCACACACATCGGCTCAACCTCACACATCCAACACCGCAGCATACATACACAAGTCAACAACCTTACACCACCACAACCAAGAACTCCTAAAAAAAAGCCCGAGGGGTGTGCAGAGGGGCCATGGCTTTATGGCCCCTTTGCGGTTTTCCTCTTTTCCCACAAAAACCCCAAAAAATATCTTTTTACCCACATTTCCCTCAAAAGTTTGCAGAAAAATTAACAAAATTTTAGTTGTTTTTACCATAAAAAAGGTGTATCATATAAAAATCAATTATAAACAATTAACAAACAAGGAGGGCGTTATGGAACAAATCCTAAATAAGCTTTCGGAAATCGAAGCTACAGCCAATGCCATCATGCAGGACGCTGCGCGACAGAAACAGGCTCTCTCGGAAGAAGCAGAAAAACAGACGAAGGAATTCGACGCTTCACTTGAAAAAGAAACCAGCGACGAGATTCGGAAGATCCGTGAAGATCTGGCCCACGAGAAAGATGCCCGGATCAATGAGCTTCGTGCAGAAACCGAAGACCAGCTATCCAGGCTGGATGCCTATTACAAAGCCCATCACGAAAGTCTTTGCAGTGAGCTGTTTCAGAAAATAACAGGCATCACCGAAACCTGAAGGGAAAGGAAGTGATTCAATGGGCTCTGTCCTCTCATACAGCGGACTCTCCACCAAGATCCGCGCCATGCAGAGCAGGCTTGTGACAGATGAGCAGCTGGAGGAAATCGTTCAGCTTCCCAATGTCCCCCAGGTAACAGCCTACCTGAAACGGACTCCCGAATATCAGAATATCTGGTCCGGTCTCGATGAAAATGATCTTCACCGCGGACAGATAGAAAAACTCCTGAAGAAATCCATCTTCCTGAATTTTTCAAGGCTTTACCACTTTGCAAATCAGGAACAGCGAACGTTCCTGTCGCTTTACTCGAAGCGTTATGAGATCCGCGTCCTGAAAGAGATCATGACGAATCTCTTTGATCACCGGGACACCGATCCCGTGGATATTTCTCCCTACCGCGATTTTTTCAGACATCATTCCAAGCTGGACATTGACAGGCTTGCCGCCTGCACCAATATGGATGAATTCATTGCGGCACTGAGGGGAAATGATTTTTTTATTCCGCTGTCTCAGGTCAACGAACGTGGAAATGCCACGCTTTTTGACTTCGGCATGGCACTTGACCTTTCGTATTTTTCACAGATCTGGAATGTGCGGAAGAAGCTTTTCAAAGGTAACGATCTGAAACAGATCACCAAGGCTTACGGTGAAAAATTCGATATGCTGAACCTGCAGTTCATCCAGCGCTCCAAACGCTGCTTTCAGATGGAACCGGCTGCTATTTACGCATTGCTGGTCCCCATGAACTACAAGCTCCGCAAAGAGGAGATCACCACCCTTGTGGAAGCCCCTACACCAGAAGAGTTCCGTCGTATCTTCAATGGAACTTATTATGGTAAGAAATACGAACAGCTGACCGTCGCCAGTCTGGAAGAATTTTATAACTATATTCTTCGCAGCATACTGGAACAGGAAGCACGCAAGGATCCCTATTCCGTAGCAGTCATCTATTCCTATTTATATCACAAAGAACATGAAGTCAACCGTCTGACCATTGCCCTTGAATGCGTGCGCTATGGCGTGGACCCAGAACAATCCCTGCGTTATATACGCAACGGTTAATAACCAGGAGGTAGCAACGTGATTGAAAAAATGAATTTTCTGAGCATCACCGGTCCCAAGGCAGATATCGACCGGGTTGTAAACACCTACCTGTGCAAGTACGAGATCCATCTGGAAAACGCTCTCTCAGAGCTGACCACAGTAGAAAGTCTGACGCCTTTCCTGGATGTCAACCCCTACAGAGATGCCTTAAATTCCATCAATACCATTTATGAGGAGTTGAAAACTCCTCCGTCCACTTCCAACAGAAGCCCGGGTATTGAAACAGCACTTTCCACAGTAAAGGAGATCCGCTCCCAGGCGGATCAGCTCCAGAAGGAACAGTCCGAACTGGAAGAAAAATGTTCCTCTCTGGAAGAATCACTGCGGATCATACGTCCCTTCCGAAATATTGATTATGATATTTCATCCATACTTCATCTGAAGTATATCCATTTTCATTTCGGACGTATCGAGAAACAGTATTATGAGAAATTCAAGAAATATATTTACGACAATCTAAACACGATCTTCCTTAAATGCGATGAAGATGACCAATACGTCTGGGGCGTTTACTTCGTACCGAAGCATGAAGCGCACAAAATTGATGCCGCCTACTCTTCTATGCACTTTGAGAAGATCTTTGTGCCGGATAATTATACCGGAACTGCCCAGCAGGCATTTTCAAGCGTAAGCAAACAATACGAGGATGCTCTGAAGCATCTGGAAGCACAGAAACAGAAATACCAGAGATTTCTTGCGGATCAGGCAGAAACCATCGTTACCGCCAGAAACACACTTCTTCAGTTTTCCAGAAATTTCGATGTCCGGAAAGCGGCAGCCTGCACCGGAAAGCATGAAAATTTCTATATTCTCTGCGGATGGATGACAGAAGCCGACACCAGAGCTTTTCAAGCCGAAATCTCATCCGACGAAAAAATCTTCTGCCTGGTAGACGGAGAAGATACCAATACGCCGGAACACGACCAGAACCATCAGCCGCCGACCAAGCTGAAAAATCCGAAGCTTTTCAAGCCCTTTGAAATGTATGTAAAAATGTACGGACTTCCCGCCTATGGCGAGATGGACCCTACCTGGTTTGTTGCCATCACCTACTCCTTTATTTTCGGAGCCATGTTCGGTGATGCAGGACAGGGACTCCTGCTCTTTATCGGAGGATTGCTCCTGTACAAGCTGAAGCATATCGATCTTGCCGGAATCATCAGCTGCGCCGGAGTCTTTTCCACATTTTTCGGTCTGATGTTCGGAAGTATCTTTGGATTTGAGGATGTCATACCTGCTCTGTGGCTGCGGCCTGTGGACAGTATGACGACCATACCTTTTATCGGAAAACTGAATACCGTATTTATCGTTGCCATCGGCTTCGGCATGGGAATCATCCTCCTGTGTATGGTTTTCAACATCATCAATTCCTTTAAAACGCATGATGTTGAAAAAACCTGGTTTGACACCAACGCTGTGGCAGGACTTGTATTTTATGGCTCCGCAGTTCTCTGCATCGGACTCTTTGTATCCGGGCATGCAGTTCCGGGTGGTGCAGTCCTTGCCATTATGTTTGGTTTACCGCTGCTTCTTATTTTCTTCAAGGAGCCTCTTACAAACCTGGTAGAAAAAAAGGCCGAGGTTATGCCAAAAGAAAAAGGCATGTTTATCGTACAGGGTATTTTTGAACTGTTCGAGGTTATCCTGAGCTACTTTTCCAATACACTCTCCTTCGTGCGTATCGGTGCTTTTGCAGTCAGCCACGCAGCTATGATGGAGGTTGTACTTATGCTTGCAGGCGCAGAAAACGGCAGTCCGAACTGGATCGTCATCATTCTCGGAAACCTGTTCGTATGCGCTATGGAGGGCCTGATTGTAGGTATCCAGGTACTCCGTCTGGAATATTACGAAATGTTCAGCCGTTTTTACAAGGGCAGCGGACGGAAATTCGAGCCGTTCTGCTCAAAAAACAAATAAAATGCCAGAGTCGGAACGCATTCTGATCCGGGCATTCAATTAAACGAATATTAAGGAGGTCATCATCATGACAGTCATTACACAGATCACAATCGCAGTTGCACTTGTACTCAGCATCATTCTTCCATTTGGTTATTATCTTCTCGGCGAAAAAAGCCGCGGCCGCTACAAAACAGCTCTTGGTGTCAACGCCTTTTTCTTCTTCGGGATCATGCTTATTGCCATTGCAGTAACATTTGCAGGCGGAGCTTCCGTACAGGCTGCTACAGGCGCTGACGCAGGCCTTGCAACAGGTATGGGTTACATCGCAGCAGCACTTGTTACCGGACTTTCCTGTATCGGTGGTGGTATTGCCGTTGCCAGTGCGGCAAGCGCAGCACTTGGAGCGATCAGTGAGGATCAGAGCATCCTTGGTAAATCTCTTATCTTCGTAGGTCTTGCCGAAGGTGTTGCTCTTTATGGACTGATCATCTCCTTCATGATCCTGGGTAAACTTTGATATGAAAATGTATCTGATCAGTGACAATATTGATACTCTGACAGGAATGAGACTGGCCGGTGTAGAGGGTGTGATCGTTCATGAGCACGACGAGCTGAAGGAAGCTCTGGAGCGCACCATCGCAGACAAAGAGATCGGAATCATACTCCTGACCGAAAAATTCGGCCGGGAGTTTCCTGAGATCATTGATGATGTCAAGCTTCATCACAAAACACCTCTCATCATTGAAATTCCTGACAGACATGGTACCGGCCGCAGACCTGATTTCATTACATCTTATGTAAATGAGGCCATCGGATTAAAATTATAGGCAGGTGATATTATGACAATTGAAGAGAAGCTTAAACACTTCTATGACACCTCCGTGGACGAAGCACGCCGTCAGGCGGAAAAAGATGTCCGGGAACACAAGGAAGCCCTGGATGCCGCACTGGAGGAACATAAAAAAATGTCTCTGGGAAATGCTGCCAGTTCCCGCAAAGCCGAGATCGCAAACGCAAAGCGTGAGATCAACAAGGCACTTTCCGCAGAGCAGCTTCACATCCGGCGAAACTGGACTGCCAGACAGAGCCGCTTAAAAGAAAAACTTTTTGCAGATGTCCGGGTACAGATCCTGAAATTCATGGAATCTCCCCGCTATGAAGAATATCTTTGTACAAAGATCGAGGAAGCTGTCTGCTTCGCGGAACACGATGAGATCCAGATCTATCTTTCAAAAGAAGATGAACCCCGTCTGAAGTCTCTCACTGTAAAGACCGGTTTCCCGCTGAAGGTTTCCGATGAATCCTTTATCGGCGGGATCAAGGCGATAATCCCTGAAAAAAATATCCTCATCGACAATTCCTTTGAGGAAGGCTATCAGGCAGCTTACAGAGAATTCAAATTTGACGGAGGTCCAGCACATGAGTAAAACAGGTATTATCTACGGTGTTAACGGTCCTGTTATCTACCTCAAGGGCGACACCGGCTTCAAGATCTCCGAGATGGTCTATGTAGGCCCCGAAAAACTGGTTGGAGAAGTCATCGGTCTTAAGAAACATATGACGACCATACAGGTTTTTGAGGAAACTACAGGGCTGAAACCCGGAGAAACTGTTATCGGAACAGGAGACGCTATTTCCGTTCTCCTTGGTCCGGGAATCATCCACAATATTTTTGATGGTATCCAGAGACCTCTGGCAGAGATTGCCCAGGCCTCTGGAAAATATATTTCCCGTGGTGTCAGCGTTGACTCTCTTGACACAGAAAAAAAATGGGAAACCCACATTACCGTAAAGGAAGGTGACGTCATCGGTGCAGGCACGGTTATTGCCGAGACACAGGAAACCGCCTCCATCCTTCACAAATCCATGGTTCCGCCCACGATCACACACGGAACCGTTATCCATGCAGCTCCTGACGGTGCCTATACCGTTCTGGAGCCCATTGTTACCATCCGCCTTGATGACGGAACTGAAAAAGAACTGGCACTTGCCCAGAAATGGCCGATCCGTGTTCCACGACCGACCTACAAGCGTTTCCCGGCCAGCGTTCCACTCCTTACCGGTCAGCGAATCCTGGATACCCTTTTCCCTATTGCCAAGGGAGGCACTGCCGCAGTTCCCGGCGGATTCGGAACAGGAAAAACCATGACACAGCACCAGATCGCCAAGTGGTCTGACGCAGATATCATCATCTACATCGGCTGTGGCGAGCGTGGAAACGAGATGACACAGGTTCTTGAGGACTTCAGCAAGCTGATCGACCCGAAATCCGGAAACCTGATGATGGACCGTACCACACTGATCGCCAACACCTCCAACATGCCGGTTGCAGCCCGTGAGGCTTCCATCTACACAGGTGTTACACTTGCGGAATATTACCGTGATATGGGTTATGATGTAGCGATCATGGCAGACTCCACATCCCGATGGGCCGAGGCTCTCCGTGAGCTTTCCGGACGTCTGGAGGAGATGCCTGCAGAGGAAGGCTTCCCTGCATATCTGGCAAGTAAGCTTTCCGCCTTCTATGAGCGCGCGGGAATGATGCAGAACCTGAACGGAACAGAGGGTTCCGTATCCATTATCGGTGCAGTTTCCCCTCAGGGTGGTGACTTCTCCGAACCGGTTACACAGAATACGAAACGATTTGTCCGCTGCTTCTGGGGACTGGACAAGGCTCTTGCCTATGCCCGTCACTTCCCTGCCATCCAGTGGCTGACCAGCTACAGCGAATATCTGGAGGACCTGACTCCCTGGTACAGAGAGCATGTCTCCCCGAAATTCGTTTATGACAGAAACCAGATCATGGCTATCCTCAACCAGGAAAGCTCTCTTATGGAGATCGTCAAGCTGATCGGAAGCGATGTTCTTCCGGATGATCAGAAGCTGACGCTGGAGATCGCCAGGGTTATCCGTCTGGGCTTCCTGCAGCAGAACGCTTTTCACCAGGAGGACACCAGTGTTCCTATGGAAAAGCAGTTCCTGATGATGGAAACCATCCTCTATCTCTACGAAAAGTGCCGCGCCCTTGTAAACCGTGGCATGCCGGTTTCCGTGCTGAAGGAGGATAAGATCTTTGAACGTATCATCGCCATCAAATACGAGGTTCCAAATAAAGAGCCGGAGCGTTTTGATGAATATCATAAAGATATCGACCGCTTCTACGACAATGTACTGGAAAGAAACGGTTAAAGGAGGGATCAGTTTATGGCAATCGAATATCTTGGCCTGAGTGAAATAAACGGCCCTCTTGTTGTCCTTGAGGGTGTAAAAAACGCATCTTACGAGGAGATCGTGGAATTCCACATGGAGGACGGCACTCAAAAGATCGGCCGTATCGTGGAAATCTATGAGGACAAGGCCGTTATCCAGGTTTTTGAGGGAACTGACAATATGTCCCTCGGCAATACACACACACGTCTTACCGGACATCCAATGGAGATCGGGCTTTCCCCTGAAATCCTGGGACGTACCTTTAACGGTATCGGCCAGCCCATTGACGGGCTTGGCGAGATCACACCGGAGGTCAGCCTGAACATTAACGGGCTTCCGCTGAATCCGGTAACCCGTGAATATCCACGAAACTATATCAACACCGGTATCTCCGCTATTGACGGACTGACCACACTGATCCGCGGCCAGAAGCTGCCGATCTTTTCCGGTAACGGTCTTCCACATGATAAGCTGGCTGCACAGATCGTTCAGCAGGCTTCCCTGGGAGCAGACTCCGATGAAAAATTCGCCATTGTTTTTGCGGCAATGGGTGTGAAATACGACGTAGCGGAATTCTTCCGCAGGACCTTCGAAGAAAGCGGTGCGTCCGACCACGTTGTGATGTTTTTGAACCTTGCAAACGATCCGGTTGTAGAGCGTCTTCTGACACCGAAGATCGCCCTCACTGCCGCTGAGTATCTTGCTTTTGAAAAAGGCATGCATATCCTGGTAATCCTGACTGATATCACCTCCTTCTGTGAGGCCATGCGAGAGGTTTCCTCCTCCAAGGGTGAGATCCCTTCCCGAAAGGGTTATCCCGGATATCTGTACAGTGAGCTTGCAACCCTTTACGAGCGTGCGGGAATCGTCCGTGGCGGCACCGGTTCTGTAACCCAGATCCCAATCCTGACCATGCCAAACGACGACATCACACACCCGATCCCCGACCTTACCGGATATATCACAGAAGGCCAGATCGTACTGGACCGCCAGCTTCACGGTCAGGCGATCTATCCGCCGATCAATGTTCTGCCATCCCTGTCCCGTCTGATGAAGGACGGTATCGGTGAAGGCTTCACACGTGCCGATCATCAGGATGTTGCCAACCAGCTCTTCTCCTGCTACGCAAAGGTAGGCGATGCAAGAGCTCTGGCATCCGTTATCGGTGAGGATGAGCTTTCTCCGCTGGATAAGCAGTACCTTGTATTCGGAAAAGCCTTCGAGGCAGAGTTTGTAGGACAGTCAGAAACAGAGAATCGAAGCATCATCGAAACTCTGGATAAGGGCTGGGAGCTTCTTGGCCTTCTTCCAAGAGAAGAGCTCGACCGTATCGATACCAAAGTTCTGGATCAGTATTACAGAGAAACCGTCCGTTAGTGAGGTGATTTTATGGATCCGAATACCTTTCCCACCAAGGGAAATCTCATACTTGCAAAAAACTCTCTGGCTCTTTCCAAACAGGGCTATGAGCTTATGGACAAAAAGCGTAATATCCTGATCCGTGAAATGATGGAGCTGATCGATCAGGCAAAGGATATCCAGTCACAGATCGATGAGACCTTCCGTACCGCTTATGCGGCTCTTCAGAAGGCAAATATGGAAATTGGAATCGCTTTCGTAGACCAGATCTCTCATACCGTTCCTGTGGAAGATTCCATCCGGATCAAAACCAGGAGTGTCATGGGAACCGAGATCCCTCTTGTGGAATATGACAAAAAAGCAGGCAACACGCCGACTTATGCCTACTACAGCACCAAGCTGTCCCTGGACGAGGCCAAGGCAGCCTTCGAGCGTGTAAAGGAGCTGTCCATCCAGCTCTCCATGATTGAAAACGCCGCCATCCGTCTTGCCACCAACATCAAAAAAACCCAGAAGCGTGCCAATGCGCTGAAAAACATCACCATCCCCAGATACGAAACTCTCACCCGAGATATCACCAATGCTCTGGAAGAAAAAGAGCGTGAAGAGTTTACACGTCTGAAGGTGATCAAACGTATGAAACAAAATAGTTAAAAAATCCTCCGCAGATCTTTCCGGTTCTGCGGAGGATTTTTTGGTTATCCACATTTATCCACACCTGAAAATGACTTTTCAACACCTTGCAGTGATCGTTTTAACTGGGCACTGTTCTTTTTTATCCTCATTTCCATACATCCGAGAGTCCCCCTTTTAAATAGATTAGTTTTTTAAGAATTAATTTGCTATTATCTGATTATTTGTTTTTATTCTTTTATATTATGTCTTTTTTGCAATAAATTTTATGATATTTAGAATTTAAAAATGTCAATAGTTTTAAAAACTTTTTTCCCATTTTTTACAATTTTATCATTTTACACAAAACATATGTTTAAATTTATTTATGTAAATCAGGTCATCCACATGGTTATCCTTGTGGATAATGTGGATAAATTTGTGCATAACTTGATTATTGGCGGATTTGCGGATTTTTGTCATGTGGAAAACTTTTTGGAAAGTTTTTCACTTATCCACCATGGTTCGACAAGTTTTGTGCATATTGCCAGAACGACCTTTTCAGGGCTGATATTGCCCGTATCCGCACGCACCTGTCTAATGTTGCCAATCCTCTCCGATTTTATATCAAGCCTTTCTTTTTGCGGCTTTTTATGGTGTTTCTCCTGCGTGCGGTCTTGACATCAGCACTGTTTTTTGTTAATGTGAAAACACTAAAACAACGTGTGGATTTTTCAGTTTTGAACTTTTTTCGCCACACAATCTGTCCGATTCGAGAAGACAGATTGTGTGGCTTTTATTATGCACAAAAAACACGCTCTGTTTTCCGCACCTGATATTCTTACGATTCTGATATAAAGGGGGATTTTTCATGAACAGCACATTTATGAAGGAAAAGCCTGTCGGCCCGCTGCTGGCATCCATGGCGCTGCCTATGGTCTTTTCCATGCTTGTAAACTCACTATACAACATTGTGGACAGCTTCTTCGTGGCACAGATCAGCGAGCAGGCCATGACCGCCCTGTCCCTTGTCTATCCGGTCCAGAACATGATCAACGCCGTTGCCATCGGCTTCGGGATCGGAATCAACGCCAGAGTTTCCTATCACCTTGGCGCAGGGGACAAAAAAATGGCAGACACCGCCGCAACCCACGGATTTTTTCTGTCTGTGATCCATGGAATCCTGATGACTGTGATCAGCATCGCTGTTATGCCCGTATTCCTTCAGATGTATACCCAGGATGAAACCGTGATCCGGATGGGGCTGGAGTATTCTACCATCGTTTTCCTGTTTTCCACAGTAATTGCCATCAGCCTTTTCTTCGAAAAACTTTTCCAGGCTGTAGGACGGATGAAAGTATCTATGATCGCCCTGCTGGTGGGATGCATCAGCAACATCATCCTGGACCCGCTCCTGATCTGGGGAATCGGCTTTTTCCCGAAAATGGGAATCCGCGGCGCAGCTCTGGCAACCGGCATCGGCCAGCTGCTTACGATCATTGTATATGTGGCCTTTTACATCCTGCGTCCGATCCTTGTCCGGGTGACGCCAAAAGCTCTGAAAGCCAGTATCGAGACCGACAAAAGCCTCTACACCATCGGTGTTCCCGCGATCCTGAACCTGGCACTGCCATCGTTTCTGATTTCTTTTTTAAACTCCGTACTGGCTTCTTATTCCGACAGTTACGTTGTGATCCTCGGCATCTACTATAAATTGCAGACCTTCCTGTATCTCCCGGCCAACGGAATCATCCAGGGAATGCGCCCGCTGATCGGTTATAACTTCGGTGCCCGTGAAATGAAGCGTGTGAAAAAAATCTTCCGGCTGACCCTGGAGTCCAGCTGTGTGATCATGCTCTTTGGAACCGTTATCTGTCTCCTGGCATCCGGACAGCTTATGGGACTTTTCACAACTACCCCGGAAACCATTGCCGCAGGCTCCAGAGCACTGAAGAGCATCAGCGCCGGCTTCCTGATTTCCGCAGTATCCGTCACCACCTCCGGTGCCATGGAAGGCCTTGGAAAAGGTACCCAGTCCCTTGTTATTTCTCTTTTCCGCTACGTGGTCGTTATCATGCCCACCGCATATCTTCTGTCCCGTTTTATGGGTCCTGATGGCGTGTGGAACGCATTCTGGATCACAGAGGTGTTTACAGCCATCGTTTCTGTCATGGTTTATCACAAAACGTTGAAAAAAGCCTGAGAATGCAAATGTCCGCCCCACCGACCTGCTTGCAGCCGCCTGCAGGTTTACGTCCCGAAAGCACAAAAAGCTTCGATCCACTCTCTGAGCACATCGCTCATCGATGAGAGTTGAATCGAAGCTTTCTTTTTTAACCAAATCAGGAAAATCCCATGAGTGATCGCTGATATCCGCCTGGCTCAAACGGATATCCATGATCTGCTTTCATTTAATTTGTGAAAATTTCCTCTGTATCTCTTACAGCAGCCCCTTCTCACGAATCAGCTTTAAAGCACCTTCATCGGCCACTACCGTCACATCCGGGTGGAGCTGCAGGATAGATGCCGGCACGTTGGGCGTGATCGGTCCGTAGAGAGATTTGTAAAGGGCATCTGCCTTTGCCTCTCCAGTAGCGACCAGAAGGATCTTCTTTGCAGTCATGATGTTTTTGATACCCATGGTATACGCCTGTTTCGGCACATCATCCATGGTCTCAAAGAATCTTGCATTTGCCTTGATGGTGCTCTCTGTAAGGTCTACGCAGTGAGTCTCCTTTTCAAAAGCTGCTCCTGGCTCATTGAATCCGATATGACCGTTTCCGCCGATTCCAAGCAGCTGCATGTCGATACCGCCTACGCTGCGGATAATCTCATTGTAATCCGCACAGGCTTTCTCACTGTCCTCTTCCAGTCCGTTTGGCACATAGGTTCTTGTCTTATCGATATTTACATGATCAAACAGATTTGTGTTCATAAAATAGCGATAGCTCTGATCGTTATCTCCGGAAAGTCCTTTGTATTCATCAAGATTTACGGATGTGATCTGTGAAAAGTCCAGATCTCCTTTTTTATACCACTCGATCAGCTGCTTGTACATTCCCACCGGTGTGGAGCCTGTAGCAAGTCCGAGAACAGCATTTGGCTTCATGATGATCTGTGCAGACATGATGTTTGCCGCTTTTCTGCTTACGTCATAGTAATCTTTTCCTGTATAAATGATCATAATCTTTTTCCTTCTCCTTATGGTAAAAAAGAACAACCGGATAACTAAGATTCACATATCTCCTGCTTTTCCTGTTGTTCTTTTTTATTATTGATTCGTTTTTTTACTCAGCCATCTCTACTTCGAGAACATAGTCTACCGGGTCCGGAAGTACCGGGTCAGGTCCCAGATCAACGAATGCGATATCCGGGTAATCGCTGTGCATCCATGCGTTGGAGATCGGCACCTCATGTCCGTCATCCAGCGCACGCACCTTCACGATCTTATCCTTATCAAATCCCAGAAGCGGAAGTGGTCCCAGTGTATTCTCATAAATATGCACATAGTATTTGTTTCCGTTTCTGGTGATACGTCCGTAATCCGGCTTCGGAATGTTTTCAGCCGGTACACAGCCGTAGATACTGTCATGATTCTTATCCATCCAGCGGCCGATCTCAGCCAGGATCGCAGAAGATTCCTTCGGGAATTTACCTTTGGCATCCGGTCCTACGTTCAGGATCATATTTCCACCCTTGGAAACACACTCTACCAGCTTCTTGATCAGCATGGAAGCCGGTTTGTAATAATGATCGTTTGCACAGTATCCCCAGTTGTTGTTCATGGTAAAGCATGCTTCCCAGACCATCGGATTGCCTTCCTTATCGCAGATTCCCTCCGGCGGGATGATCTGCTCAGGGCTTACGAAATCGCCATGGTACGGTGTCGGATCACACTCATACAGGGATCCTCTTCCCTCTCCGCTGGCTTCCAGACGGTTATCGATGATAACCTGCGGCTGTAAGCTGCGCACCATGTTGATCAGCTTGGTTGCGCCCCATTTTTCCCCTCTCATATCGTCGTAGGAGAAATCAAACCAGATGATATCGATCTGTCCGTAGTTTGTACAGATCTCTTCTACCTGATTATACAGATATTCTGTATAACGTGAGAAATCACGGTTCTCATTTCCGCACTCTTTGTGGTTTCTCATCGGATGGATACGATCTCCGTAATGCGGATAATCCGGATGATGCCAGTCAAGCAGTGTGAAATAGATTCCAACCTTAAGGCCTTCCTCACGAAGTGCCTCTACATACTCCTTGATCAGGTCTCTTCCTGCCGGTGTGTTTGTTACCTTGTAGTCTGTGTATTTGCTGTCAAAGAGGCAGAAGCCGTCGTGATGCTTCGCTGTCAGAACTACATATTTCATACCTGCAGCCTTGGCCTCTTTTGCCCACTGCTTCGGATTGTAGTCTCTTGCATCAAATTCTTTCATAAACGGAAGATATTCTTCCTCAGGTATTTCCTCTACGCTTCGTACCCACTCGCCTCTTGCAGGGATAGAATATAATCCCCAGTGGATAAACATTCCAAAACGGGCATCCTGGTACCACTCCATACGTTTTTCATATTCTTTTCTGTCAAACTGATACATGATTTTTTCCTCCTGTTTAGATTAAAAGCATCAGCCTTTGATAGCTCCGGAAAGCATACCTTTTTCAATCTGTTTATGGAACACGATGTAAATGATAAGCATCGGAATTACGGACATTACTACATATGCAAACTGACTTCCGATCTCCTGTGTATGTGCGGAAGAGAAGTTCAGCATCGCACGTGAAACTGTGAAATATTTGGTATCTGTCATCAGGATCATGGAGAATACAAGTTCACTGTATCCATAGATGAATACGAAGATCGCCTCTGTTGCGATGATCGGCTTGCAGACAGGGAAAAGGATCTTCCACAGCAGCTGCCAGTTGTTACATCCATCAATGATCGCCGCCTCATCCAGGTTCCTGGAGATTCCATCCATGAATCCTGTATAAAGGAATATCGCCTGGGACATACCAAACGCAACATAGATCAGGATCAGGAAGAACAGGTTGTTCTTTGCATTTAATGCTGTTGCAATGTTGTTGATCGGGATCAGTGTACAGTGAACCGGAACCATTACTCCGATCATGAAGAATACATATACCCATTTCAGGAATTTGTAATCTTTTCTTGATAAGATGTATGCTGCCATCATTCCGACTACAGTATTAAATACAGTTGTCAGAGTTGCTACAACCAGGGAGTTCTTGATGGTATTCAATGCATCCGCTGTTTTGTTTGCGCTGATATAGTTCTGGAACATAAGCTTCTTAGGTAAGCTCAGCAGGTTCAGGTAGATCTCTGAGTTTGTTTTGAAGGAAGCCATTACGGTCACTACTACCGGAAACAGTGTAACAACTGTCCACAGGATCGCGATAACGTACAGTGCTATCTTTCCTCCGTGCATTTTCTGTTTATTAGCTGTTTTTTCCATATTGTCTCTTCTCCTTCCGCCTACATTGCAAGATCTTTATCTTCACGGAACAAATGATTAGTTATAAGACTCAGTGCAACACCCAGTACTAACAGAATAACGCCGTATGCACTGCTTCGTCCAAACAGCTTATAGGAGAATCCCTGTGTATAAAGCATGATTGAAGGTGTGGAGCTGATATCGTTCGGGCCTCCTCTTGTCATCGCCCAGATAATATCGAATACTTTCAGACATCCTGTGATACACAAAATAGAGAATACCTTGAAGGAGTTTTTCATCAGAGGCAGGGTAATGTAACGAACTCTCTGCCATCCGGTAGCTCCATCCAGTGCTGCTGCCTCATTTAACTCATCCGGGATCGCCACCAGACCCGCTGCAAATATCAGCATGTTATATCCGGCATACATCCACTCATTTACCAGGATAACGATCCAAACGTTTACAGTCTTTATCGTCAGCACATCAGGGATCGTACCATGAAGGCCGAAAATATTTTCAATGGTATTAAAGATACCAAAGTTCGGATTTAACATAAATGTCCACATCAGGGCTACTGCTGTTGTTCCTAACATATTCGGAAGGAAGTAACAGGTTCTGAAGAATCCGGTTCCCTTGATCTTTGCAGTTACCAGCATTGCGAGACCAAATGAAAGTGGCATCAGGATAACGAAACCACCGATCATAAAGTACACGCTGTTGAGCATTGCATTCCAGAACAGCTTATCTGAAAAGATCTTCTGATAGTTCTCAAGTCCTACCCACTGCTTTGCTGCACCAAACATACCGTTCCATTTGCGGAATGATAAGCCTACGGTGTCAAAAACAGGGTAGATAACAAAAATAACAGTTATTAAAATTGCCGGAAGAAGGAACGCTAAAGAAAGCGTAAGATCTTTTTTGTCCAGCTTCTGTTTTACCTTTGGTACAGATTTACCTGCCATATGTATACCTCCGTAATAAACAAGGGGAAGCAGATGATGCTTCCCCCTGTTTCTCTTATCCACACATCATGCGTTCAGTCAAAATTCTCTTTATTCGTAAGCAGACATTTTGTCAACGATATCGTCTCCAACTTCCTGTGCACTTGCGCCTGTCGCTAATGCCTGAAGAGAATTACGGATTGTGTCCATAGCTGCTGTGTTGCTGTCATATGTAGGAATCTCAAGTTTAGACTCTGTATTCTCAGCCATGATCGCATTTACATCGTCAAGCAGATAGTTACCTGTATCGATTGTAACCTTCTCAGCATATGTTGTCGGGCTGGATTTGCACATTTCGTTGATGGAATCTACACTTGTAAGGTATTTGATGAATTTAACAGTTGCTGCGATTTCCTCATCACTCTTGTTTAATGTAGTGATGTAGTATGTATCAGAACCGCCACCCATCTCTACAGTCTTGTTTGCTTCGTCGATATAAGGAATTCTTGTAACACCGATCTTCTGAGCATCGAAGAGAGTTGTATCGGAGTCATTCTGGAAGTTACCGCAGTTCCATGTTCCGTCAACTGTGAATGCAGCTTTTCCTGCCTCGAACATATTTCTCTCTGTGTTGAAGTCTGTGCTGAGGATTCCGTCTCCCCAGTATCCTGCATCGATCATATCTTTCATCTTCTGATAGATTGCAACCATCTTCTCGCCGTTGTAAGCTTCTTTGTCGCTTGCAAGATCATCTGCGATGCTTGTTCCGTAAGCTTTCAGAGCAAGAGCACTCATCAGATGCTCGAAGTGATAGTTATCTTTGTCAGAGTAGTTGAATGGCTAGATTCCTGCATCTTTTAATTTCGCGCAGGCATCAACAAGATCATCCCAGGACTCCGGAACATCTACGCCAACCTGATCAAGGTAATCTTTGTTGTAGTAGAGGCAGAGCTGATAAGCGGACCACGGAATACCATAGGTTCCTTCAATGCCGTCAAACTGTGTTGTCTCCCATGCAAAATCCTGAACTCCTTCTTTCCATTCCGGATACTGCTCAAAGTATGGTGTCAGATCCAGTATATATCCTGCATCTACATACTCTCTTGTACGGCTTCCGCCATACTGAAGGAATGCGTTCGGTACATTACCGGAAGCAAAGTCTGTTGTAAGTTTCTCTTCGTAATCGGACTCTGTGGAAATACTCTCATCTGTTACATGGATCTTTCCTTCGTTCTCTTTATTGAACTCTTCAAGAGCTTTGTAATACCATTTAGCCTGTCCGTCTGTATCAGATCCGTTGTTAAATCTGAATGCTACACGCAGCTCAACGTTTTCAAAATCCATACTCTCTACGTCGTAGTTTGTGTCACCCTTTGCAAATACAGCGCTTCCTGTTACGCCTACTGTAGACATTGCTGTTACACCGGCGAGACACAGTGTTGCAACTTTTTTCATTCGTTTCTTCATGAATAAATCCTCCCTTAATATGATTTTATTTATATAGTTTACCCATTGATGCTCTTAAGTTAATCGATGATCGCCTCAAAGATCGGCTCCTCTTCCTCAAGCTCCAGGCATACACAGTAGTTCTTTGCTCCCTGAAGTTTCTCCGGAAGTTCAACCTCTACCATCGAGTTTCCTTCACAGCACTTTAATGCGCGGCACGGAAGCTTTTCTCCTGTGCTTACCACATATGCACCCTTTAACTGATTACCGATGTTCAGCAGTTCAACTCGATATCTCGGTGCAAGTACGTGTACGTAAAGCTTATGTGGTCTCTTTGTAAATTCAATGCTCGGAATCTCATACGGATAGATACCAACATTCTTGGTTCCGTAAATTGCTTCCGCATTCTCAGTCACGTATTTACCAACCTCATTCATAACCCCGACACAAGCTTCCGGAACAGTTCCGTCTGCCATTGGTCCTACGTTCAGCAGGTAATTTCCGCCTCTGCCGACGATCTTGAGAAGAAGGTTCAGGATATCATCCGGATTCTTCCAGTTTGTATCGTATTTATTATAACCCCATGTATCATTTACAGTTGCCGGTACTTCCCAGTCACCGTCGTATGGAAGACGTGGGATAAAGTTATCACCGGTGGTCATGTAATCGCCCTTCTGGTGTCCGATACGTCCGCTGATGATGCAGTCAGGCTTAATACCCTTAACCCAGTCTCTTAATTCCTGAGCTTCGTCTGCGGTCATTCCCATCGGAGTATCAAACCAGATCAGGGAAATGTTATCGTAATTCTCAAGAAGCTCTTTTAACTGCGGCTTGCATTTCTCATCGAAGTATGTACGGAATTCCGGCTTCCATTCATTCTTGTCTTCGTAATCCTTCTTATAGGCATTGTCATCATCCCAGTCCTGAGCCTGTGAATAATAGATACCCATTGTCATGTCATATTTCTTACAAGCATCGGAAAGCTCTCTTAAGATATCTCTTCCTGCAGCCTTCACTACATTAAAATCACTGACTTTTGGAATCGTACATTGCGAATCCCTCGTGATGCTTGGAAGTAAGAACGATATATTTAACACCCACTGTTCTTTCGCTCTTTTCACAAACATGTCCGCGTCAAATTTGTCCGGATGGAACTCATCTTTCAGCTTTCTGTAATCTTCCTTGTCAATGTTGAGATTGTTCTCGATCCACTCTGCGATACGGTCTGTCTTGGTGACCTCGCCGGTCTTCGGATCTTTCCACTCTCCTGCAAGGATGGAATAAAGTCCCCAATGGATGAATAATCCGTATTTGGCATCTTTATACCACTGCTGCTTTGTGTCTGCCATAACCTTCTCCTTGTTTCGTATAGCTGATTTTCTTGTTACGTAAAACGTTTCGTTTTTTGTTAAGACTATCTTACCGCATCCGAAGCAGCTTTTCAAGTAAAATCATAGGGTAAAAATCATTTTTCCTATTTTTTACAATTATTCCGTCTTGTTTTTGTGTATTTTTTCGTATCAGGTTTTGTTAAACGTTTCATTTTTATCAATTTTATGTACAATACACTCGTTTTTTCTGATACTTTATGTGTAAAAAATGCCTTGTGTGTTGAGGCATTTTCTTTTTCATGATATAATATGAAAATACTATATTATCTGTAAATGCATCAGAACCGGAGGCTTTACATGAACGTTACGATCAATGATATCGCCCGTGCGACAGGCCTGTCCACCGCAACGATCTCCAAATATATAAACCACAAAAAAATACGGGAAGAAAATCGTATCCTTATAGAAAAAGCAATTCAGGAGCTTGGATATACCCCAAACCGGAATGCCCAGCTTCTCCGTGCCAAAAACACACATACCATCGGTATCCTGATCTCAGATCTTGGTAATTATTTCTGGGGCGAGCTTGTCAATTCCATTATCAAGCATTTCACAGATCATGGCTATACAGTTATTGTCTGTTCCTTCTTTTTTGAACATCAGAAGGAGATCGATACGATACAGGATATTATCTCCCAGCACTTTGACGGAGTTATCATGCTCCCATCCTGCTGGCATGATGACCTGTACCAGCTTTTACAGAATGCTGGCATACCGGTTGTACTGCTCGATCAGATTCCTGCTTCCATGAGACATTTTCCTGTAGACTGTGTTATTTCTGATAATTACAAAGGCGGTGCACTGCTAGCAGAGCACCTTTTGGAAAAAGGCCACACAAAGGTCTGGATCATGGAACAGTATCTGGACGCCTACACCATCGAGCAGCGGATCCAGGGCTTTGTGGATGTATATCAGAAAAATGGCATTGACCTTCTGAAGCAGCAGGATTCTTTCCCCCCTGTTTCCTTTGGTTCCACTGCAGAAACGATCAACCAAAGCAACCTGCATTTCCAGAAGCTTATTGATTCTTCCGATCCCCCTACTGCTGTTTTTTTTGACTGCTATCTCTCCGCAATGGGTGGTTTAAGTGCTGCCAGCCAGGCACGGATTTCCGTTCCTCAGGATATTTCCTTTGTGTGCTTTGACGATGATCCGCTTTTCAAGACCATGAGTGCGGCTATGACCTGTGTCTCACAGGATCTGACAAGCATAGGGAAACATGCTGTGGAATTACTTTTAAAAAGGATCCATGGAGACTATACGGATTTTCCAAAAATAGACATGCTGGATGTTGTATTCCACCCGCGACTCTCTGTAAAAGACCTGTCCGGGCACAACAGTACAACATCCGGAAAGGATTGATTTATGAGTGCAACCATCAAGGACATTGCCAGAGAAACTGGCCTGGCACTGGCCACCATTTCAAAATATATCAACGGCGGAACTGTACGGCCGCAAAACAAAAAGCAGATCGACGAAGCGATCCGGAAACTGAATTACGTTCCACGAAACACGGCCCGGGGACTTCGTTCCTCCAAGACTTACCGTATCGGTCTGGTATCCGGTCCTCCCAATACTCCGCATAATGCTTTTCTTCTGAGCAAAATAGAAAACACCATGCGCGCTCACGGTTATTCTCTCACATTTATGAGCGGCGACAAATATAAGGATCATGTCAATAAATTCGTCCCTCACATGCTCCGCTCTGGGATCGACGGCCTTATCATTACCTCTTTCAGTCTGAACCAGGACATCTGTTCTGCTGTGGAACACGCCAAAATCCCTGTTGTGGAGCTGGAAGAACACAGCCATTTCCACCGTACAGACTGTGTACAGACCAGCTGTACCTCCGGAGCCTACGAGATCGTGGAGCATCTGATAAAAATGGGGCATCAGAAGATCGCCCTTGTCACCGGTTCTCCTGCATCCTATACCGCATGCGAACGAAAAAAAGGCTATCTCCGGGCACTGGAAGACTACGATATTCCTGTTAACCCCGATTATATCATCGCTGAAAATTACGCAAACGACTTTGGATATCAGGCAATGCAAAAATTATGGAATCTTCCGGAACGTCCGACTGCCGTATTTTCTGCGAACTATACACTATGCCTCGGTATTTATGAAGCGATCTACAGCCTTGGCATCCGGATCCCGGAAGACCTGTCTGTTGTCTCCTTTGATGATTTTGAACTGTCCATGATGCTTTCTCCTCAGCTGACCGCTGTCCGTCAGCCGCTGACCGGTCTGGCAGAGCAGGCCTGTGATCTGCTGCTTCGCAGAATGAACGGAGACTACAGTGATTTTCCAAGGACGATACGCCTGAAGCCAGAATGTATCTACCGGGATTCCGTGCGTGATCTCTTTTCTGATGCTAAGTAATGCAAAGCAACTTTTATTACGGCAATTTCGGGAAGCACAACAGGCATTTTCATTCCGATCTGCCCGCATATTCTGAGCATCTGAACCACTGCAATAATTTCACAGCTTTTACAGGGGGCACAGACCGTCACCGACACAGTCGATGATACGGCCTGTGTTCCTTCTGTATATATCCGTTATATCTGTCACAGCAGTCTCAGCAGCATATCTCCGGTTCCCACATTGTATCCGCTGGTTGCATAGATCCCATTCAGGCTTCCGTTTGTCACAATGATCAGCGGAAGCTTATCCGGATCTACGTACATTCTTCTTCCCAGTGTATTGATGATCTCTGAGAAATCATCATATAATATCTGGACATTTCCAAGCTTGCCCAGTGCTCTTGAAAGGGTAGGTGTCTCCAGCGCTTTTTTGCTTTTTACTACAAAAATGATTCTCTTCGCATATCGGGAAAAAGCTTCTTCCTGCTCCATCATCTCATTTAAGATATGCTCCGTCGGTTCTTTCTCCTCTTCCAGAAACGCCAGGATATGCTTCCCATCTGCCGTCAGTTCTGACGCCTTCACGGTGCTTCCATCTTCTTTTCTGAGAGTAAATTCCGGTATGGAGATATTCTCCAGCATGTCTTCCAGGTTTGCATTCCGAAATGCCAGCTCCACCCTCTTCATTTCTCCGATCTGAACCTCAAAATAATACTCCGCTGCAAATATATTTCCATTTGGCAATCTGTTTGAGGTAAGGATCCTGTAATTTCCCGCTTCCAGTGGCAGCTTCATCATCTGATCTCTGAAATTTTCGGTTTCCAGCTTCAGTGTGCTGTATTTTCCGGCTTCCAGTTTTGCGATGCTCCAGTTCTGGAAATATTTCCACTGTGTATCCTCATTTGCCTTCAGAAAGATCGATGCGTTTTTCTCTGTTTCCGCAGATACCGGGATGAATTTTCCGTTTTTCATATACTCCATGGAACGGTCATGAGGGTTCAGGCGTGCCGGAATTCCCAGTGTTCTCGCCATTGCCACAAAAAGGATCTTTTTTGACAGAAGGCTTCCTGTTCCCGTTTTCAGACATCCGGACGGCGTGGTGATCACACTGCTGCGTTCTTTCTCCGGACTGGAAACGATCTTATCCTCAATCCACTTCCAGATCTTCGCCGGTTCCTTTTGCAGCATATTTTTTTCTTCTTCCGACAGTTGCTCAAGAATCGTTTTTCTGTATTTCTGCAAAACTTCATCGTCAACTCTCGGGTTCAGTACATATGGTACAAAAATATCTGCATCCATGTTTTTTTCATACGGTAATGCAAATTTCAGGTGCTCCTCCAGAACCTGGCTGATACAGTCTGTTCTGTCTTTCTCTGTGAGGACTTCAATGAGTTTTTTTCTCATTGAAGAATCTCCGTTTTCTTTTTCCAGGAATTTCCAACACTCCGGATTGCTCAGGTTTCTTACCTTCTGTTCCCTGTAAGCGTTTGCCTCTGCCAGACGTCTGCTGCCTCTTTCCTTCTGCTCCGGTGTTGGCATATCTTTATTTACAGGTGCATCATGAGGTGCGATCATATCGACCTCCGTCCACTCCTCATAAAAAATACCCTTTTCCTTTCCTACGGGCATCAGACAGATCTCACAACAATCCTCTGTTTTTGTATCCATGCTGTTTTCTGCATGCAGCCATTCTCCATCTGCATACATCCTTGCAGAAATATGGATACTTCCAAGCCCTGTTGTCAGGCTGACTTTTCCCAGACTGTCGGTTTTCAGTTCTGCGATCGGGGCATATTCCGAATAATTCAGCACCTCAAAAGAAACTTCTGCACCTTCTGCCGGTTTTCCATGTGAATCCTTTACGGACACAGTGATCTCTTTTGTCAGTGCATATCGTTTCAGCTCGTTGAGCATAGTCACCATACCATCTTTGCCGATCACTTCTCCCTCCGGGATCATGGTATCAAAAACTCTTGAATGGACCATCATGGCCCTTGAGGAAGCGTTGGTAAACCATCCCTTATTCAGGATCTCCTCCGGCTCACAGGCTCCCAGAAAATACCAGCTTCCATCACACCAGATTTCCACCCAGGCATGATTGTCATCACAATGAGACCACTTTGGTGCATATACCTGACGGGCAGGTACACCAACACTTCTCAGTGCATTAACGGTAAATACAGATTCCTCTCCGCATCTTCCGTTTCCTCTGCGGTATACGGCAAGTGCAGACAGGGTACGATCATCTGTACAATGATAGGTAGCCTCCTGTGCACACCAGTAGTTCACCTCCAGGGCAGCTTCCCGGAAGCTCATTCCCTCAGTTCTCTCTCTGATCTCCCTGCGGAAAAATGTACGGCAGGGTGCGATCTCCTCCTCATTTACTCTATGAAACAGCACATAATTCAAAAAGATTTCCTCCGGCAGCTCTGCCACCCCGGAGTTTTCCTTCCATAAATATACGCCATTCTCCGCATAATCCAGGAATACTTCAAACGCGTAATTTCCGATATCACTGTACGGCATGAACGCATATAAATATTTGCACGCCAGAGCCACTTCGTCTGTGCATTCCGCAAGCTTTTTATCAATATCCGCAAAAGCCTGCGGTAACCCCATCATCTGCTCCCGATATTTTTTTTCGATCCGATCACGGTTTTCTTTCAGAAAAATCTTCCCCTCAGCCATTATAATTCCTCCAGAACTTTCTTTGCAGCACGGACATTTTCAATATCTGTACGCCATATCTCATATTCACTGAATGTCGGAAGTCCCATATTGACACCTTCCTTGCGAAACTGCATCGCACTATCCGTTACAACCTTGCCGCTCATATGATAAGCCTTGATCCCAGTAAGGGGATAAAGCTGGCGGATCACTTCCGCACCGACACCACTTCCCGCCTGGATGGTGATACGCCCCCGGCTCCTGGTTTCCAGCTCCTTCAGAAGCTCCGCACCCTGAAGGCAGGTATTCTTTTGTCCGGAGGTAAGGATGGTATCGATTCCCAGCGAAATTGCCTGTTCCATAGCCTCGATCGGGTCTGCGCACACATCAAAAGCCCTGTGCAGCGTAACAGACATATCTCCCGCCGCATCCATCAGTTCTTGCATCTGTTCCATATTCAAGGTACCATCCGGTTTCAGGATACCTATTACGACACCCTCCGCTCCCATTTTGCGGAAATCCTTTACTGCATTCCTTATCATGGAAAATTCTGCCTCTGTATAACAGAAATCTCCAAAACGCGGACGGATCAGCGCATGGATCCGGATATCCGAACGCTTCCTTATTTCCTCAAAAAGCCACGGGCTGGGAGTTGTTCCCCCGATGATCAGATTGCTGCAAAGCTCCAGTCTGTCCGCGCCACCCTCGGATGCTGCCATGGCAGATTCCACAGAATCCACGCAGGTTTCCAGAATATAGTCTTTCATGTAAAAATCCCCCTTTGTTACCGTCTGCTCAGAGTAATTTCACTCCGGCATTCCTCAGTATGTTCACAATGGTATCATCCGGAAATTCATCGGTAATGATCCCACTGATATCATCAAAATGTGTATATTTATAAGATTCGTTAAAATAAAACTTCTCTCTCTCCATAACCACATATTTATGTCTGCTGCTCTGCACTGCCGCCTTCTTGGTCAATCCATCCTCCACTCCGGATGTGGTAACTGCAAGATCTGTCATATCCACGCCACAGCTTCCCAAAAATGCCCGGTCAAAGCTGTACTGCTTGATCACCTCAATAGCCGCCGCTCCCATAAATCCATTCACCGAACGGTACATAGTTCCCCCTGTACCTATGGCCGTGATAGACGGATTCGCAGCAAGGATCTGCAGGATATCGATCATATTGCTGACAACCACAACATGCATGCCCGACGAAGCGATAAGCCTTGCCAGCTCTATATTTGTAGTGGAAACATCCAGAAAGATCGTTTCGTTATTTTTGATCAGCTTAAAGGCTTTCGCAGCAATCACTTTCTTCTTATCAAGATTGTACATACGCCTGTCTACTACGTTTCTCTCCAGAGGATACTCCTGTGACAGGATCGCTCCGCCGTAAGTCCTCTTTAATCTGCCTGCATTTTCAAGGATCTTGAGATCCTTGCGGATACAGTCCTCCGTAACCTGAAACATCTCGCTTAATTCTTTGACCCTGACTTTTCCTTTTTCGCGGAGACATTTCTCTATTGCATTCTGTCGTTCTTCTGTAAACATGTTCCTATCTCCTCATTCCTGATTTTTCTGTGATAAAAGTTCCAGAAATCAATACTCCGCAAAACAATATCCGGCGCATTGATCCCTGGAAAGCCTGTGATTTCAGTATAACAGTTCGATATCTTACTGTCAATTATTTTGTATTATTTTTTATTGTTTTATCGTATTTTGATCAAATCAAGTAATTCCACTGGTTCAATTGCGAACCTCCGCTTGCCCCCTGTTCCGGGAATCCCTTACAAAGCTGCAAATATCCCCCTGACTCAAAGCCACATGTTCCCTTGCGGAATTATAAAGGTCAATAAACATTGAAAATATTGAATAACTTATGAGGACTTGTCTGTACTCTTCCCGAAACAGACAAGTCCCCACAGTTCCATAACAAATATCCAGTTATGAGCAGATAAAATCAGATTTTTACTATCTGCACATATATTCATCCAGCTCTCCGATAAATTTCTCCGGCATCTTTCTCTCAAATGGGAAAACCTCCGCATTCCCCAGTTCATCTGCAATACATCCCAGAAGGATCGCACTTCTCTCCAGCGACCAGGCAGACAGCAGATCAATCGTATCATAACGGGTATGCATGCCAAAACCATCCCGGTTCAGAGTCATGGCCGGAATTCCCTTCCATGCAAAAGAATTGGAATCACTTCCCCAGATCTGATTCTTCACAGACGCTCCGATCCCTGCTCCGTCAGCGATCTCAAGAAGCTTATCACAAACAGAAGCCTCTCCCGTCACTCCCAGAACATTTCCTCCGATCAGCTGCCCGGCCAGATCTACATTCATATTAAAACGATGCGCTCCAAGCTCACTCTCATGAACTCTGATATAATCCCGGCTGCCCAGCAAGCCCTTCTCCTCAGCACCAAACCACACAAATTCCATAGTCCTGCGCGGTCTATACTGCTGAAAATATCTGCAAAGCTCCATGATGATTGCTGCCCCAGCCATATTATCATAGGCCCCCGGTCCCTCCGGCACCGAATCATAATGCGCCGTAATCGTCAAGATCTCATCTTTCTTATCCGTACCTTCGATCCTCGCCACTACATTACGGGATCTGCACGCCGTCACATCCTGTTCCACAACCAGGCACACCTCAGACGCACCCTCCGTCACCAGCTCCACTGCATCCTTATAATGAAGATTCGCCCCCGGAATCCTGCCACTATATTTTTCCTGCATCTTGTGAATATCCTCTGCAGACTCCGACAATCCTTCTGTCTCTTCTGCTGCATCCCCCGGAAAGATCATCGGCAGGCTGCGCTGACAGGGAACCCTGTCCACTCCTTCATCCAGCGGAGAACCCTCCACACTGATAAAACCAACAGCTCCGGCGCTCACCAGTCTCTGATACACATCACCACTCACCCGGCCATTCACCATAACGATCTTACCCTTCGCCCGTGAAAGACTGACAGCATCTCCATTCTCCACATACAAAAAATCCGCTTTCAGACCTTCTGCCCCAGTATTTCCACATCTTCCATACCCGGTCACCACATACTCCTTCTGATAAGGCTCCACAACCTTAAGCACCGCTCTTTTGATCCGAAAACCCCAAAAATCAAACTCCTCCATCCGATTCTTCACTCCGAAGCTGTCCAAAGTATCCCGGATCATCTTCGCCGCCTTCACTTCCCCCGCAGTACCCGCTTCTCTGACAAAATCAAACCCCGTCAAAAACTCCATCTGCCGCCTGCCACTGATTTCCTTCGTATTCATACCCCCACAACCTTTCTAAATTTTTTCCAAATCCCACCCACTGCTTATTGCTTTTCGCAACCCGCAGGAGACTTACTTGATTCGGTTAAATTATACACTATTTTTCAGCAAAAAAACTGCCTGCAGCTATTTTTCAGCCTACCCGGCCAAAAAATCTCCGCAGACAGTTTATATTTCGCATCTATAAATCAACCGTATCTTTATCCTACTCCACAAACGAACCAACCGCAGCCGGAGCCCGGTAATCATAGTCAGAAACCTTGATCCCTGTAGCCGCTGTACTGGCGTGAACGATCTTGCCATCACCAATATAAAGAGCCACATGATCAATACAACCCTCACCATAAAAAACCAGATCACCAGCCTCAATATCCGCAACACTCTTCTTCTCAGAAGCCGAACACTGAGCTGCAGCAACACGAGGAAGCTCATACCCAAACTCCGCAAACACAGACATCACAAACCCCGAACAATCCGCCCCGTTAGTCAGACTCGTACCACCATAAACATAAGGATTCCCCACAAACTGCAGCGCAAAATCCACAATCCCCTGCCGCTTCTCCAGACGCGCAGCCTCAGCAGCCTTCCGCTCCTCTTCCGCCTTACGCGCAGCCTCAGCAGCCGCTTCAGTCTCAAGCCTCTCCTGTGCGATCATCTCAGCCTCAGCCTTCGCCTCCTGATACCCCTGAACCTCAGAAACCGTCTTATCCGCCAGAGCACTGGCAAAAGCAGAAATAGAATCCGCACCATCCGAAAAATCATCCTCAATAGAAAGCTCCTCCACATCTCCATCAGACACAGCACTGACACCATCCACATCCGCAAAAACAACAGAAGGAACCACACCCACAAGAACAGCACTCAGAACAACAGCAGCAAATTTCTTATAAAACATAAACAATAAAACTCCTCTCAGAAAACCACGCAGCAGCACCCACCCATTCAGGCAGACATTCACAATCCACTTCGCCACGCTCCTCATTCGCCATTTTGTTACATTTTTATTAAATTTGTTACGCAAGTGTGTATCCTACCATAAAAACCTCCACCTGTCAAACCCCTTTCACAAAACCTTCACACACCAATCAGCCATCCAACACAGCGACGATGGCTTCCACAAGAAACTCAGCCTTTCCTCCCAGCCACCCAGCGCAGCGCTGATGGCTCATCCAACTCCCGGGAATCCACTCAATCCTCCAGCCCTCATCAATCCCCACTTCCGCCAGTCGCCCCACACCCCCACCACTACCTCCCGCCCGGAACCGAACAGCCGGGGAGACGGGTGCCGGTTAGCTACGACTCTGCAGGAGGGGAGCTGATTCTTGGCTGGTGGAAATCTGCGTTGTTTTTAAAAAGTCCGCTGTCTGAGCGGCAGCAAGCCGCGAGTTCGGACTTTTTAAAAACGGTTTTAGCAGAATTCCGGCAGCCTAGAAGCCAGCCCCCGACGAAGCCCGGAGCAAACCGGCACCCGTCTCCACGGCGTCCGTCATCCGCCATCCACCACAAAAAAAGAGCGCCCCGCAGCCCATCCAGACCACAAAGAACGCTCTCCTAATTTCCATCAGCTTACAATCATACACAATCACCTACGATCATCATACAATCCCATACAATCGCATCAAATATAACTCATAAACCCCTTCCCAACAACCTCACTACTCTTAGTAACCATCAAAAACGCCTGCGGATCCACCTCATCAATAAACCTCTGCAGAAGCACCGCCTGTCTCACATCAACAACCGTCAGAATAATCTTCTTATCCTTATGCGAATAAACACCCTCCCCATGATAAACCGTAGCACTCCGATCCAGCCCATTCATAATAAACTCACAGATCTCATCCGGCTTACTGGAAATGATCGTAAAATACTTATTCAGCTTCATCCTCTCAATAGACTTATCGATCAGCAACGTCTTAGCCATAAGCCCCAGTACAGAACAAAGCCCCGTAGTAAGATCAAACACCATAAACGAAACAACAACGATCACACAATCCACCGCAAACAATGCACCCGAAATATTCATCGTAGAATACTTCTTAATGATCATCGCCACAATATCCGTGCCACCACCCGAAGCATTCTCAAAAAACAGCAGCGCCGGCAAAATGATCGCAAAGCAAAGCTCCAGCATAATATTCCCCGTCAGCGCCCTGTCCATAGGAAAAACCTTCTCAAACACATTCAGAAGCAAAGAAGAAACAACCGTAACATAAGCCGTCTTCACTCCAAAATCCCGGCCAAGAACAATAAACCCGATCACCAGCAAAATAAGATTGATCACCAGGTTGATCTGCGCAGACGTCATCGGAATAAAATGCGAAAACACAACCGCCATACCCGAAACACCACCAAAGGAAAAATTATTCGGAAACTTAAATACATAAATCCCCACATCCATCAGAACAACAGCAAATGTGATAATGATATACTCCATCACACGCTTTGGTATCAGATTTTTCATTAAAAAATATCCTCCTGATCTCCTCAAATAATTTTCACCGGTAACTACCGGTCAAAACCAGCAATCCCCGCATCCTCTTCGTTTATCATACCTTATATCACCAAAAATGCAAATAAAAAAAGACAGAGAAAAATACATTTCCCTGTCCCTTATATCAACGATCACGATCAACCACAGCTTACAGCCCGAAAAACCTCTCCAGAAATTCCGCCACACCATCATGATCGTTATCTCCGGTCACCTCATTCGCTACATCCTTTACATACTGTTTGGAATTGCCCATAGCAACACCGATACCTGCACCCTCCAGCATTTCCAGATCATTCTCATTATCTCCGAAAGCGATCACATGCATCCGGTCAATACCAAGCTTTGTGCGAAGCATGGCAAGACCCACACCCTTGTCCACGCCTGCTGCATTAAACTCCGCATTGCCGCTGATGGAAGTAGTCACTGCCACATCATCCAGATCCTTCCATTTCTCACGAAGTGCCCTGCTGGTCTCCATATCATCAAAATAAATATTGATCTTCTCTGCCTGATCCAGAATATCTTCCTGATGATAAAAATCCTTAACATATACATGTCTGCTGAGGAAATAATCTACAAAGGTTTTTTCCAGCAGATCTTTATCCACTACAGATGCCACATAATCTCTGGCATCCGCATCAGAATAGGCAATTCCGTTTGCATAAGCCTCTGCGATCCAGCCTTTTGCGCCGCTGTTTTCCACATCCTTCAGGATTTTACTCACCATTCCTTTTGGCATGGTTTTTCGCCAGATCATCTCATTTTTATCGTAATCCCAGACAACACAGCCGTTTTCCACGATTCCCCATTTCACACCCCGGAGCACAGAAAACTCCTGAGGGATCAGCTCTCTGGTCCTTCCGGTTGCCGGCACCACATAATGTCCGTCATCGATCAGACGCTGCAGAATATTTCTGTTCCTTTCAGAAATCTTATTCTCACTGTTCAGAAGAGTTCCATCCATATCCACTGCAATGATATATTTTTCCATAAATTCCTCCTGTTTGTCTTCTCCTCACAGGCAAAAAGCGCATCTGCACTGCACCCGGATATCCTTTGGCAGTACAGATACGCACAAATACTCATACCTGCTCTCTGTAAAGCGGAGACTTTTCTTCCACTTTACTACTACATATACAACAGCTCAGGAATTACCGGATCCTCATCATAAACGCCTCGTACGGTCTTAAGTCCGCTTTGATCCCTGTTCTGTCCTTATAATTTGCAATCTTAATATCCTCTTTATCGGACACATATTTCGCAAGACCTTCTGTACTTACCGTATCCTCAGAAAGGTTTGCCACCACGATCCACTGCTCTTTGTCGGAAGTTCTTAAATATGCAAAGATCTTCTCGTCTTCCGGAAGAAGGAGCTGATAGTCACCTTCTGTGAGAAGCTCTTCCTCATGACGAAGACAAATCAAATCCTTATAATAATAAAACACGGAATCATTTTTTTCCAGAGCTTTTTTTACATTGATCTCCTGGTAACGATCAGAAAGGCGGAACCATGGCTTACCGGTTGTAAATCCTGCATTTTCGCTGTCATCCCACTGCATAGGAACCCTGGCATTGTCACGACTCTTGTTCCATACTGCCTTGCGGAAATCATCCTCAGAAATGGTTTTGTTCTTAACGACAAGATCCTGATATGCATTACGAACCTCGATATCCTCGTACTCCTCCAGCGGGAACTGCACGTTTGTCATACCGATTTCCTCTCCCTGATATACATAAGGAGTTCCCTGCATACCATGAAGAACGGTAGCATAAGCCTTTGCACATTCCTCGCGGTAAGTAGTGTCATTTCCCCATCTGGAGATCACACGTGGCTGGTCATGATTTTCAAAATACAGAGCATTCCAGCCCTTGTTATAAAGCTTGTTCTGCCACTCACTCATAACACGTTTCAGATCACGGAGATCAAAAGGCTTCAATTCCCACTTGCGGTTTACAGAGCCCGGAATACGGTCGATGTTCATATGCTCAAATGTGAAGATCATATTCAGTTCCTCACGCTCCGGATCTGTAAACAGTCTTGCAACCTCAGGTGTGGAGCCCGGCGCCTCACCTACCGTCATACAGTCATATTTTGAAAGCACCTCCCGGTTCATCTCATGGATAAACTCATGAAGTCTTGGTCCGTTGCTGTGATATTTTCCTGTATAATACTTGCGGCCATCCGTTTTCGGGTAATCCGGGAAGGACTGATCCTTGGAGATAGATGCGATCACATCCATGCGCCATCCGTCAGCACCTTTGTCCATCCAGAATTTCATCAGATCATAGATTTCCTTACGGACGGTTTCATTTTCCCAATTGAGATCCGGCTGTTTTCTGCTGTAAAAATGAAGGTAATACTGGCCGCGCTCTTCATCATATTCCCAGGCACTTCCACAGAAGCTGGAGCCCCAGTTGTTTGGCTCACTGCCGTCTGCTTTCGGATCCTTCCAGATATAATAATCACTGTATTTGCTGTCTTTTGATTTCCGGCTTTCCACAAACCATGCATGCTCATCGGAAGTATGGTTGACAACAAGATCCAGAATGATCTTGATACCATGCTCATGAGCTTTTCCGATCAGCTCATCCATGTCCTCGTTACTTCCGAAGCCCGCGTAGATCTTCCGGTAATCACTGATATCGTAACCGTTGTCGTCCTGTGGGGAGTCAAAAACAGGACTAAGCCAGATCACATCGATCCCAAGGTTCTGAAGGTAGGGGAGCTTTTCAATAATACCCCTGAGATCGCCGAAGCCATCTCCGTTGGAGTCCTTAAAGCTTCTTGGATAAATCTGATATACAACGGAATTCTTCCACCAATCTTTCATTTCTTATGTCTCCTTTATTTTGCATTGAGCAGATATTTATAATCCGTATTTGCTGCTTATTTATATCCGGTCAGGTGTTCTTCAACTGTCCTTTTTGCGGTCAGTTATTTCGATATAACTTTTTTTAGGCTTTTTTATAGGCGGACCCTATACGGCCCGCCTTTTCATAATTCTGATCTTTATTCCTTATCCTTAAGGCTTATGCAATTCCAAGAAGAGAGAGAAGGATGCTCAGGATGATAACACCGATGATCAGAACTGTGATGCTGACATTTTTCTTTTTCAGCAGATAGTAACACAGAAGAGTCAGTCCAAGGGGAACAATGCCGATAAAGATCTGGTCCAACATGTTCTGTAGATTCAGAACAGATTCACCCTTCATGGTGAGTTCATAAGTGGAGTTAAAGGTTACCATGCTGGCAGTCATACCGCCGACCATGATCAGACCTACAATGCTGGCAGCCTTTGTCAGGATGTTCATAAGACCGCTTGCATAAACCTTCTGGATGTATTCGGAACCAAGCTTGTAGCCCAGGAATGTTCCGTAATATTTCACAAGAATAGACGGAATGTTGAAAAGAAGCAGGAACACGATCGGTGCCAGAACGTTTCCGGATGCACCAAGTCCTACTGCGATTCCGGCTGCGATTACACGGAGAACGCCCCAGAAAATGGAATCACCGATACCGGCCAGAGGTCCCATCAGGGAAGATTTCACCGCATTGATGGAGCTTGCATCAAAATCCTTCTGCTCGCTGTTTTTCTTCTCCATGGATGCCACAAGACCCATGATGAATGTAGATAAGGTGATGGTTGTATTGAAGTAAGACATACTTCTTGTGAGGGCAGCTTTTTTGCCTTCCTCATCGTTTTTGTAAAATTTATTGATAAAAGGCATCAGGGAATAGCAGAAGCCGGAAGCAATGCCATTTAGTTAGAACATAGTATTCCAAAAGATTGCAATGTATGGTAAAAAAGAATTATACATTGCAATCTTTTTTTATACAAAAGGAGGCTCGCTTATGAACTCTACTTTTGCTTCCAGTTA
>ENA-OQDL01000289-OQDL01000289.1-human-gut-metagenome-genome-assembly--contig:-NODE-289-length-34306-cov-7.717312_pt1 | contig 34306 bp, 30 predicted proteins | sample MGYA00242782_ERZ504609 | MGnify/ENA primary metagenome ERZ504609 (study PRJEB26092, sample SAMD00036320) | human gut metagenome | host: Homo sapiens | study: EMG produced TPA metagenomics assembly of... | reverse complement strand
AAAATTATTAGCGAAACAGTTTAATGAATGGTATATAAAGAAAAATGAGAAGAAGAATATATGAGATTATTGAAGTAAGTGAAGATGGTGATTCGTTAAGTAAAGCATATGATATTTTTATGATGATGTATATCATTGCTAGTCTGGTACCATTAGCATTCAAGGAGCAGAATGGTGTTTTTAATGTATGGATTGGATTACAACAATAATATTTGTTTGTGATTATATGTTAAGACTATTTACAGCAGATTATAAGCTTGGTAAAGGAAAAGTTTCTTATATTGAATATCCATTTACAGCTATGGCTATAATTGATTTGCTATCCATATTACCTTCTTTTATGATAATTAATAGTGGAATTAAACTTTTAAGAGTAACAAGACTTATTAAAACATTTAGGGTGTTTAGAGTCTTTAAGAGTTTTAGATATTCAAAAAATATTGATATACTTGTCAGGGTATTTAAAAGGCAAAAGGATAGTCTTACAATAGTTGCTTTTCTAGCTATGGGATACATATTTGTGACGGCACTTGTAATGTTTAATATCGAACCAGATACTTTTAATAGTTTTTTTGATGCGATTTATTGGGCAACCGTGTCATTGACAACAGTTGGTTATGGGGATATTTATGCTACATCAGGTATAGGAAAAATTCTTACAATGATTAGTTCATTGTTTGGAATTGCAATTGTTGCGTTGCCGGCAGGCATTATAACTGCTGGGTATATGTCAGAAATTAATGCAGATGATAAATATAACTAGATTAATACGAATATAAAAGTGAATGTCATTGATGAAAAACTGACGTTGAAATGTTCACTTTTTAAAAAATATATGAAATAAGAGGCAGCAAAATGGATTTTGAAAGCAGAAGACAAAGAATTTTAGACAAGATGGAGGACAATTCTATAGCAATATTGTACTCAGGCATCGAGCACCATGTGAGTGCAGATGAGTATGATTTATTCACAGCACAGGCTAACCGCAATTTCTTCTATCTGACCGGACTTAGACGTGACAACATGGTCCTTGTCCTGGATAAATGTGTAGAGCCTGCTAAGACAATGCTCTTCATAGAGGAGGCAGACCCTACGATGGAGCGCTGGTACGGCAGAAAGGTGACTATGGAGGAAGCCGAGGAAATATCAGGAATTGATGAGATAGAATATATTTATGAGCTTGAGAGCACACTGGACAGGATAATGACGCGTGAGGATGTATACACAGCATATTTTGACACGTATCGTCATCAGAAAGTGGATTTGCCGGATTACAATGTGGTAAAAGCCAATGAATTTAAGACAGATTATCCGGGAGTTGCTGTGAAGAATCTTTTCCCGCTTGTGGCTGAGGAGCGTATGCAGAAGGATGAGGATGAGATTGAGCTCACCAAAAAGGCAATCGCTCTCACAAAGGACGGACTTTGCAATGTGATGGCCAATTTAAAGCCGGGCATGAAAGAATATCAGGCACAGGCAGACTTTGAATATATCATAAGACGCGGTGGGGCAGAGTGGACAGCGTTCCCTACAATTGCCGGAAGCGGAATGAATGGAACAATGCTTCATTATGACACAAATCGTGAGACGATGGAGGATGGAACACTGGTGCTTCTTGACCTTGGAGCCAGAATAGATGGCTACAATTCGGATATTACGAGAACATATCCGGTAAATGGCAGGTTTACCGAGCGCCAGAAACAGGTATATGATATTGTGCTTGCCGCAAACCGAAAGATTGTCGAGGCTGCAAAGCCGGGAATGACTACAAAGGAATTAAATGAAGTATGTAAGGATGTGCTTGCAGACGGGCTTATGAAGCTTGGACTTATAAAGAATTCTGTAGAGATTTCTAAGTATTACATGCATGGCGTGTCACACCATCTGGGAATTGATGTGCATGACGTGACAGTTGACTCAAACAGCAGGCTTCGTCCGGGAGCAATCATCAGTGATGAGCCGGGACTGTATATAGATGAATGGGAAATCGGTATCAGGATTGAGGATGATGTGCTTATCACCGAGGACGGTGCAGTGTGTCTGTCGGAGGATATCATCAGAACCACGGAGGATATAGAGGCCTACATGGCAGAGCACAAAAAGCTTTAATCGTGGTAAATGATAAATTTTGCGGTTTACAATATTTTTATGTGACATAATCTGATTTATGTATTATAGTAGTGCTAGTACATCGAATAATAAGTTTCTGATGCATTGTTATTTCTTATTCGGTGTACTATAGTATAGCAGTTATTTTTTATTGCTGTATGGGTGCAACGAAAATATTTCGTTCGACAGATGAAAGGAGAACAACTATGGTAAAGAAGATTAATAGCAGTGAATTTGAACAGGTTAAAAATAATAAGGCTATCATTGTTGATTTTTCGGCAGAGTGGTGCGGTCCATGCAAGATGCTTGCGCCGGTAATGGAGCAGCTTTCTGATGAAATCACAGATGTGGAGTTTTACAATATTGATGTGGACGAGAATCCTGATCTGGCAAGAGAGTATCGTATAATGAATATTCCGGCAGTTATTGCAATCAAGGGCGGTCAGGTTGCCGGTCAGCAGATTGGTCTTGTGTCTAAGGATGATATGAAGGGCTTTATAGACGGAGTTTTCTAAGACAAAGCGTTTTATGAAGCTTTCTAAGAAGCGAGAAGACACCTGCAATGAGCTTTTTGTGAATATGCAAGGTGTGATGCTTAACAGTTATTATGGATAGTGTAAACCGGGCAGGATATCGTGCCTGGTTTTACATTTTTTACATTTAAATTAGTTCTCCCGGAAGATTTTTCCAAAGATGAATCTAACAAGTGGTCCGGCTACAAAGAGCTGCCAGAAGAAGGCCATTGGAAAGTTTCTTACGACGAGCTCACAGAATGTCGCAAATATCTGTGAATTAAAACCACCATTGAAAAGGATGGTAGCGATAAAGCTCATCATAGGGCACATGAACCAGATTGAGAAGACAGAAATTGCAAGGATTATAGCAATAGGTCTGTCCTTTCCTGGTGTGACGATTTTGAAGGCACATTTTTGGGCAAGTGGTCCGGCAATGAACGTATCAAGGATAAAACCGGCAACAATCATGATAGGAAATTCGCCTAATGCGGCCTTAAAAACAAAGTTCTTCATACCGCCTGTTTCAAGGGCAATATTGTAGCATATCATGGCATAAACCATGACAAGCACCATCATGATGGTAAAAACTGTTTCCTGTAATCTGTTCTTTGGCATTTTTCTTAAATCCTCCTGTTATGTAAAATAAATATAGCTGTAACGAGTCGTTACAATAGGCTCTTGATAGCTGCGATAGAAAAAGGCATGAAGTGTATACAAGCCTTCATGCGTGTAAAAGCACAAAAAAAAATAGACAGAGGGAAACTTTCGTCTCGCTCTGTCTAAGCTGCAACTACCATTAATTGCCGATAGTTTATCACAGATAAAACACAAAAACAATAGGAAGTTGGTACTAAACAATATGACAATAAAAGATATCGAATTTAAATTGAAAGATGGCAGAACTGCCATTTTGCGAAGTGCAAATGAAAAGGATGCCAAAGCTTTTATAGAGTACATGAAAAAGTCAACCGGTGAAACGGATTTCTTACTTAGGACACCGGAAGAATGTGAGACACAGACCATCGAGCAGGAGATTGATTTCATCAATAACTGCAATTCGTCAGATGCACAGGCAATGATAGTTTGTGAAGTAGGTGGAAAACTTGCCGGAAATTGCATGGTCTGGTGGAATAACCGTGTGAAAACCGGACACAGGGCAAGTGTGGCAATCGGCTTGCTGAGCGAATTCTGGAATCAGGGAATTGGAACAAGAATGTTTCAAGAAATGATAAAAATAGCAGAAAACAATCCGAAGATATTGCAGATGGAATTGGATTTTATTGAGGGCAACAGCAGGGCGAGAGCACTTTATGAGAAAATGGGATTTAGGATTACAGGTATAAATTTTAATGCTATAAGGCAGAAGGACGGAACTTTGTGCAATGAGTATTCAATGATAAGGGAAATTAGTAGATAAGCAAACTTTTTATAAAAAGCCACAATATGTATTTTAGCGAGTACCAGAGAGTTTATACCTTGTAAACGTTTACTATTATGTTATACTGTAATCATTGCCGGGCATACTAATGTGTGAATGTGAACGGTAAACGGAAAAAGTAATAAGAACAGCAAGAGAAGGATTTTATGTTGTATCATAAATAAAAATGAGGTGAAAATCGTGCTTAAAGCAGAAAATTTAACTTTAAACGTAGATGATGAGGGCGGAAAGAAATGCCTTCTGAACAATATATCATTTCAGGTAGAGGACGGAGAAATGCTTGTCATTACCGGACCAAACGGAGGTGGAAAATCAACTCTGGCAAAGACCCTGATAGGTATTCAGACACCGGACAGCGGAAAGATTATACTTGACGGGCAGGATATCACAGAGCTCGACATCAATCACAGGGCAAATGCGGGAATAGGCTTTGCATTCCAGCAGCCACCGAGATTTAAGGGAATGACAGTCATGAAGCTGCTCAAGCTTGCCACAAAGGATGAGCTTTCAGACAAGGAGTGCTGCGATCTTCTCACCGCGGTAGGACTCTGTGCAAAGGATTACATTTACCGCCAGATTGACGGCACACTCTCAGGTGGAGAGATGAAGAGAATTGAGATTGCATCAGTGCTTGCCAAGGAGCATTCGCTTTGCATATTTGACGAGCCGGAGGCTGGAATCGATCTGTGGAGCTTTTCAATGCTCATACAGAAATTTGAGGAAATCCATACTGAGAAAAAGCAGAGCCTCATAGTGATTTCACATCAGGAGAAAATCATTAATATGGCAGACCGCATCATGATAATTGATGGCGGAGAAATCAAGAAAATCGGCACAAAGGACGAGGTGCTGCCTTATCTCAATGGTGTACAGAAATGTCACAAATGCGTAGAGAGACTGGAGGGAAGAGCATAATATGGTAAAGCTTGACAACGTAACAGAGGGCGTATTGGACGTCATAAATGATAGTAAATTCAGTCAGACCGGTGCCTTTAATCTGCGTGAAAACGGCACATCAATCTGCCACGGAGACAGCGAGCACATCAAGATAAAGAAAAAGACGGACAAGCCCGGCATTGATATTTATATTGATGGAAAGACGGACGGAGAGGCTGTCTATATCCCTGTAGTACTCAGTAAATCAGGCATGACAGACCTTGTATACAACGATTTCTATGTGGAGGATGGCGCAGATGTAAGGATTGTGGCAGGCTGCGGAATCCACAACAGCGGCTGCAACGAGAGCAGACACGACGGCATCCATACCTTCCATGTGGGTAAAAATGCGAATGTCCGATATGAGGAAAAGCACTACGGCGAGGGAAACGGAACAGGTGCGAGAGTGCTCAACCCTGTAACAAATATATTTGTGGGTGAGAATTCTGTTTTCACTCTCGATACAGCACAGATAAAGGGTGTTGATTCTACAGTCCGTGAGACCAATGTGGAGCTTGGAAAGGACGCAAAGCTCTATGTCACAGAGCGTCTCATGACAGATGGAGAGCAGAAGGCGGAGTCAAATATCGAGGTACAGTTAAACGGAGAGGACAGCTCTGCACAGATTGTTTCCAGATCAGTAGGAAAAGGAAACTCAGTCCAGACCTTCCATCCGAATGCCATCGGCAACAGCAAATGCCAGGCTCATATCCAATGTGATTCTATCATCATGGATCATGCAGAGGTAGGTTCAATCCCTGAAATCAGGGCAAAAAATATCGATGCAGCTATCATCCATGAGGCAGCAATCGGCAGGATAAACGACGAGCAGCTTCTCAAGCTCCGTACACTCGGACTTACAGAGGAAGAGGCAGAGGAAGTTATCATACAGAATTTCTTAAACTAAATCAGGCGTAAATAGAAACCCCGGAGCGTGATATTGATATGCTATCAAAGCATGCAATACGCTCCGGGATTTTACACTTACATTTGGGAGAAGTATACTAGAGTCTGTTGAGAGTCTGGTACGGATTAAAATAAGGAGTCAAAATGAAAGCGTATTATCATCTACCGGGATTGTTTGAATTTTATGAATTATACAAAGAATTTCTCCCACTGTACCGCAAGCACCGGGAATATTTCTATGACTGGTGCGACATAGGCTCAATATACGGTGCACCGGCAGACTGCATATGGGGCGGAGGCCGCGTCGGTTTTGGTGAGCACGATCCGAAGGAAGTGCTTAAGCTGATGCAGGAATATGGGATATCCGCGAGACTTACCTTTAGCAATTCATTGCTTACTAAGGAGCATCTTCCTGACAAAAAATGTAACGAACTGTGCAGGATATTTGATATAGGCAGAGATAATGAGCGAAGCAGGGGCTTTGGAAACGGCATAATCATCTACTCAGATATTCTGCTTGATTACATAAAAGAAAACTACCCTGACTTTTATTTTGTGTCTTCAACCACAAAGGTTCTGACGGATTTTTGTAAATTTGAAAAAGAGCTAAACAGAGAGGATTTTAGCTATGTGGTACCGGATTTCAGGTTGAACAAATCATTTGATAAACTGAAAGCATTATCACAGCATCAAAAGGAAAAAGTAGAATTTTTGTGCAATGAGTGCTGCTGGTTTGGCTGCATGGACAGGAAGAAATGCTACGAGACGGTTAGCCGCAAAAATCTGGGCGAGGATTGCCCGGAGCATTATTGTACTGCGCCTGATGCGGGGCAGGGATATCTCTTTTCGAAGGCAATGGAAAATCCCGGCTTTATCGGAATAGATGATATAAAGAACACTTATCTGCCGATGGGCTTTAGCAATTTTAAAATAGAGGGAAGAGGGCTTGGAAGTGCCATGATACTGGAATTTCTGCTCTACTATATGACGAAACCACAGTATCAGATACATGTCAGAGAGCGCATTTATCTCGATAATATGCTGGATTTATTTTGAAATATAAAAACTATACATTAACGACAACAGGAAGGATGATTCTCAAAAATGAATATTAGAAGAGCACACGAAAAAGACATACCAAGACTTATAGAATTGTTAGAGCAGGTGCTTCAGATCCATGCCGATATCAGACCGGATATTTTTATCCCGGGGACGACAAAATATACAAATGAAGAGCTTGCAGAAATGATAAAGGACGATACAAAGCCGATATATGTTGCGGCAGGTGATGATGATATCTGTATGGGATATGCATTCTGCCAGGTAAGACAGCAGCCGTTTTCCAACAATATGGTACCGTTTACATCACTTTTCATAGATGATCTGTGTGTAGATGCAAAGACCAGAGGAGCGCATATCGGAGAGCAGCTTTTTGAATATGTCAAGAATGAGGCAAAGCATCTCGGCTGCTACGAGGTCACCCTCAATGTATGGAGTGGAAACACATCTGCTGAGAAATTTTATGAGAAGATGGGGCTTAAGACAAAGGAACGCCAGATGGAGTATATTTTATAGAAAACCAGAATGCCGACTAATCTAAAATCAGACTTTAGATTAGTCGGTGTTTTTGATTGATTACACATCTAATAACAACTATAATATGGTTATCAATCGAATTTATATAATGCAAGGTGATTTTATGTTATTAATGTGCAAAAACACACCGGTTTACGAACTTGATCCAGACGATTTTGATGAGCAGACGATAATGGAGCTGTTTGGAAAAGCCGGAGCACAGATGCTTATTATAGATGCGGTAATTGGAAATGGCGACAGGCATGCCGGTAATTTCGGATGGCTTAGAAATACGGATACAGGAGAGTATGTGAGTATGGCTCCGTTATATGATTTCGACCATGCACTGGACAGCACATTGGAGTCAGACCGACTTTTGACGGATGCGGTTAAGTTTTGCATGCCGTATAAGGATGAGGTCAGGCGAATTTAATAGATTTTATTAAGAAAGTAGGACTAAATTAGCATAATGTACAATAGCCATAGGTTGATAGCACAGACAGTAGGAAGGACTTGGGGAGCTGTAATCTCTAAAACTTCTAAAACAGCACCCAAACCTAGCCCAAAAGCCTGCGAAAATCAGTCAAATCTCCTGAAGATAAAAGCAGCGTAGATAAAACCACATAACTGAAAGATGAATTTACACACAAATTTGGACTTGACTCAAAATGTCCGGAAAAGACCAGGCAAAAGGTAGCTGAAACTGCAGAAATCTCAAAAACAGCACCCAAAACACAGCAAAATGTCTGGAAAAGACCAGGCAAATAATGTGTACCCAATGTCAAGGACATTTAGTTTTTTATTTTCCAAATATTTGGACACTAAGTTTTATGGAATTCCAGGATTCATACAATGAGTTTTGTAGAATCAAGAAATTCGTACAATGAGTTTTTGTTTTTCAGGTGACTTGATAGAGCATACATCTCAGTCTGTATTGTCTTGCTTAATTCCTAATTCCGAAGGACGCTTAAGGATTGCTGGAACCTTAGGCGGGTTTGCAATTGCAAGCGGATATACTCCTGTAGTTATAAATTTATAGTATTCATTAGGTGAGAGCATGCAAAGCTCCCATACGTATGCCTCATTATTGTAATAGTCTATATAGTCATCAACGATATACTGAACCTGTTGGAATTCGGTACATTCCTTTACCTTGCTGCTGATATGATCTTTCATATGCCCGAAGAAACTCTCTTGTGGTGAATTGTCCCAACAGTTACCCCGGCGAGACATTGATCTGCGAAGATTACTATCTTCAATGATTTTTATAAATGTAGTACTTGTATAATGACTACCCTGATCACTGTGAATCAATGTTTCCTTGTGCAGTGATATTCCATGCTCCCTGATAAGGATTTCGACAGTTTCCTTGACAAAGTCTACTTCCAAGGAACCACTTAACACATAGGCTAATATCTGCTTCGTGTAGGCATCTAGGATTGTCGATAAATAGGCAAATTCACCATTGTATGGAATATATGTTATATCTGTTAGCAGAACATATCGTGGTCCATAACATTCGAATTCACGTTGTAAAAGGTTATCAGCGTAATTACTAGTCTTTATGGCTTTTGCCATTCTGCGGTATGGATTCGCTTTTCGTATTGGACAAAAGAGATTAAATTTCTTCATAAGCCGTCGTATTTTTTTGATGTTCATAACCACAGGTGGATTCAGGTGCAAAAGTCCCATATAGATACTTCGAGCACCCTTGGCATATCCACGTTTTTGATATATGGTGAGGATTATTTCGAAATCACTTTTGTCCTGTTCTTCACGTGCTTTACGCAATGGTGCAGCCTTTACCCAAGCATAATAACCAGAACGTGAGACTCCAGCCAGTTCACATAAAACAGAAATATTAAAAACACCTGGTGAATCGCGAAGAGTGCTATGGATAACTTCATACTTGTAGGATGTTTTCTCCATTATGAGTCCTCCTACTTTATATCCTTGCCGGGATTTGAAATTTTTTTTAGAAATTCCATTTCATGGCGTAAGTAGTAAAGTTCATGTTCCATTGCATAAAGCTTCTGACTATCTGACATTAATGAATAATCAGGATGGTTGCTTACTGCATAGCTGGCATGTTGACCTTCACGGAAATTTCCTTCCGCGGCTTGCTTTTTAATCATGCCTTGTAAACCGGTTACTCTGGTTTCTCCAAGCAACTCGAAGTCGTATCCGAGGATTTCAACTATTTCTCGTGGACGATGTCCAGTTTGGTATAGTTTCCAAAATTCCTTTTTGAATTCAATCGTGAAGGAAATAGTGTTCGCTGTAACACTATATGTGTATTTGTTTTCCCGGAGAAGTGCTTGCTCCTCTTTAGTAAAGCTACGTTTACTCATTACATTCCCCTTTCGTAGACAATGAGATTATATCATTGCTTGTTGTTGGTATAAAGCTCATTGTACGAAAAATGGGATTTCATAAAATCGGTTGTCTAAGACAAGGGATTTCTAATTGTCAATGTCCGAGAAATAGGGTATCTCAAAAACTCGATGTCTATTTCCTTGGGTATATTATAGAAAAAGTAGCTGAAACTGCAGAAATCACCAAAACAGCACCCAAACTCAGCCCAAAAGCCAGAAAAAAGCCAGCAAAGACCCGGCAAAAAGTAGCTGAAATCACTATAAATCCCAAAACAGCTTAAAAAAATGAGGCTTCTGGCATAATGGTGTTGGGCTTACAACATTATGCCAGAAGCCTCATAAAAATGGACTTATAGACATGTATTGATGGCTTAGTCGAGAATTAACTACTGTGGAGTGTACTAGAACTTGTGAGTAGCGTGTCATTTGTAACCGCCAAAGCGTACACTATGAAGCAGTAACTATAAACTATGAGATTATAGCAAACCATCTAGCATATACATTTGTATAAGTTTCGACGGTTTCGTCATGCATAGAAAGCCTAAAAGCATAATTTCGTACAGAATCTTAGTCGCGAAGCGTAGCGAGGGCGAATGTGCGTGTCCCCGACATTCCACGGCTTACGTACCGACCTGCGACCAATGCGCAAAAGTTGCGCACAAAAACGCGCACCTAATCCTTTTTTTTGTGAAAAATGCTTGAAAACAAAAATTTAAAAATGTCGAAATTGCACATTGACATAATCGCAATGCTGTAATATACTAAGTTTAGAACAAACGGTTGCGCGAAAAAACGCACCTAAGAAATAAATTAAATTACAAGCAAATGGAGGAAACAACGGATGGACAAATTTATTGTTAACATCATTCACCGTCCTGAGATGGTGCCTGAGTACTCAGCAACAGTGACAGGACAGGGAAAAGAAGAGGATATTGGAGATAAGAAGCTTATCACAGAGTCACTCGACATCTTCAAGACACAGCAGAGACTTGCACATGAGGCGGGACTCAAAACCACAATCCAGATGACATATGCTTCGCTTTTTAATGATGAGGCAGTAGAGCTTGCAAAGCAGGATCACGAGAAATACGGTGATGAGATAGCACTTTCACTCCTTGGACTTCCATGTGAGGAGTTTAGAGAGAAGTATAAGACAAAGGATTTCTGTATCTGGATGTTCTCAATGGAGGACAAGAAAGCTATCGTAAATGATGTTTTCGAGAAATTCCATGACAGATTCGGTTTCTATCCTGAGTCAACAGGCTCGTACTATATGGATGCAGACCTTATAAACTACATCAAAGAAAAATACCCAATGGTAAAATGTGCAGTTGCAACATGCTGGGAGGAGGGCCCTAAGGCATACCACACATGTAACAACTCATGGTACACACTCTTCGACGGAGGCCCATGGGCACCATGGATTCCATCAAAGCAGAACACACATGCGCCAGCAGCAAATAAGGAAGAGGATAGCGGAATCGTAGCAATTCCACATCTCTCACGTGACCTTATTGCATGCTATGACGGAAACGGCTCAAACTTCGGAACACATCCACAGAACGTGCTTCGTGGAATGATTTATGATACAAAGACATGGGAGTATCCATATCTTTATAACCTCATCGACCAGTACAGAGACCTTGCAAAATACAATAACGGATACTCATACAACATGATGTTCGTAGGACCTGGCTGGATGAACAAGATGGGACGCTGGGAGCAGCCATATGAGCTTCTCTTAAAGTCATACACAGACGGCTGTAATTACTATGGCAAGTTAAAGAAAGAGGGTAAGCTCATCGACATGACAATGTCAGAGTTCGCTGATTACTTCAGAGAGAAGAAGGGTGTCAACGCAGGTAACTACAATGAGCCTGAGTGTGCACCATGGAGAGATATCCTTTACGGCTCAGACAAGCAGCTCTTCTGGTACTGTGACCCATACATGAGAGCATGCGTAAACATGGATCAGGGTGGAGCAATCGTAGACCTTCGTCCATACGTTGCAAAACTTGAGTGGCCTGTAGGAATAGGAACAAAGCATGTACAGGATGCATCTTATCCATTCCTTATTCAGGAGAAATACAGAGCAGGATACTTTACACACTATGCAGGAGCAGGAACAGTAAGAAGTGCCAAGCTTTCACACAACGGTGAGGAGGTTGACCTGTGTCTCTGTCCTACACACAGCCATTTTTCAGAGGAAGTTATTGATGGCAAGAAAACAAGAATCCTTACACTTGATCCTGTAGATATTGAGTTTTATGATGTTAAGCTTACTCTTCAGACAAAGGAATACTTTGAGGAGGGCTCATCAAACATCAAGATTGAGCGTAATATCCTTAGCATGAGTGATCCAAATGCAGAGGTTTATCTCGATGAGTACATCACAGCATGCTACGGAACAACAGAGTATCCAGAGGATATGACAGGCATCACACTTACATGTGAGGGAGAAAACCCACAGAGCATCAATTATGAGTACAAGTGTCGTGATGCAAAGCTTGACGGAGCAACTGCAGTAAGCGCAGTAATTCCTGCAATTCAGACAAAGGTTTCACTCACACCATCTGCAAAGGCAGAGGGATACATTGAGGAAGGATATGCATTCTCTCCAATGTTCAAGCTTGGTTACAAGAAACAGATTAAAGACAAGGAGGTATTTGCAACATGGCTCAACTTGGAAAAGGCAAATTAAATTACAGATGTCCTTTATGTTTTATGAGGGATCTTGATATTGATATGTTCTATAATAAGGAAACGGGTATTTATAGCTGCATCCGCTGTCAGTTCAGAGGTACAGAGGAAGAGGTGCTTCAGGGCAACGAGGATGTCCGCAAGAAGTACAAGGCTATGTACAAGAGATTCGACAAGTTCGATTTTGATTAAAGTAGTGATTGGTGCGCTGCTGCTATAATAGCAGCAGCGTATTTGGCATTTCGCTGCAAAGGAGAGTATATATGGCGAAAAGAAAAAAAGACACGATGGAATTCAGATTCTATGAGCTGCCACAGGGAGAATCGGCACTTGTGCTGTGCGGAGAATCCTGGAAGAGAGTGTATGGTCATGAGGAATTTCACCTGCATTTCCATAATCTGCTTGAAATCGGCATCTGCCGCGAGGGAGATGGAAATATGTATCTGGATGAGGATATTTACCAGTATCATGACGGCGATATCACATTTATACCTGAGAATTTTCCACATGTTACAGTCAGCTATGGTGAGGTGGTGAATTTCTGGGAGTACATTTTTATTGACATACATTCTGTGATAGAAGAGATGTTCCCAAACAATGCGGCATTCCAGAATGAGGCAGTTACGACTATATCAAAAAAAGCGTTTATGACCAACGTGTATCAGAGCCCGGCTATGGCTGAGTATATAAATGCCATAATCAGGGAAACCAGTGAGCACAAGATTTATTGCCAAAGGACGATAAAGCTCCTTGTGCAGGGAATTGTAATAGAGCTGTTGCGCATGTATGATGAGCTTCCGGAGGAGGATAATAATATCGTAAAGGGTACCAATATGTCACAGATAGCCACAGCACTTGACTACATGAATAAGCATTACAGCGAATCGATAAAGGCAGGGGAACTTTCGGCACTATGCAACATGAGCGAGACTCATTTCAGGAGACTGTTTGAATCATACATCAATATGCCGCCTATGGAGTATCTGAATCTGATAAGAGTACAGAAGGCGTGCGAGCTTATGAAAAAAACAAATGAGCCTATGGAGCTTATTGCACAAAAGTGTGGATTCACAACTCAGTCAACTTTTAACCGTAATTTCCGCAAATTTTTGGACACTTCGCCATATCAGTGGAAGATAAATCCTGAAAATTATGAGCATAAACTACTCAATTTTAGGATATCTGCACTAAAGGGATGGTAGAAAATACATGTTTTCACATATTTTTGTACATTTATGTTTGAATGTGCATATAATTGTGTGGAATTTGTTAACACAGAAACAACGTATATGGTTATAATGACTATGTAATCAAGAAACGGACAAATATTCGTAGTCAAAATGCCCAATTAAAACAATATGATTATGAATGAATTGTAAACGGAGTATTGCAGAAACATCATTTTTATTAGGGAGGAAGAAAAATGAAAAAGAAAGTAGTTTCATTATTACTCGTAACAACAATGGTTGCCTCACTTGCAGCCGGATGTGGAGATTCATCTTCATCAGGAGATGGCACAGAAAAGACAGGTAAGAAGGTAGAGACAGTAGATGACGGTCACACACTTACAGCCTGGGCTTGGGATCCAAACTTCAATATCCCGGCACTCAAAGCAGCAGCAGAGGATTACAAGAAAAATGTAGATCCTGATTTTGTACTCAATATCGAGGAGCAGTCAGGGTCATCTGACATTGAGACAGCAATTACAACAGCAGGCTCAGCTGGGGATTACAGTACACTTCCTGACATCGTATTATTCCAGGATCACTACTTCAGGCAGTACCATACAAATTATCCTGATGCATGGGTATCAGCAAATGATGCAGATGTTAAGTGGGATGATTTCAGTCAGGAGAAGTTATCATTCTCTACAATCGACGGAGAGCACTTTGGATTCCCTGTTGATAACGGAACAGTAATCTTTGCTTACAGAACAGATCTTCTTGAGCAGGCAGGATACACAATCGATGATATGACAGGTATCTCTTGGAAGGATTTCATCGAGGTAGGTAAGAAAGTATACGAGAAGACAGGAAAATACTTACTTTGCATGGATGGAGACGGAAACGATTTATTCTACATGATGCTTCAGGCAGAGGGTGAGTCACAGTTCAAGGATGGCAAGCCAAAATTTGTAGACAATGCTAAATTAAAAGAAATCATGCAGGTACTTAAGGATATGATCGACAACAATGTTCTTTACCTTGCAAATAACTGGTCAGATTACACAGATCAGGTTATTCAGGGAGACATGGTTGCAGGCGTTATGAACGGAAACTGGATCATTCCTACAATCGAGAAGGTTACAGACAACAGTGGAAAGTGGGAGATTACATCTCTTCCAACACTTGAGGGTGGTGAAGGCTATGCATCAAACGGTGGTTCTTCACTTTACATCACAAGCAACTGTAAGCAGGCAGACCTTGCTAAGAAATTCTTAGCATATACATTCGGTGGCGGATCTTATACAGACAAGGGTGTATCTGAGACATATGACAATGCTCTTAAGAATGGTGGTGTTATCACTACATATACACCTGCAGGCAAGTCAGAGGTTTACAACGAGGGTGTTGAGTATTTCAACAACCAGCCAATTTACGCTAAGATCGTTGAGATGGGTGCAAATGTTAAGATAATCGAGCAGAGCGATTTCCACTACGATGCACGTAAGAAGCTTGCTACAGCACTTATCAATATTACTCAGAATGGTGCAGATATCGATTCAGAGATAAAGACAGCAGAGGATGACCTTAAATTCACAATGGGACTTTAATCTGTTAGCTTGATGGCAAATGTACAGGGAGCCATTAAATGGCTCCCTGTTTTTTCTCAAAGACATATAGTTAGGAGGCCTTTACAGTGAAAAATAAGAAAAAAGGAATGAGCATAACCGGTAAACAAAGGGCAGCCGGCTGGATGTATCTGGCTCCGGCAACAATACTCATTTTCATAATGAGCTTCTGGCCTATAATCCAGGCTGTTATTACATCCTTTAAAACCGGCTCAAGCGCAAATATGCAGTGGGCAAATCCACTTACTTACAACTACACAAGAATGTTTCAGGATGCGGTTTTCAAGAGATCTATCGGAAACACATTCTTATATTTAATTATCGAAGTGCCAATCATGCTTGTACTGGCAATCTTACTGGCACAGTTACTTAACAATAAGCACCTTAAATTTAAAGGACTTTTCCGTACATGTGTATTCTTACCATGTGCAACATCACTCGTATCATATGCATTGATTTTTAAATCGCTTTTTGCAACACAGGGACTTATCAATACAATCCTTGTTAAACTTGGAATATTAGAGAACAACTTTAACTTCCTCGGTACAGGCTGGAGCGCTAAGATTATTATCATAGTAGCTCTTATCTGGAGATGGACAGGATATAATATGGTGTTCTTTTTAGCCGGTCTGCAGAATATCGAGTATTCTGTTTACGAGGCAGCAAAGATAGATGGAGCGAGCGGCTGGAGAACCTTCTGGTCTATCACGGTTCCTCTTCTTAGACCTACAATTGTTATGACAGCTATCATGTCAATAAACGGTACATTACAGCTCTTCGACGAGTCTGTAAACCTGACAAAGGGTGGACCTGCAAATGCGACAATCACCATGTCACATTATATCTATAACGGCTCGTTTGGTGAAGGCGTTGCAAACTTTGGATATGCATCAGCAATGTCTGTTATCGTATTCATCATGGTTGCTATACTGGCATTTATCAATCTGAAAGTAGGTGATCAAGCGTGACTAAGAAAAAACATGGATCATCAAATACAAAAAAGGCTTATACCTTCATACATTTTTCTTGTAATAGTTTCGTTCATCTCAGTATTTCCGTTTTTCTGGATGATATCGGCAGCGACCAACAAGTCTATTGACATTGCAAGAGGTAGAATTGCATTTGGTGGCTATGCCCTTGAGAACTTAAAGAAACTGTTTGCATCACAGAACGTTGCACTTGGAATGAAAAACTCACTTATCAATGCAACAGTTCAGACAATTATAGCACTGCTTGTCTGCTCACTTGCCGGTTACGGCTTTGAGCTCTATCATGACAAGGCAAAGGATAAGCTGTTCTCAGTTTTACTTCTTGCCATGATGATTCCGCAGGTAGCTACACTTATTCCTCTGTTCAAGATGATGTCAAAGCTCGGCTTTATAAATACGGTATGGGGCTTCATGCTCCCGGCTATTTCAACGCCGTTCCTCATCATGATGTTCAGACAGAATTCGAGAAACTTCCCAATCGATATAATGGAGGCGGCACGAATTGACGGACTCAGTGAGATTGGTATTTTCTTTAAGATGTATATGCCTGTACAGAAATCAACATATGCAGCAGCTGCAGTTATTACATTCATGAATGCATGGAACTCATACCTGTGGCCAAAGGTAATCCTCAATAAGCCTGCTGCTATCACAATGCCAATGCTTATTGCAAACCTTGCAGCAGGATATACAGTAGATTACGGTGTACTGATGATGGGCGTTCTTTTCTGCTCCATCCCTACAATGCTCGTATTCTTTGTACTCCAGAAGCAGTTTGCAGAGGGAATTACAGGATCTGTTAAATAAAAGTAAAATAATATTGTTAAAAATTAAGAAGGCAAATAATGTTTATTATTTGCCTTCGTCTTATAAGAGGGCTTTGTGTTTAAAACAGACATGTATCAAATAATAAATACAGTAGATGGGAGTGTAAAAATATGAGTAATTTTGATTCAAATATCATTAAGAATCCGGAAATATTTGAGCAGAACAGACTTGCGGCTCATTCGGATCATGTATGCTATAAAAATGAACTGGAGAAAATTAAAGGAAAATCAAGCCTGAGATATGATATGAACGGCTTATGGAAGTTTGCATATGCAAAGAATCAGTCCCTGGCTCCTTGTGGCTTTGAGGCAGCTGATTATGATTGCAAAGGCTGGGATGAGATCAGGGTTCCGGCACATATCCAGATGGAAGGCTATGACGTGCCAATCTATACGAATACCACATATCCGTGGGAGGCTGATGAGTCTATAAAGCCGGGCGAGGTACCTGAGATTTTTAATCCGGTTGCAAGCTATGTGAAGTATTTCACAATACCTGAGAATATGAAGAACAAGAGGGTGTGTATTTCGTTCCAGGGAGTGGAGAGCGGTTTTGCACTCTGGCTGAATGGACACTATGTCGGCTACAGTGAGGACACATTTGATCCGTCTGATTTCGAGCTGACTGATTATATTGTCGAGGGTGAGAACAAGCTTGCGGTCAGAGTATGGAAATGGACATCAAGCAGCTGGTGTGAGGATCAGGATTTTTACAGATTTTCAGGCATTTTCAGAGATGTATTTTTGTATGCCGTTCCTTGTGCACATGTGGAGGATCTGTCAGTTGTTCCTACACTTAATGATACCTTTGACGAGGGTACACTTAGTGTGTCAATAAAGGCAGATGGTGATGGTATTGCAAGTGTAAAGCTTTATGAGCTGGGCGATTTGTCTGTGGAAAAATATGACAGGGCAAAACTTTTACTGGAAGAGTTTGACATAGAGCTTAGGGATAAGGGAATTTGCGAGGGCTCATGTAATGTGAAAAATCTTCTGTTATGGAGCGCTGAAAAGCCGAATCTGTATGAGGTTAAAATTATAGTTAAGGATACGCATGGAAATGAGACCGAGTTTATCAGCCAGCTGGCGGGCTTCAGAAGATTTGAGATGGTAGACGGACTTATGAAGCTAAACGGTAAGCGTATTGTATTTAAGGGTGTAAACCGCCATGAGTTCAGCTCAATAACAGGCCGTGTGCCAAACCGTAATGAGGTGATAAAGGATATTGTCACAATGAAAAAGAACAATATCAATGCTATAAGAACAAGCCATTATCCTGATGATTCCATGCTCTATGAGCTTTGCGATATTTATGGAATCTATATGATAGCGGAGAACAATCTTGAGAGTCATGGCACATGGGAGGCATATAATAAGGGCTATGTTGACCTTGACTTTGTTGTGCCAAAGGACAAGCCACAGTGGAGAGAAATGATGCTCGACCGTGTCAACTCATGCTATCAGAGAGATAAAAATCATCCGGCAATCCTTATCTGGTCATGCGGCAATGAGTCGTTTGGCGGCAAGACAATATATGAGATGTCACAGCTTTTCAGACAGCTTGATAAGCATCGTCTGGTGCATTATGAGGGAGTATTTAACGATAGAAGCTATAATGACACAAGCGACATGGAAAGCCAGATGTATACTCCGGTTGCAGGCATTGAAAAATTCCTGGCAGAGCATCCTGAGAAACCGTTTATATGCTGCGAATATACACATGCAATGGGAAATTCCTGCGGTGCTATGCACAAATATACAGAGCTTACAGACCGCGAGCCTAGATATCAGGGCGGATTTATCTGGGATTATATCGACCAGTCAATCTATAAAAAGGACAGATACGGCAAGTGGTTCCTCACATATGGCGGAGATTTCGGCGACAGGCCTACTGATGGAGATTTCAGCGGAAACGGCATCTGCTACGGCGGAGAGAGAGAGGCTTCTCCAAAGATGCAGGAGGTGAAGTTCAATTATCAGAATATCTCGGTTGATTTTGACAGCGACTACATCTTTACAGTTATAAACAAAAATCTTTTTGTAAATACATCGGTTTTTGATGCTTTTGCCATTCTTCTTGCAGATGGTGATGAGGTTTACAGGACAAAGCTTCAGATATCTGTTCCACCGATGGATAGGGCAAGCTATGAGGTGCCGGTGACTCTTAAAAATTCCATGATAGATGTGGAAAAAGAGTACTGTATTGTCGTATCATTTGTATTGAAGGAAAACACCATCTGGGAAAAGGCAGGATATGAGATTGCATTCGGACAGCATATGATAAAGAAGCCTGTAAGTGAGTATTCATGCGACAAATCAGTTGAGCTTGTTGTTGGAAACGGAAATATCCTTGTAAGAGGTGAGAACTTCAAGGCACTTTTTTCAAGAATGAATCTGGGAATGGTTTCATATGTATATGGTGGCATCGAGATGCTTCCAAATACTATCCCACTGCCGAATTTCTGGAGAACACCTACCAACAATGATTCCGGCAACATGATGCCACAGCGCTATGCACAGTGGAAGATTGCCAGCATGTATGTGACCACCAGACAGAATCAGCGCTTTGCAGATACATCACCAAGGGTAGAAAAAAATGATAACAATATCGCCATCACATACACTTATTTCATGCCTACCACACCGCAGAGCTCATGCGAGGTGACATACAGAGTGTTTGGTGATGGAACAATCGAGACAACTCTGTCATATGACCCTGTAAAGGAGCTTGGCGATATGCCGGAGTTTGGCATGATGTTCAAGCTGGATGCCGATTATGATACAGTGAAATGGTACGGACTCGGACCACAGGAGACATACGAGGACAGACAGCATGGCGGAAAGTATGGTGTATACGAGAATAAAGTGGCAGACAATGTCGCAGAGTATCTCGTTCCGCAGGAGAGCGGCAACAAGTGCAGAGTAAGATATGCAAAGGTAATGGATAAGAAGGGCAGAGGCATGCTGTTCTTTGGTGATGAGCTTTCGTTCTCGGCACTGCCATATACACCACATGAGCTGGAAAATGCTGCACATCATTTCGAGCTTCCACCTGTACACTATACTGTTGTCCGTGTGGCAAAGAAGCAGATGGGTGTAGGCGGAGACGACAGCTGGGGCGCACATACTCATCCGGAGTACCTGCTTGATGTCTCAGAGAAAATGGAATTCACATTCTGTTTCCGCGGAATTTAGCATTTTAAGGTTGTCAGGAATATTATTACGCATTTTGAGAGCAGGGACTACTACTGGTACTGCTCTCATGGTGTAAATAAACGATATAAGAATTAAGGAGAATTAAAATGTCAAAGTTTATTAAGGGTATGGATTTATCAACCTTGCTAGAGCTGGAACGCTGCGGAGCAAAATACTACGAGGACGGAAAGGAGAAGGATATTCTTGACATCATGAAGGAGCATGATGTTGACACAATCCGTCTTCGTCTGTGGAACGACCCAAAATCAGAGGATGGTGAGCCTTACGGTGCGGGTAACAATGACCTGGCTGAGACTATTGCTATCGGAAAAAAGGTTACAGATGCAGGCTTTGGAGTGCTTTTGAATTTCCACTACAGTGATTTCTGGGCAGATCCGGGAAAGCAGATTAAGCCAAAGGCGTGGAAGAATTTCGGTGTGGACGAGCTGGAGCAGGCTGTATATGATTTTACACTTGAAAATCTGACAAAGATTATTGAGGCAGGTGTAAATGTCACAATGATTCAGGTAGGTAATGAGCTTTCAAACGGACTTTTGTGGCCTGAGGGAAAGGTACCTAACTACGATAATATAGCAAAATTTGTTAATGCCGGAATACGTGCCTGCCGCAAGGTAAATGCTGATATTCCGATTATGATTCACCTCGATAATGGTGGAAACAATGAGCTTTATGTCAGATGGTTTACAAACTTCATCGAAAGAGGAGAGGAGTTTGAGTATATCGGATTGTCATACTATCCTTTCTGGCACGGCTCACTTGATCAGCTTGAGTTCAATATGAACGATATTGCAAAGCGTTTCAATAAGGACCTTATCATCGCTGAGGTATCCATGGGCTTTACAATGGACAGCTACCAGGAGTACGAGAAGCTTGCTGATTCTGAGCGCAAGGGTTATGCGACAAAACCGGAGCTTGTTGAGAAGATAGATTATCCTATGACTATTGAAGGGCAGGCTGACTTTACAAAAGATTTCTTAAACAGGGTGGCAAATGTGGTGGATGACCACGGAAAAGGATTTTTCTGGTGGGAGCCAGCGTGGATTCCTGTACCGGGCTCAGGCTGGGCTACACCGGCTTCACTTAAGTATATGAATGATCCGGGACCATGCGGCAATGAGTGGGCAAACCAGGCACTCTTTGACTATGATGGAAATGTGTTGCCGGCACTTGATGTTATTAAGTGTTTCAAAAAATAATTACAAAGAATATATGTAATTTTGTTGCATGATTTGATTTGTTATGTTGCATTTTCAGTCGGATGTATTGCAATGTAAAAATGTGCAGTTATAATAGAGTTATAAAGAAAAAACGAAATATTTTAACTATCAATTTAACGCAAATACAATCAGCAAAGGAGAAGAAAAAATGATACAGCAGAACGTATTAGACAAATTCAAGGAGCTTTTTGGAGCAGATGGGGATATCAGAGTATATTTTGCTCCGGGACGTGTAAATCTGATAGGTGAGCACACTGACTACAATGGAGGACATGTGTTCCCATGTGCACTTACCATCGGCACATATATGGCAGCAAGAAAGCGCGATGACAGGAAGCTTCGTTTCTACTCTATGAATTTTGACAATCTGGGGGTGGTTGAGTCATCACTTGATGAGTTTACACCTGATCCGGACGGACTTTGGACAAACTATCCAATGGGCGTTATGTGGGCCTTCGAGGGACGCGGAATGAAGCTTGAAAGCGGTCTTGATATTGTTTTATTCGGAAATATTCCAAACGGCTCAGGACTTTCTTCATCAGCATCTCTTGAGGTGGTTACAGGATATATGTTAAAGGATATTTACGGCTTTGACGTGACAAATCAGGATATTGCACTTATCGGTCAGTATTCAGAGAACAACTACAACGGCTGTAATTGCGGTATCATGGATCAGTTTGCATCTGCAATGGGCAAAAAGGACAATGCAATTTTCCTTGACTGCAATACTCTTGATTTTGAGTATGCACCAATCGTTTTGGACGGTGCAAAGATCGTGGTTACAAACAGCATGGTTAAGCACAGCCTTGTAACAAGTGCTTACAATGACAGAAGAAATGAGAGTGCACAGGCTCTTAAGGATATACAGACAGTATGTGACATCAAGACTCTCGGTGACCTGACAGATGAAGAGTTCGAGGCTCATAAGGATGCGATTAAGGATGAGGTTGCACGTAAGAGAGGCAAGCATGCGGTTTATGAGAACCAGCGTACCATCAAGGCTGTTAAGGCACTGAAGGAAAATGATATCGAGACATTTGGAAAGCTTATGAATGCTTCACATGTATCACTTCGTGATGATTATGAGACATCATGTCCTGAGGTTGACGTACTTGTTGATGAGGCATGGAAGATTCCGGGTGTTATCGGATCACGAATCACAGGAGGCGGATTTGGCGGCTGTACAGTCAGCATAGTAAAGGACGAGGCTATTGATCAGTTTAAGGCAAACCTGACAAAGGCCTATGAAGAGAAGGTTGGAAAGACACCTGAGTTTTATGTTGTTTCAATCGGAGACGGACCTAGCCGTCTGGCATAAAATCAGCAATATGAAATAACAGTAACGGATAAACAGGTTTTTCCCGACAATGATTAAGGAGCATGACATGATTCAGGAGAGAATATTAGAATTAGTAAAATATGGTCTTACAACAGGACTTGTTGACCCTGCTGATGAGGTATACACAGTAAACAGACTTCTCGAGGTACTCGGAGTGGACGATATCGAGGATGAGACATTTGAAAAGGTAGAGGCTCAGCCTGCATGGACACAGGAAGAGGCAGAGGAGAAGCTTGAGGGTATACTCGAGGATATGATGACATACGCATATGACAATGGCATCATGAAAGAAAACAGCATTGTATACAAGGATCTTTTTGATACAAAGCTGATGGGCTGCCTTGTAAATGCACCAAGCGTGATCAGAGCTCGTTTTAAGGATTTATACGACAATGAGTCTTCACTTGCGGCAACCGATTATTTTTACAAATTAAGCTGTGACAGCAATTATATCAGAAGACAGCGTATCAAAAAGGATATGAAATGGACCACAGACACAGAGTATGGCACACTTGATGTGACAATCAATCTCTCAAAGCCTGAGAAGGATCCAAAGGCAATTGCTGCCGCTAAAAATGCTAAGCAGAGCGCATATCCAAAGTGCCAGCTTTGTAAGGAAAATGAGGGCTATGCAGGCCGCGTAAACCATCCTGCAAGAGAAAATCACAGAATTATCCCTGTTACAATAAACAACAGCCAGTGGTTTTTCCAGTACTCACCATATGTATACTACAATGAGCACTGTATCGTGTTCAATTCAAAGCATACACCGATGAAAATCGAGCGTGCCACATTTGGAAAGCTGCTTGATTTTGTGACACAGTTTCCACACTATTTTGTAGGCTCAAATGCAGATCTGCCAATCGTTGGAGGCTCTATCTTAAGTCACGACCATTTCCAGGGCGGACACTATACCTTCGCTATGGCAAAGGCTCCGATAGAGAAAGAAATCACATTCAAGGGCTACGAGGATGTTGAGGCAGGTATCGTAAAATGGCCTATGTCTGTTATCAGAATCAAGTCAGCAGACAGGGATAAGCTTATTGACCTTGCAGATAAGATTCTTCTTGCATGGAGAGGCTATACAGATGAAGAAGCATTTATTTTTGCAGAGACAGATGGAGAGCCACACAACACTATCACACCTATAGCAAGACGTCGTGACGGAGACTATGAGCTTGACCTTGTGCTCAGAAACAACATCACCACAGAGGAGCATCCGCTTGGCGTATATCATCCGCATGCCCACCTTCATCACATAAAGAAGGAGAATATCGGACTTATCGAGGTAATGGGACTTGCAGTGCTTCCGGCCAGATTAAAAGGTGAGATGGCAGAGCTTAGGGATGCAATCCTTACAGGAAAGGATCTGCATTCGACTGAGACTCTTGCATCACATGCTGACTGGGCTCTTAAGTTTATGTCTAAGTATGATAAGATTGATGAGTCTAATATTGATGATATCATCAATGAGGAGATTGGACTTGTATTTAAAGAGGTGCTTGAGTGTGCCGGAGTGTACAAGTGTACTGATGAGGGACGTGCAGCGTTCCAAAAATTTATAGATGCGGTAAACTTGTAATATATTTTTTATAAAAACTTGCCCCAGCGTCCATGCTGGGGCATTGTTGTATATGGACATAATTCTAACTGCTTCTAAGCTGCTTCGTAAAGCTCAATATATAGTATGTTCGCCGGTGCTTTCCTTAGGTTGTGAAATAAATTAATTTTTAAATACACTATTAAATACATCATTGGTAATGACTTTTTTACTAAAGACTTGTAACTTGACTAGATTTTGCTTTCTGCAATTTATGCAGGCAGTGGATGAATGCAGGCACCAGGAAGGCATCTGCGAGAATCCATGCGAGTGGGCTTGCAAAGCAGGCGGCAGAAAAGCCGAATATCGGTACAAATACAAGTCCGATGAGTGAACGCGCAATCATTTCTGCTACTCCTGCAAACATCGCAAAGCCGGAAAAACCCATGCCCTGTATGGTGAAACGGACTGTGTTTACCAGAACGAGCGGGATGTAGAAAAATGCATTTATCAGCAGAAACTGATGAGCCTGTACGACAACCTCTGTTTCGCTTGGTGATACAAACAGGTAAATCAGATAGTTGGCTATAAACGGCAGTGCCACAAAAATCAAAACCGAATAGATCGATCCTATCACTGAGGCTGAAATAAGCCCCTTCTTTACACGTTCAAATTTGGTTGCACCGACATTTTGTCCACTGTAGGTGGCCATTGTGGAGCCGAGTGCGTCAAATGGACACACCATAAACATTGAAATACGGCTTGCAGCGGTCATTGAGGCAACTGCGATGGAGCCTAAGCCGTTTACGGCAGTCTGCAGTATGACGCCGCCTATAGCGGTTATCGAATACTGAAAGCCCATAGGAAGTCCCATGACCATCAGATTTCTGACATATGAAGAGTCAAGCTTCAAATCATTTCTGCTTACATGCAGCAGAGGTACATTTTTTGCTATGTAAATGATGCATAGCACTCCTGATATACCCTGTGACAGTACAGTGGCAAATGCTGCTCCGAATACTCCCATGTTAAATACCAGAATAAAAAGTAAATCAAGACCGATATTTAGAACAGCTGCGATTATAAGGAAAATAACAGGTATGACTGAGTTGCCGAGAGATCTCAGATATCCTGACAGCAGATTGTACAGTATTGTGGCAGGAATGCCTGCAAATATGACAATCAGATACTGGTAGGCGAGGTCGTAAATGTCGCTTGGCGTATTCATCCAGGTCAGAATGTGACCGCAGAGAAGCACAGTGAGTGCCGTCATGGTTATTGCGATAATTACAGACACAATTCCTGCATTTCCTACATATTTTTTAAGTCCTTTTTCATCCTTGGCACCAAAGCGTTGGGCTATTGGAAGTGAAAAGCCGGCACACACACCCTGGCAGAAGCCGATGATGAGAAAGCAGATGCTTCCGGTAGAGCCGACTGCGGCTAAGGCCGAAACACTTAGAAAACGGCCGACGATTATTGTATCCATAAGGCTGTAAACCTGTTGAAAAAGCATTCCGAGAAGCAACGGAAGGGAAAAGCCCAGAATGAGCCCGGTAGGAGAACCTACGGTGAGGTCCTTTGAATTGTTTTTAAACATTATTTATAAATCCCCCTTGATTAAAAAAAATATATATAAATTAGTAATTAAGTGTAATATACAACCTTTACAAACATAAGTAAATGAGGTAAAGTAAAATTGTTAGCATTTTTTTGGGGTGCATATTTTAAAAGTGAATAAAAACGCTGATTTTATGTTTGATATCATTTTTTTTTGAGAAGAAAATTGAATGATCAGTAAATATGTATGGGCTGACATATAATTAAATTTGGAGGAAAAGAATGAGAGACTGGGAAAATAACATTCGAAGGGTTGTACCTTATACACCGGGAGAACAGCCAAAGAATACCTGTGTTATTAAGTTAAATACAAATGAGAATCCATATCCGCCAGCGCCGGGAGTGAAGGAGGTTTTAAGTAATTTCAATACAGATGATTTAAGACTGTATCCTGATCCAAGGGTTGATAAGCTGGTAAATGCAATTGCGGATTTCTATAAGATAGACAGCTCGAAGGTGTTTGTCGGAGTTGGCTCTGATGATGTACTTGCCATGATTTTCATGACATTTTTCAATTCAAAAAAGCCGATACTGTTTCCTGATATCACATATTCATTTTATGATGTGTGGGCAGATATGCTTCGAATCCCTTATGAGCAGCTTCCATTGTCTGATGATTTTTCAATAGTACCGTCAGATTACTATAAGGCAAACGGCGGAGTAGTATTTCCAAACCCTAATGCTCCGACAGGAAAGCTCATGCCTCTTGATGAGATAGAGGATATAATAGAGCACAATCAGGATGTAATTGTCGTAGTAGATGAGGCGTATGTAGATTTTGGCGGGGAGAGTGCGCTGCCGCTCATTGACAAATATGATAATGTCATAGTGGTACAGACATTCTCAAAATCACGCTCGCTGGCAGGCTCAAGAGTAGGTTTTGCCATGGCAAGTCCTGTGCTTATCAAGTATCTGAATGATGTGAAATATTCGTTCAACTCATATACAATGGACAGAATCACAATCGAAGCAGCTACAGCAGCGATAAAAGACAGAGCATACTTTGAAGAGACCACAGCAAAGGTTATAAAGACACGTGAGTGGACAAAGACAGAGCTTAAGAGGCTTGGCTTTACATTCTGTGACTCAAAGAGCAACTTTATATTTGCAAAGCCTGCAAATGTTTCTGCAACAAAGCTTTTTGAGGACCTTAAGGCAGACAATATATTTGTCAGACATTTCAGCTCACCTGAGCGAATCAACGACTATCTGCGCATATCCATAGGAACTGATGAGCAGATGCATACACTAATTAAATTTTTGGAGAATTATTCATGTTAAAAAAATATATTTACATCTTTTTAATTTCAATGATACCACTTATTGAACTCAGAGGAGCAGTTCCGGTTTCACAGGTGATGGGGCTGCCGATAGTGCCATCATTTATCGTTTGTATCATTGCAAATATGCTTCCGGTACCAATTATTTATCTTTTTGCAAGAAAGGTTCTCATCTGGGGAGCAGACAAACCAATTATTGGAAGGTTCTTCAGCTTCTGCCTTGAAAAAGGAGAGAAGGGCGGCAAGAAGCTTCAGGCAAAGGCCGGAAGAGGTATGTTTGTTGCACTTTTACTTTTCGTAGGTATCCCACTTCCGGGAACAGGTGCATGGACAGGAACACTTGCGGCAAGTATCCTTGATATGGATTTCAAGTCAACAGTTGCCGCTGTCATGCTTGGAGTACTGCTTGCAGGCATGATTATGATGATAGTAAGTCTGGCAGGTGTGACTATATTCCTGTAGAATTTATGGGGAGCTTTCTTCGTCCTTTGTTAAACAGTACAAATCCGACCACCAGTGAAACAATTGTAACAGCAATCACAATCACACAGATCACTACACTATTACCGGGATCCGGGAAAAATCCTGAGAGTGTGCCCCAAAGGTTGAAAAGCAGATGAAGCCACATAGAGTAGTAAATAGAGCCACCGCATTCGCACACATATCCGAGCACTATGCCAAGTGCAAAGGCATATATGCCCTGAATCCAGTTGAGATGGAACAGTCCGAAAAGTGCAGCCTGCATCAGATTGGCAAGAGCAAATGGCAAAGCCTTTCTGGCACAGCGCATGGTTACACCGCGGAATATAAGCTCCTCACAGATTGGCGCCAGTATTACAGAATAAAGTACTGTCACAAAGGTGGTATCTGTGATGCCGGATGTCTCAAAAAGCTCATTGTACTGCTGCAGCCAGTCGGGACGGATGTAGCCGGTTAAGTTAGCGATGAAATTGGCAGCAAACTGTGTACCCGGCACGAGTATGACGATTGCCACTAGCATCATGGGATTGAAGGTTTTCTTAGGGGATGGAAGAAAATTACCTTCGTATCTGGCATAGTACCACATGCCAAAAATCGCAATGGTAATGAGTGCATAGATGACCATAATCATCATGTTAAAATTCACAGAGGTAAATGTCTTTTCAAGGCGGTCAGATACGTTTGCAGACGGAAAAGCAAGCTTTCCGACAAAACCCTGTCCAAACACTCCCATGCCAATCATAAAGAATAAGGCGATAGTCTGAATTGCCTCAACTGCAAGCAGTGGGACAAATGTGTAAAAGAAATATCCTACTTTTTTCATTTTCAATTTACTCCATTCTGATTTATTAGGCGATAGTAACACTAGTATAACATATCGGAATTTAATTGCAAGAAAGCTGTTTACTTTAAAACTTTAATATGTTAAAATTAAATGTAAATAAATCGCATGAAAAAGGAGAACACGATGAGCAAGAATCTTAAAACAGAAGCAGTAGACCATTTGTTTGATGCTATTTTGTGTCTCAAGGATAGAGCAGAGTGTTATACATTTTTTGAGGATGTTTGTACTGTAAATGAGCTTTTTTCTCTATCACAGAGATTTGAAGTGGCAAAGATGCTTAGAGAGCAGAAGACATATCTTGATATAGCAGAAAAGACCGGGGCTTCCACAGCCACAATCAGCCGAGTGAACAGATCATTAAACTACGGCAACGATGGATATGATATGGTTTTTTCGCGCATGGAGGATGGCTCTGACAAAGAGGATTAGTTTATCATAGGGGGAAAAAACCAGGCTCATTAATTTGAGCCTGTTTTTTTACTTTCCTTTCCTGAATGTGTATTTTCATGGGAAGAAGCCTCTTTTTCTTCATTTAGGTTGTCAATCATGCGCTCAATCAGCATTTTTTTTGATGTAGACATCAAAGCTCAGCATGCAGATAAAGCTGAATGTGTGAAGAAATTTCTGATCCTCATCAGGAAAATCCTCAAATGTCTCACCTGCAATCTTGTATTTCTTGCCGAGATCCTTTAGGAGCTTCTGCGATTCCTCCGCCTCTAAGCTGAAAACCTCAGTATAGACATCCTGCATCGTAAATCCGTCATCATTGCCGAAATACTTCTCGGTAAGCGGATTAAGAATCGAGCGGATATCGTTGATGCTCAATATATTTTTGAAATAATATATAAAAAGCAGTGTGAGCACATGCTCCTTAGAATACTTTTTCTTGTCCGGAGAAGGGAGCAGATTGTTTTTGGCATAGTTGTTTATCATTGTCTTGGTAAGGATTTTGTCGCTTTCATAGCGCTTTGATGCAGCGAGCTGCTCGTCCATGAAGGTTGTGACCTGATCCATGTACAGATCAATATTTGGTATATCCTCCGGCTTTATGTAATCTATTGATTTAAGCTGTTTTAATAATTCTGATAAAAATTCTTTAACGTCATTCTCCATATCATCACCTCAGGCTTTTATTATATAGTATTGAAAACTATATGACAAGTTTTTTTTGATTTTTCTCATATTGGGTTGTACAAAACATATGTTTGTGGTATGCTGTAGATAAATTATTTTTGTATTTATGGTATATGTGCCTGTAAAAGACTGGAGAATTGAGAGGAAAACAGATGAACTTAGATATGTTGAATGAACAGCAGAGGGAGGCCGTTTTGACCACAGAGGGACCGCTTCTTATTTTAGCGGGGGCAGGCAGTGGCAAGACCAGGGTTCTTACATACAGGACTGCCTACCTGATAGATGAGTGTGGCGTCAATCCTTACAATATCATGGCAATCACCTTTACAAACAAGGCTGCGGGAGAGATGCGTGAGCGAATTGATGATATGGTGGGCTATGGTTCGGAAAGCATATGGGTTTCTACATTCCATTCGACATGTGTGCGTATACTGCGCAGGTATATTGACAGGCTGGGATATGACACGAATTTTACTATATATGATGCTGACGACCAGAAGGCTCTGATGAAGGACATCTGCAAGCGTCTTGAGATAGATACCAAGATGTATAAGGAAAAGATGTTTTTAAATGTCATTTCATCTGCAAAGGATGAGATGATTGATCCGATAGAGTTTGAAAACCGCTTCACAGGTGACTTCGTGAAGCGTAAGCAGGCACTTGTATACAAGGAGTATCAGAATGCCCTAAAGCAGAATAACGCACTCGATTTTGATGATTTGCTTGTGAAGACAGTAGAGCTTTTTAAGCTGGATAAAGAGGTGCTGGATTACTATCAGGAGCGCTTCAGATATATCATGGTGGATGAGTATCAGGACACAAACACCGTGCAGTTTGAGCTTATCAGGCTTCTTGCCATGAAGTATAAGAATCTGTGTGTGGTGGGTGATGATGATCAGTCAATTTACAAGTTCAGAGGTGCCAATATCTACAATATCTTAAACTTTGAGAAGCATTTTGATGATGCAAAGGTCATAAAGCTTGAGCAGAATTACAGGTCTACCCAGAATATCCTAGATGCCGCCAACAGCGTCATTTCCAACAACGTGGGTAGAAAGGACAAGCGCCTTTGGACTGACAACGGAGCCGGAGACAGGATTACCTTTGAACAGCTTGAGAGTGGCTTTGAGGAAGCGGATTATGTGGCGCGTTCGATAGCGAGACTCGTGAGAAAGGGTGAGGCGCGCTATAAGGACTGTGCTGTGCTTTACCGAACCAACGCACAGTCGCGTCTTTTCGAGGAGAAATTTATTGCTGCCAACATCCCATACAAGATTGTCGGCGGCGTGAATTTCTATGCCAGAAAAGAGATAAAGGATATCCTTGCATATTTAAAGACTATTGACAATGGCCATGATGACCTTGCGGTAAAGCGAATAATAAATGTGCCAAAGCGCGGCATCGGAGCTACGAGCATCAATAAGGTGACAGATTATGCTCTTGAGAAGGGGATAGATTTCTATACGGCACTGCGCTATGTCGATGAGGTGTCTGGCATGGCGAGGTCAGCAGGCAAGATAAAGCCTTTTGTGATGTTTATACAGTCACTTCGTGCGAGAGCTGAGATGGATTCGGTTTCGCAGCTCATACAGGCAATAATCGATGAGACCGGCTATGTAGATGAGCTGAAGGCTGAGGGCACGGATGAAGCAGAGCAGCGTATTGAGAATATTGATGAGCTTATAAACAAGGCTGTTGATTACGAGCAGGGGGAGGAGAATCCTACTCTCAGTGGCTTTTTGGAGGAAGTGGCACTTGTAGCCGATATAGACGGTCTTGACGAAAACAGCGACTATGTGGTTCTTATGACTCTGCACAGTGCTAAGGGACTTGAGTTTCCGAATGTGTATCTGGCGGGTATGGAGGATGGTCTTTTCCCAAGCTATATGTCAATCACGAGTGATGATGCGACAAGCGAGATAGAGGAGGAAAGGCGTCTTGCTTATGTTGGCATCACGAGAGCCAAGGAGCATCTGACTATTACATCGGCGCGTATGCGCATGGTGCGTGGAGAGACACAGTTCAACAAGGTATCGCGATTTGTGAAAGAGATTCCGCGTGAGCTTATGTCAGGTGAGGTCTATGAGCCAAAGCGCCGTGATGATGACATTGAAAGAAATTCACAGAGCACCTACAGAAAGGCTAAGGAGGCCTTCAAAAAGACACCTACATACGGCACAGAGTATGCGACTACCTTTAATACTCAGCGTACAAGGACACCTGTCTATACACCTGTGAGCAACCAGAAGTCTTTTGCCAGTGTCAATACCACCGGAGGCCTTTCATATAAGGTAGGAGACAGAGTATCGCACATCAAGTTTGGCGCGGGAGAGGTCATGGCAATTGTAGAAGGCGGCAGGGATTATGAGGTCACTGTGGACTTTGACAAGGCCGGTACCAAAAAGATGTTTGCTTCATTTGCCAAATTGAAAAAAATTGACTAAAATTATTGTAATTTTTATAGGAAAATTGGATATAATATGCTATAATGGATTTAACAAATAGCATTTGACAATTACTTTTGGAAAAGGAGCGGATTGAATTATGAGTAAAGTTGAAGAATTATTAAAGGACAACAAGCTTACAGAGAAGCTCAGCATGGCAAAGCTTAATGACCTTCTCAAAAAAGAAGAGGAAGACAAGAAGCCTTCCAAGGCTGTTATCATATTTGCCATCATTGGTGTATTAGTTGCTGTTGCAGCAGCGGCATATGGTATCTACAGATTTTTCACACCGGATTATTTAGATGATTTCGATGATGAGTATGATGATGAATTCGATGATGATTTCTTCGAGGATGAAGACGATGATGATGCTGAAGATGAAAAAGAGGCACCAAAGACTAAAGAAGAGAAATAATCGTTTTTAGATAATGGGGGCTACATATGTAGTCCTCATTTTTCTTTATGTGTGAAGCAAGGCATTTGCAGTCAGGCATACAAAGGAATAATAAAGTATAAAGAGAGATAAGAATTACATGAAAAAAGGATTTAGAGGAACAGGAACCGTAGAAAGAGTAGACTTCCCAAACAAGGGAATAGCCGTTACAGATGACGGCGACAGAGTAATTGTGAAAAATACAATTCCGGGACAGAAGGTGGAATTTGTTGTAAATAAAGTAAAGCATCAAAGGGCAGAGGGCAGACTCATGGAGGTAATTGAGAAATCACCTCTGGAGACAGAAGAGCCATGCCCTCACTTTGGAATGTGCGGGGGCTGTACATATCAGACAGTGCCTTACGAAAAGCAGCTTGATATGAAGCTTACCCAGGTGAAAAAGCTCATTTCGGATGCCATCGGCACTGAGGAAGAGTCAGGATATGAGTTTATAGGGATACATGGAAGTCCGAAAAAGAGCGAATACAGAAACAAGATGGAATTTTCCTTCGGTGATGAGTACAAGGATGGCCCTCTTGCGCTTGGCATGCACAAAAGAGGAAGCTTTTATGACCTTGTGACAGTATCAGACTGTCAGATAGTGGATGAGGATTTCAGGACAATATTAAAGGCAACACTTGATTATTTTTCAAAAAACAATATCCCATATTTCCACAGAGCAACACACAAAGGCTATCTGCGGCATCTACTTGTCAGAAAGGCAACAAAAACCGGTGAAATCATAGTCGACCTTGTCACCACCACACAGACAGAGGGCTTCAACGAGGAGGAGTTGCTCGCAGGTTTTAGATATGCACTTTTGACCAGGCACTATGACGGCATATTTAAGGGCGTTTTACACACAAAAAATGACAGCGTGGCAGATGTGGTCAAAAACGAGGGCACAGAGGTGCTCTACGGAGATTCATATTTCTACGAGGAGCTCTTAGGTCTGAAATTCAAAATCACACCATTCTCATTTTTCCAGACCAACTCACTCGGAGCGGAGGTGCTCTATGAGACAGCGAGAGAGTTTATCCTGGGAGATGACAAGGATTCGCTAAACGGTAAAACAGTCTACGACCTCTACAGCGGAACCGGCACCATCGCGCAGCTTATGGCACCGGTGTGTAAGGAAGTAGTAGGTGTCGAAATAGTTGAGGAGGCAGTTTGCGCAGCAAAGGAAAATGCAGCTCTTAATGGTCTTGATAACTGTAAATTTATCGCAGGTGATGTCCTCAAGGTGCTTGATGAGATAGAGGAAAAACCGGATTATATAATTCTTGATCCACCACGAGACGGTATCCATCCGAAGGCTATCGGGAAAATCATAGAGTATGGTGTTGAGAATATGGTTTATATTTCATGTAAACCTACAAGCCTGGCAAGGGATTTGCAGATATTTATGGACAGAGGGTATAGAGTGGAGAAGATATGCTGCGTGGATATGTTTCCGAATACTTATCACGTCGAGACGGTTGTCTTGCTTTCCAAGGGCGAAGTCGACTCGAAAAAGATTCGGGTTGAGTTCTCTTTGGAAGATATGGATATGTCCGAATTTCAGGATGGGGCAACCTATCCGCAGATCAAGGAGTATG
>ENA-OQDL01000286-OQDL01000286.1-human-gut-metagenome-genome-assembly--contig:-NODE-286-length-34395-cov-8.254932_pt1 | contig 34395 bp, 33 predicted proteins | sample MGYA00242782_ERZ504609 | MGnify/ENA primary metagenome ERZ504609 (study PRJEB26092, sample SAMD00036320) | human gut metagenome | host: Homo sapiens | study: EMG produced TPA metagenomics assembly of... | reverse complement strand
GCGGCGTCATCATCCTCGCGGCCACCAACCGTCCGGATTCCCTTGACCCGGCCCTGACCCGTCCCGGCCGCTTTGACCGCCGTGTTCCTGTGGAGCTGCCCGACCTCAAGGGCCGCGAGGAGATCCTGAAGGTCCACGCCAAGAAAGTCGCTCTTGCCCCCGGCATCGACTTCAACACCGTGGCCCGGATGTCCTCCGGTGCCTCCGGCGCAGAGCTGGCCAACATCGTCAACGAAGCCGCCCTGCGGGCCGTGCGCGCCGGCCGCAAGTCGGTCACGGAAGCAGACCTTGAGGAGAGCATCGAGGTGGTCATTGCCGGCTACCAGAAGAAGAACTCCATCCTCACCGACAAGGAAAAGTGCATCGTGGCCTACCATGAGATCGGCCACGCACTGGTGGCAGCGCTTCAGAATCACTCCGCACCCGTGCAGAAGATCACCATTATCCCCCGCACCTCGGGCGCACTGGGCTACACCATGCAGGTCGAAGAAGGCAACCACTACCTGATGACCAAGGAAGAGCTGGAAAATAAGATCGCCACCCTCACCGGCGGACGTGCTGCCGAGGAAGTGGTGTTCGGCTCCATCACCACCGGCGCGTCCAACGACATCGAGCAGGCCACCAAGCTTGCCCGCGCCATGCTCACCCGTTACGGCATGAGCAAAGAGTTCGACATGGTGGCCCTGGAGACGGTGAACAACCAGTATCTGGGCGGCGACACCTCGCTGGCCTGCTCGGCCCAGACCCAGCGCGAGATCGACCAGCGGGTCGTGGACTTGGTAAAGGCCCAGCACGAAAAGGCCATCAAGATCCTCACTGACAACCGCGCAAAGCTCGACGAGCTGGCGAAGTACCTTTATGAAAAGGAGACCATCACCGGCGACGAGTTCATGGCGATTCTTGAGGAAAAAGATCCCAGCGAAAATTAAAATAGGATCTCTGCAATAATCCAGCCGCCGTATCCGTATTCATTACAGATACGGCGGTTTTCTGATACGCCGTACCGCTGATAAAATAAGTAAAATTGGGTATCACACCTAGCGGCTCACGGGCCGCCCCGTCTTCGTACAATCTCTCAGTCTGCTTCGCAGACAGCTCCCCTAGTAGGGGAGCCTCTGGCGAAGAGGCAAGGCTTTACGATATGCCAAAGCCTCCCCTATCGAGGGGAGGTGGCAGCGCACCAGCGCTGACGGAGAGGTTGACTCCCTACAACTACAGGAGGATACTACTATGAGACTGCTGAACAAGAACACTGCCCGCCGCGCTGCCGCTGCTGCCGCTCTGCTGACCATGACCGCCGCCATGAGCGTGGGTGCCTTTGCTGCCGACGCCGAGGACACGACCGTTGCCGGTTATCTGCCCCCTCAGTCGTCCGAGGTCATGGTTCAGGGCGACATCGCTCTCCACTCTGACGTTCCGGTGGGGGAGGTAGACCCCAACTACGGCGGCTACGCTTCCCCGGTGGAGAACCCCATTCAGGGCAACGTGATGATGATCTCCGACGAGAGCCCCCCTGCCCTCTGACACGCCGGTGGAGAAGAGCGAAGCCCGCTACACCGTCAAGGGCCTGTTGGGCAAGCAGGTGCTCTACACCGCCCGTCAGGAAGGCCGCGTGCTGACGCTGGACGTCCCCGATGACAACGCCACCTTCCGCACCACCATCCTCGACATGCAGACCCTGATGAATCAGGGCGTAAGCACGCTGGTGCTCAAGACCGACAAGACTTCCACCACCCTGAACCTGACTCTGCTGTGCCAAGACCAGAAGCCCGGCACCCGGGTCACTCTGCGCCACCTCGGCAGCAGCGCTCACCTCACCGTGGGCTTCCGCAGCCGCCGCGACCTCATCGTTGGCCGCTGATGCCCCCTCCCCTGCTTTTTGCCTGTATCATAGCTGCATCGCAAAGGACGCCGCCCCAGCCGGGACGGCGTCCTTTTTTTCGTCAAAGTGCCAAAAAACTCAGACGGCAAGCTGTGACACCTGCCAAAAATATGCCGATTTGCGAAATTCTATTGCAAATATGGGGGGGGGGCTATAATTCATTTAGGAGCTCCCGCAGGGTGCGGGAGCCGACTAACGATACAGGAGGAAGCAATATGATGTGGGCCAAAAAAATTGCCGCCAGGTGTTCTGGCTGCAGCACTGTCTCTGACGCTGTTGACTGGATGCAGCGGAGGGGGACGCAGCGGGAGCGTGATCAGCGAGGGGGAGACCATCTCCTTCGATACCAGTGCAAGCTATCGGCTTGTTCAGCACACCGACAGGATCTATCAAGCCTATGAGCTGGAATGCACCAACGAAAAGGATGGCACAAAAATCTATGCCGGACAGGCAAACAAGGTGCGCTGTTTTGCGGGAACCCACGAGTCGGTCGTGATGTCTGTGAAAGCCGTACCCATCAGTTCTAATATGGGTCAGGATGCGGACAGCAATGCAATCCAGCCGGGCCTTTACACGGTGAATTATAAAGACAAGACCTACAAAGAGGGCGGCACCTTCGGCAGCGTGGAAAAAGTGCTGGCCGCTACGATCTTCTGCAACTATGAGAAGGAGGCCGGGAACCCTGAAGGAGGTGCGTGCAGCCACCGGCACCAAAAACAAGCAGGAGTATTATGTCGAGCTGCTGAAGTTTGATTTTGGCACGGCGGCGGTGTTCTACACCAAGGATCCCTGGAAAGCGAACAACCCCAACGAGACCGACCCTGCGGCACTCAAGTATATCGAGGTGTACCTCCCCGGTGAAACGGCTGCTAAGGCGGCCTTCCAAGTCAAAGCGACCTGGAGCGGCTCCATGGAAGACACCCTGCACAGCGGTGTGACAAAGCTTCATAAGGTCACAGAGTAAGATTTTATAAAGAATAGAACCATCCATTTCCGCTTCCGCCCCGGGCGTTCCGCATCGCCCGGGGCGGATTTGGTTTGTCCTCACACAAAAAGGCCCGCTGCGCTTGCAGCGGGTCTTCCGGCGTTTCTTTAGAGGGTATTATCCGAGCCGTTCTCGCTCTGTTCCGATGCATAGAGCACCATCAGGTGGTTTGCGGATGCTTCCAGCTGGCTCTTGGCCTGACGGAGGTTCGCTTCTTCCGTCTCGTTCATCTTCTCGGGCTTATCCTTCCGCAGGCAGCGGCGGAGATTCGCCACATCGGCTTTGATGCGGTTCTTCTCCTCCTTGTCCAGCTCCTTCTTGCACTTGGAGAGGGCCTCGTCCACCTTGTAGGCCAGCACCTCGGCCTGATTGTGGAGGTCAAGCCGCTCTTTGCGGCGGCTGTCCTCGGCCTCGTAGGCGGCGGCGTCGGCCATGGCGCGCTGGATCTCATTCTCCGAGAGGTTGGTGCTGCCGGTGATGGTGATGTTCTGCTCCCGGCCGGTGCCGAGGTCTTTGGCCGAGACCTTCACGACGCCGTTGACGTCGATGTCAAAGGTGACTTCGATCTGGGGCTTGGACGAGAAGCTGGCCCGGATGCCGTTCAGCTTGAACTTGCCGAGGCTCTTATTGTCGCGGGCGAAATGCCGCTCACCCTGCAGGACGTTGATCTCCACGCTGGTCTGCATGGGGCGGGCCGTAGTGAATATCTGGCTCTTGCGGGTGGGTATCATGCTGTTGCGGGTGATGAGGGGGGTCGCCACGCCGCCCAGTGTCTCAATGGACAGCGTCAGCGGGGTGACATCCATCAGCACAAGGCCCTGCGCCGCTGCACCAGAAGCGCCAGCCAGCTTGCCGCCGCCCTGCAGCAGACCGCCCTGCACAGCGGCACCCATCGCCACGCATTCGTCGGGGTTGAGGCTGTGGCTGGGCTCACAGCCCAGCAACTCCTTCACCTGACGTTCAACGGCAGGCATCCGGGTGCTGCCGCCCACGAGAAGGACTTTGCCCAGCTGCGAAGCCGAGATGCCGGCATCCCGCAGTGCGTTCTGCACCGGGGCCACCGTCCGTGCCAGCAGGTCGCCGGTCATCATCTCGAACTGGGGGCGGGAGATGGTCAGATCCAGGTGGTGGGGGCCGTCCTTGCCCACAGCGATGAAGGGCAGATTGAGCTGGGCCGAGAGGGCGCTGGACAGCTCTTTCTTGGCCTTTTCGGCCTCTTCTTTCAGGCGTCCCATGGCGGCGGGGTCGCGGGAGAGGTCGATGCGGTCCGATTTTTTTGAACTCTGCCACGGCGTATTCCACGATGCGCTGGTCGAAGTCGTCGCCGCCGAGGCGGGTATCGCCGCCGGTGGCCAGCACCGTAAAGGTGCCGTCTTCGATCTCGATGATGGAGACGTCGAAGGTGCCGCCGCCGAGGTCATAGACCAGGATCTTCTGGGGCGCTTCGTTGTCAAGGCCGTAGGCCACGGCGGCGGCGGTAGGCTCATTGATGATGCGCAGGACGTTCAGGCCTGCGATGCGGCCCGCATCCTGGGTGGCCTTGCGCTGGCTGTCGTCAAAGTAAGCGGGGACAGTGATGACGGCCTCTGTCACCGGCTCGCCCAGATAGCTCTCGGCATCGCGGCGGATCTTGGTCAGGATCATGGCGCTGATCTCCTGCGGGGTCAGGTCTCTGCCATCGATATGCACCCGGTGATCAGAACCCATGTACCGCTTGATGCTGGACACCGTGCGGCCGGAGTTTGTGGCGATCTGGCGCTTTTGCCGCGCCGCCCACCAGACGCTCGCCATCCTTGGTAAAGGCCACACACTGGGGTGTGCGCTCGCCTTCGGCGTTGGTGATGACCACAGGCTTGCCGCCCTCCACCACCGCCACACAGGAGTTGGTGGTACCAAGGTCGATTCCGATCACTTTGCTCATAGTGCTTGTCCTCTTTTCTTCGGCGCAGAATATTTCCTTGAATATCTTACCGGTTTCCTATGACGATTTCTTAGAACAAATGTAAAGAAACTGTGTTTCAGGCGTTTTTATCGTCGGCCAGCAGCTGATCGGTCAGCAGTTCAGCCTCCCGCAGCCAGTCGGCAGCATCCGTTTCGCCCTCAGCCTGCAGGATCCGAAAGCCCTGCACGGCCTCCGCCACCTGCAGCAGCGCCTTTTTGCGGGAGAGGTACTGGGTCTCGTACTGGGCAAGGCGCAGGCAGACCTGCGGGGTGTAGGCGATGTCCGGCACCTCCCGGGCAGCGCTCTGGGCGCGGCGGTAGTATTGCAGGGTCTCCGCCATCTCCCCGCCCGATGCGGCACAGTCATCCCCCAGGGCGATCATGGCCTGCACCTCCCCGGCCTGTGCGGCCTTTTTCCACATCCGCCGGGCCTGGGTCTTATTCTTCCGGGTGCCCCGGCCATAATACAGGCAGTCCCCCAGGGCAGAAAGCGCCTCTGCGCTGCCCGCCTCGGCGGCGGCAGTGTAGCGTGCCGCTGCCTCCGGCCAATCCCCGGCCCGGGCGGCGGCGTGCCCGGCTTCCAGCTCCTGAGCGCCGGGGTTGTCGCTCCCCCGCTCCGATCTCAGCAGCCCGCTGAGCAGGGAGACATCCAGCGTGGCAGAGCTTGTCCACGGGTCCAGCACCACACCATCGATGCCGTCCGTTTCCAGCGCATACTCCATGGCGCTGCGCAGGCTGCGCTCCACCATGGGGCGGGTGGCGCTGGCCTTTTCCGCCTCGGCGTTCTTTACCGAGGTGAACAGCGGCAGATAGTGCCGCTCTTTCCGGGCGTGGAGCAGCCAGGGCGGCAGGCCCTCGGCCCGATCCTCCGGGATGGGCAGATGCGCCCAGGGGGCGGCCCCGCTCTGGGGGTCCACCGCCGCATCCAGCGGCACCAGCACCCTGGTCTGCAATTCCAGCGCATAGTTCAGGGCGTTCATCAGGCTCCAGAAATGTTCCTCGCTCTGCTCCCGGTACAGCCGCGCCACGGCCTCCTCCACAAATGGGCAGCCTGTGCCCACCGGCCCGTACTGCGGCGCAGTCCGCTTTTTTCCGCTGCCCACCGGCCGGAAGCGCCGACCGCCCATGTTGTATGCCATTTATCTCACCCTTCTTTTTCATCAATAGGATAAGTATAGCAGGAATCCGCAAATTTCACAATATTTTCCCGCAGGCAGCCGAACGCAAAAACAGCAGGCGGCTGCACATGGCCGTCTGCTGTTCGGTTCACTCTTCTGCCGGTTCCTCCGCATCGTCCAGATAGTCCTCGATGCTGCCGATGCTGTACCGGTTCTCGTTGGCTTCCACGCTCCGTGCACTGGCATCGGAACAGGCTTCCAGAATGGGCATCACCGGCTGCTGGCCCTCCGGGTCGGTCAGATGTCCGATGGCCCGGGCCTCATAGTAGTTGTCGATGATCTGGTTCACGATCCGTTTGCGGTCACGGAGCGGAGTCTGCAGGTTGGCCAGCAGCTCCTGCCGGATGCCGCAGCTGTTGCTGCCGTGGTCACCGAACAGGATGTAATACTCCTGCTCGATCTCCAGCGGTGCAGCCTGATGCAGGTAATAATCCGCCAGTACCCTCCGCTTCTTTTCGGTGCTGAAGCCCTTGATATCCTCCATGCCGCGCGGAAAGAGTTCCGGATGCCGGATCCACATTTCATAGGGCCCCACCGGCAGGTGCAGAGTATCGAATACATCCAGATAATCCTCCAGCGCAATGCGGATCTCGCCCCGCTCCCATTTCTGAATGGTGCGCTTGTCCCGCCCCAGCATATCCGCAAGCTCCTGCTGGGATCTGCCCGCCACGTTCCGGGCAAAGGCAATGGCTTCCCCGATTCGGTTCCGGTAGTTGGTCATATTCTTTCCCTCCTGACACACACTTGTCCACCAGGCATTCCAACGTCTGGCGACATAAAATGCTTTCCTCTGGATAAAAGGATAATGGTTTGTCCCGCCTTCTGTCAAGAGTCGTGAATTCAATCCATTTGCGTCAAATTCTTGTAAAATGTGTCAAACATGCCGGACAGCCGCCTTTTTTGCAGCGATTTCGCCGCTCTGTGGGGCAGCCGCTCCCTGTCTTAAACAACGTTCGGGCCATTTTGTCCTTTTTCACCTGCCGGAGGCGGCTGGATGTGTCAGGTACACCACGCCATGCAACGCAAAATATTTTTTGAAAAAAATTCCTCTTTGGCAAGTTTTTCCCAGCGCATCCGTTTCCACACACGCAAAAACCGCCCATAGCCGTCAAAAACAGCCATGGGCGGGTGCTTTTTCTTTATGCCAGTTTGTTCAGCCGTACGGCAACGTAGGGGTCGGGGAGCTTGAGCTCGTCAGCAAGGTCGGCTTCAGATTCGTACTTCTCTGCTGCCATGCCCACCACGACGCTGCACACATCAAAGCGTCCGGCGGGCGAAAGGGCCGTGACCTTGGCCTCTCCATCGGCAATGGCGGTCACCACGCCATCCGCATCCACGGTAACGACACCCAGGTTGCTGCTGACCCATGTAATGGGCACACTGCCGCCGCCTTCCACCGCAACGGTGGCCGTCAGGCGTTCCTGGGTGCCCACGGTGCGGAGCAGCAGGTCACTCTTGTTCAAGGTCACCTTGCCGATATCCGAAGTCACCGTGACGCTGCACCGCAGAGCCTGGCCGTTGGAGACCATTGCCGTGATGGTGGTGGTGCCCGCTGCCTGAGCTGTGACAAGGCCCTTGTCGCTGACCGTAGCCACCTCAGGGTTGCTGCTCATCCACTGGTAGACATAGAGAAAGGAGTGGTCGCTGTTGGTCAACTGGAGCTGATGGGTGGGGTGCAGGTCATTGTACTGCAGCACAAGGCTCAGGCTGGTGGTATCCAGCGTGGGCTTTTTTCTGGCTGCTTCTTCATTTTTGCGGGTCACGGTCACCTTGCAGGCGGCACGTTCGCCGTGGTCGGAGATGGCGGTGATGATGGCAGTGCCTGCATTGCGGCCCGTCACCTTGCCGTCGCCATCCACCGTGGCAACATTGGAGTTGCTGCTCATCCAGACGATGAAGTAATAATCGCTCTGTCCGCTGGTGTACAGGTAGCCCTTGGGGCGGGGGTCATCATCGGTGATCTCCAGCTCCATCTCGGTCAGCTCCAGTTCCAGCTTGGAGCCGGTTCCGGTCAGGCCTGTCAGCACACCGGGCGCGGCCTGCGCGGGCAAAGGGGCAGCCAGCAGGGCCCCGCTCAGAGCCAGCAGGGCCAGAAGCCGCCCCGCGGTTTGGAATTTCCATTTCATTGGGTCGAACTTCCCTCCTTGTTTCATCCCATGGGATCAAAGGAATGCCGCACACATGGAAAAATTTCGCGTCCATGATTTTTCTCACTACTGATTCATTTTACACGTCCGGCCAATGTGGGTCAAGTTCTTCGCCCAAAGTGCTGTGCTTTCGCACCTGATTTCGTGGACTATACCAGTTTTTCCGGAAAATTTTGTGCAAAAAGAACGCCGCAGTCCCGGCGTGGGAGCTGCGGCGTTCCGGACAGGATCAATAATTGTGCTTTTTCAGCTCAAAGTAGCTCTGGGGATGTGCGCAGACCGGACACTTCAGGGGAGCCGACTTGCCGATATAGGTGTAGCCGCAGTTCCGGCACTGCCAGACCTGCTGCTCTTCCCGGGCAAAAACCTTGTTGTTCTTCAGGTTCTCGGCCAGCTCACGGTAGCGCTCCTCGTGCTCTTTCTCGATCTGCGCCACCATGGTGAACAGGGCAGCCAGCTGGGTAAAGCCCTCTTCCTTGGCCTCTGCGGCCATCCGGGGGTACATCTCGGTCCACTCGTCGTGCTCGCCGCCGGCTGCCATTTCCAGGCAGGTCATGGTATCGGGGATGGAGCCGCCGTTCAGGGCCTTGAACCACATCTTGGCGTGCTCCTTCTCGTTGGCAGCCGTCTCCTCAAAGATCGCTGCCAGCTGCTCATAGCCCTCCTTCTTGGCCACGCTGGCGAAGAAGGTATACTTGTTGCGGGCCTGGCTCTCGCCTGCAAAGGCTTCCCACAGGTTTTTCTCGGTCTTGGTACCCTTGAGTTCCATATTCATGCTCTCCTTTTGTTTGTGCGGTGTATCATTTCGCCGCCGGTGACCGCCGGGGCGTTCCTTCTGCACTGATTATACCAGAGTTCCGAATTGAAATCAAGAATAATTCCTATTTATTTTGAGAATATCTCTCAGTTATGCTGTTTCAGAGCGCAGACTGCAATGCTCAAAGCGCTCCATGCCGCCTGATACATCAGGACAGCGGCCACCGACAGGGTGCCGATGCTGCCCGCGTAGGTCAGCAGAGCACCGATGACCACCGAGAACCAGACCGAGACCATCTGCACTGTGGTGGCGCTCGTCTCGGCGTTCTGGGCCTTTTCCGCCGCGCGCAGGCCGCCGATCAGGCTGGCAAAGCCTTTATCATGCAGCATACAGCAGCGGGCCGTCTCGTCCGGCTGGGCAGGGGTCAGCGCGCTGCACTGCTCCTGATCCAGCAGGGTGATCATCCCCTCGGGCAGATGGTAAGCCTCGGTGATGTGGCGGGCCGTCAGGCTGGGGTCCTCACAGGTGACCAGCAGGCGGATGTTCTCCCGCTGCAGCACCTCCAGCCCGCGGGCGGCGTTGCGGCCGCCCACATAATGGAGCACGAACATGGCGTGCAGGCTGCCCGAAACAGCCAGATACAGGATCTGCAGCGCGCCATTTTGGGAGTGCTCATCCTCGTACTCCTGCTCAGGCAGGGGCACGCCCTCCCGCTCCATGTACAGCCGGTTGCCGATGAGCACCCGGTTGTTATCGCACCAGGCGGCAAAGCCAAGGCCGTGGTGGACCTCCAAGTCCTTCACAGGGTACAGGATCTCGGTGCGGTCCTCGATGATCTGGCGGAACAGGCCCCGCAGGGTCTCGCAGCTGTGGTTGAGGATGCTGGCCGCATAGAGGATGGCACGGTCGATGCGGCCGCCCTTGAAGATGCGGATATCCTCCAGGTTCACGCTGTCGGCGGTAAAGAGCTCGTCGGCATCCACCTGCACAGTATCCACACCGCCCAGCTCCTCAATGGCGGCCCAGCCGGGCACCACGGCACCGGCGGCGGCTGCGGTCTTTTGCAGGCGCAGAGAAGCGATGCCCGCAACCAGGGTGGAGGACAGCGGTGCACCCATGCAGAGCATGGAGGTCAGGGCTGCGGCCATGCCGTTGGGCCCACCGCCAAACAGCAGGAACACCAGCCCGCTGAGCACGGCAGCACCCAGCAGGATCAGGGCTGTCTTGCGGGCGCGGCGCTCACTGGCGCGCTCCCCGAAGCTCTGCTCCACCAGCGCCTCGTCCCACTGGACAGGGCGGCTGAGCAGCACCCAGGGATCTTTCTGATCCAGGCTCCGGGCCAGCACCCGGATCAGGTCCTTATCCCGGACACGGAATGCGCCCTGCAGCCCCTCAGGGGATCGGGCGGCAAGGTCGTAGCCGTTTCTGACGGCAGTCAGCAGGACACGGCTGCCCAGCAGGGCCAGGAACAGGCCCAGTGCGGCCACGCCAGAAAGCAGCGTCCAGCTGGAGTTCTGATAGCTCTGGGCGTTGAGCAGGGCAACCGCAGCCTGCACCAGCGCACCGCAGGCAGCCAGCGCCGGCATGGTGTCTGCACTGGGGCGGCCCTTGAGGCCCTGCAGGCCATCCCGCAGGACAGGCCAGCCCACAGCCAGCGCACCGGCCAGAAAGAGCAGGTTGGCAGCATAGAACGCCGCCGGGGCGATCACGGGGTCAAGGGAGGCCACAGGGGCCAGCAGCCCCTCGGCAACAAGGCCAAAGTGGAGCAGCACCACCGCAAGGATGCCCTCCAGCACACACCGCAGCGTCAGCTCCGCGCCCATCCGGCGGAGCTTCTCCCCCACCTGCTCGGGCGTTTCCGGCTCGGCTTCTTCTGCAGGCTTCTCCTCAGCCTCCGGCGCGGCAGAGGCCGCTTCCCCAGCAGGCTGGGCCGGGGTCTCCTCTGCCGGGGCGGCAGGCCGGGTGGGTGCCTCGTCCTCTTCCAGCCCCATCAGCGGCAGGCTCATGCTGTCGTCCTTGCTGGGGGCCTCGGTGCGGGTAGGGGCCTGCGGCTCGTTTTCGTCCGCGCCCTTGCCAAAGAACTGGAAAGCCGTTTCCGGTTCCGGCTCAACCTCTGGCGCGGCTTCCGGGGCAGACTTCGCCTGCTTTACCGACTGATCCTCGGCAAACACCATGGGAATGGCCGGGCCCTCAGGCGCTGCGGGAGCTTCCGGCTCCACGGCCAGCACCTCTTCGGGGGCATCCTGCACCTCCTCCACCGGGGCAGGCTTGGGGGTGCCATAGAGCATGGCCTTGAGTTCGGCCATCTCTGCATCCTCCTGCTGCTCCTGCGGGGTCAGGGGTTCCCGGCGGCGGGGCGGCTCCGGCTTTTTCTCGGGCTGGGGTGCGGGCCGGGGTTCCGGCTTCGGCGCTGCGGGGGCTTCCGGCGCGGTGGGCAGAGCCACAGGCTCTGCTTCCTCCAGCTCTCCGGGCTCCAATGCCAGCTCCAGGCCGGCCTCGGCTTCTTCCTCATGGCCCAGCACGATCTCACCCGTGGGCGGCAGCTCATTCTGCACGGCCGGGGCGGCGGCAGGCTCTTCTTGGGCCTTTTCGCGGTGAAAGAGCTTGCCCAGCAGGCTGCCGGTATTCTCCTTTTCCTCATCGCGGCGCTTCATCTCTTCGGGCACCTGTGCCACGCTGGTGCTGAAAAACGTGCGGAACTTCTCGTTCTGCGCATCGATCTCTTCCTGTGTCAGCTCTTTGCGCTTATCATCCTTTGGCATCCTAGTCCCTCCCTGTTCTGGTCACGGCGGTCTGGCCGCTGTTTCTTACTCTGCGGCGCGCTGGCTCTGGATCTCGTACAGGATGATGCCAGCCGCCACCGAGACATTGAAGCTGTCCACACCGGTGCCCTGAGCGGCCATATCCAGCCGCACCACACCATCGCAGAGCTTTTTCACCAGCTGGGATACACCACTGCCCTCGCTGCCCAGCACCAGTGCGATGGGGCCGGTCAGGTTGTTCTTGCGCAGGGGCACACCGTCCATATCGGCACAGTAGACAAACACCCCCTGATCCTTCAGGCGGCGGATGGTCTCGCCGATGTTGGCCACGCGGGCCACAGGCAGACGCTCGGCCGCACCGGCGCTGGACTTGATAACGGTGGGGGTCACGGACGCGCCGCCCCGCTTGGGGATGACGATGCCGTGGGCTCCGCACAGCAGAGCAGAGCGCATCACCGCGCCCAGATTATGGGGGTCCTCGATGCCGTCACTCAGCACCAGGAAAGGGGGCTCCCCCTTCTCTCTGGCAACGTTCAGCAGATCCTCCACGGTCACATATTCGATCTCGCTGGCAAAGGCAGCCACACCCTGATGGCTCTCGGTGCCGGTCATCAGGCGCAGCTTGTTGGGATGCACCCGCTTGACCGTGGCCCCGGCCTCCTTGGCCATGGCGGTATAGTAAGCTGCCACAGCGGGGGCCATGCCCTCCGCGATCAGCACGGTATCCACGCCGGAACCGCTCTTGAGCAGCTCGGTCACGGGGTTTTTGCCGTAGACCAGGCTCTCATTCTTGGGCTGCTCCTCCGTGCTGCTGCGGCGGGGGCGGCGCGGCATTTTCTGTTCATCCATTGATGTGTTCTCCTTCCATTCTATGGCAAGGCGGGCCGTTTGAGCCACGCCATGGTTTCGTTCTGTTTCAGTTTTACTATATTTTGACACTGATACATTCTAAAGTATAGCATACCCCGGCATTCTTCGCAATGTTTGCCGAAGGCAAAAGTTTTCCACATTCAGCAGGCTATACAATCGGTAATTCGGCTCAAATTTTTCCACATGTTGAAAACCCGGTGGAAAATGTTCAAAAATCAAGTTTGTACGCCCACTTTCCAGGTGGAATTCCACAGTTTCCACCGAGTTTTCAACTTCCCAGGTTCGACACGCAAACTTTTCGCCGTACTTTTTGTAAAATTCAAGTCGGAATTATGACAATTTTTTGAAGGGAGATCCAGTAGTTTTTGCCAGAATCTCCAACATCAAAATGCCCAATGTGAATTTGTGTTGAAAACGCCGCGGGAACCGCCTTGATTTTATCCTGTAATTGGGGTATACTACCCTTAGGTTCGTTAAAGGATGCGCAATCTTGTATCCAAAACGGCTTTTTCACCCCAAAATGATTTTGCGGAGGTAATGAATAATGTTGGTAAATGCAACCGAAATGCTGATCAAGGCACGCGATGGCCACTACGGTGTGCCCCAGTTCAACATCAACAATCTGGAGTGGACCAAGGCAGTCCTGACCGCCTGCGAGGAAATGAAGAGCCCCGTTATCCTGGGTGTCTCTGAGGGCGCAGGCAAATACATGACCGGCTTCAAGACCGTTGCCGCCATGGTCAGCTCCATGGTGGAGACCATGGGCATCACTGTTCCCGTTGCCCTGCACCTGGACCACGGCACCTACGAGGGCTGCAAGGCCTGCGTTGAGGCAGGCTTCTCCTCCATCATGTTCGACGGCAGCCACTACTCCATCGAAGAGAACGTGGAAAAGACCAAGGAACTGGTCGCTCTGGCACACTCCAAGGGCCTGAGCATCGAGGCCGAGGTCGGCTCCATCGGCGGCGTTGAGGACGGCGTTGTGGGCGCTGGCGAGATCGCAGACCCCGCTGAGTGCGCAAAGATCACCGATCTGGGCATCGACTTCCTGGCTGCCGGCATCGGCAACATCCACGGCGTTTACCCCGCCAACTGGAAGGGCCTGGACTTTGAGGCTCTGGACCGCATCCACAAGGCTACCAACAACATTCCTCTGGTCCTGCACGGCGGCACCGGCATCCCCGACGAGATGATCCAGAAGGCCATCAGCCTGGGCGTTTCCAAGATCAACATCAACACCGAGTGCCAGCTGGTCTTTGCTGAGGCCACCCGCAAGTACATCGAGGCTGGCAAGGATCAGCAGGGCAAGGGCTTCGACCCCCGCAAGCTGCTGGCTCCCGGCGCTCAGGCCATCGTTGACAAGTGCAAGGAGAAGATCGAGCTGTTCGGCTGCGCAGGCAAGGCCTGAGCAGAAGCGCATCTCCTGAGCACATTCCTGCCCCATAAATGATACTGCCCCGCTGTTCTGTGCATCACAAAACAGCGGGGCATTTTTTTGTAAGCCAGTCCGCAAAAAGGGGGCTGCTGCACCGGTTTTTCCGTGTGCCGCAGCCCCTCTTCTTTACTGGTTCAATTTTGCAAACGCTTCCCGCACATCGCCGGAGAAGTAGAGCGTGCCCAGTGCGCACACGGGGCCGGTGCCCCCAAGGGCGACCGCCCGGGCCACACCGGCTTCAATGGTGGGAGCGGGCTCGGCCCTGCCGCCCCGGGCGCGGATCTGTTCGGCCAGCGTCTCGGCGGGCATGGCGCGGGGGGTATGGGCCGCCACGGTGACGAACTGCCCGGCCAGCGGCAGGAGCAGTGCCAGCATCTCGTCCACATCCTTGTCCGCCATGATGCTGAGCAGGAACACGAACTTCTGCCCCGGAAAGCGGTCCCGCAAGCTCTGCACGGTGGCCCGCATTCCGTGGGCGTTGTGGCTGCCATCCAGCAAAAAGGCGGGCGAATGCCGCAGCAGCTCGAACCGGCCCGGCCAGCGCACCTGTTCCAGACCGGCACGGATGGCGCTGTCCGGGATGTTCCAGCCCCGGCTGCGCAGCACCCGCAGGGCCGTAATGGCCGTGGCGGCGTTCCGGGGCTGATAGCTGCCGATCAGGGGCAGACGGATGCCGTTCAGGCCGTCAAAATCAAAGGTGACAGCATCCAGATCCCCGTCCTCGATGGTCAGCCTGCTGAGATCTACCACGGTCAGCGGCGCGTGCCGCTCTGCCGCCGCACGGGCGATGACGGCATCGGCCTCGGGCACACCGCCATAGCTCACCACCGGACTGCCCGGCTTGATGATGCCCGCCTTGGCCGATGCGATATCGGCCAGGGTGGGGCCCAGCTCCTTTACATGATCCATGCCCAGCGCCGTGATGACCGCGCACTCCGGCGGGTCGATGACGTTGGTGGAATCCAGCGTGCCGCCCAGGCCCACCTCCAGCACCACGATGTCGCATTTCGTCTCAGCGAACCAGAGCATCCCCAATGCCGTGATGATCTCGAACTCGGTGGGGATATCGGTCATGGCATCGGCAGCGGGCTTCACACGCTCCACCAGCCGCACCAGCGCCTCGTCCGGGATCTGTTGGCCGTTTACCTGAATGCGCTCGTTGAACCGGTTGATAAAGGGCGAAGTATACAGGCCCACCCGGTAACCCGCTGCCTGCAGGCAGGAGGCCAGCATGGCCGCCGTGCTGCCCTTGCCGTTGGTGCCCGCCACATGGATGAATTTCAGCTGCTTGTGCGGATCTCCCAGTGCGGCCAGCAGGGTCCGGGTGCGGGTCAGGCCCGGCTTGTGCCCCGCCCACTGGACGGCGTGGATATAGTTCAGCGCTTCTTCATAGTTCATTGTGCAATGCCTCGGATCGTTTTATTCTCCAGCAGCAGGCGCACCAGCACGGTGTTCACCGCCGCCAGGACCAGCGCGTTGGGAATGCGGGTCACCAGCACGCTCCACGGATAGTTATAGAAGAGGTGGAGTGCCAGCGAGTTGATGACAATGGAGCCCACCGCATGGCCGGCAAACACGCTGATCTGGGTGCGCAGGCCCAGCCGCAGGTTGGGCAGGGCGCGCCAGAGAAGGCCCGCCGTCAGGCCGATGGAGCCAGCCCCCAGCGTGATCAGCGGATTGATGGCGTAGCCGGAAAGGGTGCCGCCGATCATATCGGCCACTGCACCCACGGCAAAGCCCTCCACCGGCCCGAACAGCACAGCGGCCAGCAGAGTGGGCAGGCTGCCCAGGTTGAACCGGACAAAGCCGGTGGAAATGCTCAGCACCCGGGCAAACACGATGCTCATGGCAGTGAGCAGGGCCAGCATGGTGAGCTTGCGGACGGAATTTCTGGAATGGTTCATATCAATTGTCCTCCCCTGTTTCGGGAACCGCGGGGCGGGCAATGCAAAATGCCCTCCCCTGTGACAAACCGCACAAAGGAGGGCGTGATTCAACGGTTCACATCCAGACGGGGCCGCAGACGGCCCCGTCTGCACCCAAGTCCATGCAGCAGCGGGATGCAGGCCATGCACCGCGGGTCTTACCTTCGTCCGCAGCACAACTCCCCGTTGATGCGGCACTTAACGCGCATGGCCTTACTCTGTTGATGGTCTTATTATATGCCTTTTTCCGGCCCATTGCAACCACAACTCCCATCATCTTTCCCAATTCGCGGGGCAGATTTTTGGCGGGGTGCACAATTCCGGGCCTACACAAAAAGCCCTCCGGTGCGTCTCGTCCCGGAGGGCTTTGGGGTACAGAAGGTCTGGTCAATTACTGCACATCGGTCAGCTCAGCCAGCTTGTGGAAGATCTCGGTGTTGTCATACACGCCGCGGAACTTGTCTGCACCCTGACCACGGGCGTAGAGGTTCACCATGGCACCGGTGTGGGCGTAGGTGGTGTGATCCACACCGGACTTGTGGTTGATGGTGTGGCAGATAGCCATGCTGAAGGGGATGTAGGTGCCATACAGCTCGTAATCCTGCTGGCTCATCTTGCTCTGGCTGGAAGAGCCGACCCTGAGGGTGCGCTCGTAAGCGGTGCGCAGGTTCTCCACCTCGTAGTCGGTCAGCAGCAGCTTGCCTGCGTTGGCGGCATCGGGGTCGGTGGGCAGGGTCAGGCCGAAGTTTGCCTTCACGTCCTGCATTGCAGTCTCAAAGGGAGTCTGATTCTTCACATAGTGGTTCACATAGGTGGAATCGAACTTTGCGTAGGACATCTTCTGGTGGGCCAGGTTGGTCAGGAAGGTATCGTAGTTGGTGGTCTTGTAGCCAATGCCCAGGCCGCCGGTCTCGTGGTCAGCGGTCACCAGGATCAAGGTATCATCGGGATGCTGGGCGTAGAACTCCACAGCGGCCTGCACCGCGTTGTGCATCTCGATCACATCATGGATAGAGGCAGCGGCATCGTTGGCGTGGCAGGCCCAGTCGATCTTGCCGGACTCCACCATCATAAAGAAGCCGTTGCTGTTGTCCAGCAGCTCAATGCCCTTGCGGACATAGTCGGTCAGCTGCCACTCTCCCGGAGCGGCATCCATGGCGTAGTTCATGGCCTTGCCGTCGGCCAGATTCTCGGCAATGATCAGGGTCTTGCCAGCCCCGGCCTTCAGGGCAGCAGCACCGGCCTGGGTGGTGACAACATTGTAACCGGCCTGTGCAGCCACCTCGTGGTTGTTGGGGCCGGTGCCATCGCCGTTCACCTTCTGGAACTCGCCGCCTGCGAAATACTCAAAGCCGGAGTTTGCCAGCTCCACACCGATCTGATAGTAGTTCTTGCGGGTCTTCTGGTGTGCATAGAAGGCAGCAGGGGTGGCGTGGTCAATGTTCACCGTGGAAACGATGCCAACCTTGTAGCCCTTCTGCTTATGGAGCTTCTCCGCAATGGTCTCATAGGGCACATCACGGGTCCAGGGGCACATATTGATGACCCCGCTCTCGGTCTTTTTGCCGGAAGCGATGGAGGTAGCGGTGGAAGCGGAGTCCGGGCAGAAGGAGGTGCTGTCGTAGGTGGTCACACTGCCCACTTCCGGGAACTGGGTAAAGCTCAGCTCTGCCTCGGTGATGGCACCGTTGTTGGTGACAGTGCCCTGATAGAACCGGGCAGACTGGATCTGGGCAGTGCCCATGCCATCGCCGATGAACAGGAAGATGTACTTGGGCTTATTCTGGAACAGGCCAAAGCAGTTCTCCTCGTCAGCTGCGGTGGAAGCAGCCGGAGCGGCAGCGTTTGCAGCCACAGGGGCAGCAGTCATCAGACCGGCGGCAGATGCCACAGCACCCACTTTCAGGAAGCTGCGGCGGGACATTTTATGTTCTTTCATACGATAATTCCTCTCTTATCCTGAGCCCTCCCGGGCCCTGTTGCAATGTTTCTTGGGAACGGTTCTATTGTACCCGTTCGGAGGAAGAGGGGAAACCACGGTAAGGAAAATCTTAGGTAAACCCTGGGCAAAGAAAAACAGGCATTGGTAAAAAACAGGTGGTCTTTGTAAAATCGGATTGTTCCTGCCCGCGGGCCCTTCCACTCCGTCAGGATTTGTCCCGGATCGGTTGCATCCGATGGGCAAATCGTGTATACTGTAACCCGATTTTTATTTGCGGAGGGAGGGGTGCACATGTCTGTTTTGTGTCTGGGCGAAGTCTGGCTGGAGCTGAACGCTGCCACGGCTCCGGAGCTGACGGAGGCGTTCCGGGCGCAGACCGGCGGCTGGGGTGCAGGCTTCTGCCGCCAGTACGCCGCATTGGGCGGGCAGGCGGCTCTGCTGGCCCAGCTGGGAGCCGACCCCTTTGGCCGCAAGCTGGCGGCCCGGCTTGCCCGGGATGGTGTGGATTGCTCCCTGCTCTGCTTCACGGATGCCTTCCCCACACCGGTGGTGTTCACCGGAGCAGACACCGCTCTGCCCTACCGTGCCCACACCGCCGGGCTGGCCCTTGGGCCGGAGCAGCTGGAGGCCGCCCCGTTCCGGGGAGCCTCTGCCTTCTGCTTTTCCTCCGCCGGGCTGGTGGACAGCCCCCTGCGACCGGCCCACCTCAAGGCCCTTGCCGCCGCCCGGGATGCCGGGGCGCTCTGCTGCTATCTTCCCCGGCTGGCGCAGGCCGCGCCCTACTGGCCGCAGCGGGAGGCCCTGTGTCAGACCGCCCTGCAGTTTCTTGACCGGGCAGACGTTCTCTTTTTAGAGGAGAGCGACCTGCTCCTCCTCTTCGGCTCCCGGGAGCTGCGCACAGCCCTGTTTGCCCTGTTCACCGGCCATGTGCAGCTGATCTTTTTCTACAAGAAGGACAGGATTCTTGCCTTTACACGCAGTGTTATGGCTTCTGCCGCAAAAAAAAGACCAGAGCCCCGCTCTGGTCTTGTATCGGATGGAAAAAATGATGCTTCCTGTCTCCTCTCTGCCCAGATTAAAGGAATCTGAGCTGAACGCGCTGATCGGATAGCCCCCTGCCGCTGAGATGGCGGCGGGAGCCAAACAAAAACAGCCAGCGCCGTGGAAAGGAGGAGAAAGCGGCGCTGGCTGTGTATGAGAACTCCCAAACATTTGCGGCTGTCAGGAGATGGTTGGTAGTCTGTCCGCTGCCTTGGCTATTGCCTCGCATCAGCAGGGGACAGTGTTTTTTAAAGGGGCCGCGCCGCCCGGTTTCTGCCGGAGATGCGCGGTTTTCATTGCCTGCATGGCATCTTGGGAGGTTGTTTTTCTGTTCCTCCCTGACTGCACCCTTATTGTACAGGATAAAAATGGAGTTTCTTTGTGAGGAATTTGAACAAATTGAAAATAAACGGAGCCGCTGCACATCATTTTGTACAGCGGCTCCGTTTTTTACGATTTTTCTTTAATTTTCAGCCAGATTACCGGTGTAGAGCTGGTAATACTTGCCCTTCTTGGCGATCAGCTCGTCGTGGCTGCCGCGCTCGATGATGCGGCCCTGCTCCAGAACCACGATGCAGTCTGCATTGCGGACGGTAGACAGACGGTGGGCAATGACAAAGCTGGTGCGGCCATACATCAGGCCGTCCATACCCCGCTGGACCAGCGCCTCGGTGCGGGTATCAATGGAGGAGGTCGCCTCGTCCAGGATCAGCACCGGGGGATCGGCAACCGCGGCGCGGGCAATGGCCAGCAGCTGGCGCTGACCCTGCGACAGGTTTGCGCCGTCGTTGGTCAGCATGGTGTTGTAGCCATCGGGCAGACGCTTGACAAAGCCATCGGCATTGGCCAGCTTTGCGGCGGCAATGCACTCCTCATCGGTGGCATCCAGGCGGCCATAGCGGATGTTCTCCATGACCGTGCCGGTGAACAGGTGGGTATCCTGCAGAACGATGCCCAGAGAGCGGCGCAGATCGTCCTTTTTGATCTTGTGGATGTTGATGCCATCATACCGGATCTTGCCGTCTGCGATATCGTAGAAGCGGTTGATCAGGTTGGTAATGGTCGTTTTGCCGGCACCGGTGGAGCCGACAAAGGCGATCTTCTGGCCCGGGCGGCCATAGAGGTTGATCCCGTGCAGAACGGTCTTTTCAGGCACATAGCCAAAATCGACATCGGTAAAGGTGATGTCACCCGCCAGCTTGTGGTAGGTGGTGGTTCCGTCGTGGTGGGGATGCTTCCAGGCCCAGATGCCGGTGCGCTCGGTGGTCTCCATCAGCTCGTCATCCTTACCATACTTGACATTGACCAGGGTGACATAGCCCTCGTCGGTCTCGCTGGTCTCGTCCATCATCTTGAAAATACGCTCTGCACCGGCCAGCGCCATGATCACGCTGTTGGCCTGCATGGACACCTGGCTGATGGGCATATTGAAGCTCTTGTTCAGGCTCAGGAAGGCCATCACGGTGCCCAGGGTCATGCCGCCGACATTGCCAACGGCCATGGCCGAGCCTGCCAGAGCACAGACTGCATAGCTGATATTGCCCAGCTGTGCGGTAACGGGCATGATGATGTTGGCGTAGCTGTTGGCCTGCTTGGCGCTTTCCTTCAGCTTATCGTTCAGCTGCCGGAAGCCGTCCAGAGCCTTCTGCTCGTGGGTGAACACCTTGACGACCTTCTGGCCCTCCATCATCTCTTCGATGTAGCCGTTCACCTTGCCCAGATCCTTCTGCTGGGCCACAAAGTACTTGCCGCTCATGGCAGTGATCTTCTTGGAGCAGAACAGCATCAGGGCCACCATCAGCATGGTGACAACGGTGAGCTGCCAGCTCATCAGGCACATGCTGGTGAACACGGACACGATGGTGATGGCGCTGGACACCAGCTGGGGGATGCTCTGGCTGATCATCTGGCGCAGGGTGTCCACATCGTTGGTGTATACCGACATGATGTCGCCGTGGGGGTGGGAGTCAAAATACCGGATGGGCAGGCTTTCCATGTGGGTGAAAAGCTGGACGCGCAGGTTGCGCAGGGTGCCCTGGGTCACGTTGACCATGATACGGGCGTTGAGCCATGCGGCCAGCACGCCGATAGCGTAGATGCAGCCGATGCGCACCAGTGCGCCTGCCAGCGGGCCGAAGTCCGGTGTGGCCTGCTTGGTCATGGGGACGATATAATCATCGATCAGGGTCTTGAGGAAGAGGCTTGCCTGCACGTTTGCCAGTGCGCTGACGATGATGCAGACCAGCACAAGGATGCAGTGGGGCAGATAGTGCTTGAACACCTCATCCATGATCCGCTTGAGCAGCTTGCCCGGGTTCTCGACCTTCGGCTTGGGGCCGCCCATCCTACGGGGGCCGGGGCCCTTCACTTCTTTCACCTGTGCCATTACTGCTCACCTCCCTGCTTATCGAAATCGCCGCCGCCCTGGGTCTGGCTGTTGTAAACTTCCTGATAGATCTTGTTTGTCTTGAGCAGCTCCTCGTGGGTGCCCAGGCCGTTGATCTGGCCGTTGTCCAGCACCAGGATGCGGTCCGCATCCTGCACGGAGGAGATGCGCTGTGCAATGATGATCTTGGTGGTGCCGGGGATCTCCTCCCGGAACGCCTTGCGGATCTTGGCATCGGTGGCGGTATCCACAGCGCTGGTGCTGTCGTCCAGGATCAGCACCTTGGGCTTGCGCAGCAGCGCGCGGGCAATGGTCAGGCGCTGCTTCTGGCCGCCGGACACGTTGGAGCCGCCCTGCTCGATCCAGGTATTGTACTTGTCGGGGAAGCGCTCGATGAACTCATCGGCGCAGGCCAGCTTGGCCACCCGGATGCACTCTTCCTCACTGGCACTCTCATCGCCCCAGCGCAGGTTATCGAGGATGGTGCCGCTGAACAGAACGTTCTTCTGCAGCACCATGGAGACCTCCCGGCGGAGGACATCCAGGCTGTAATCCTTAACGTCCACACCGCCCACCTTGACAGAGCCGGTCTCGGCATCATACAGGCGGGGGATCAGCTGCACCAGGCTGGATTTTGCACTGCCGGTGCCGCCGATGATGCCCAGCGTCTCGCCCGGCCGGATGCTGAAGGTGACATCGTTCAGGACAGGCTGGCCGGAGCCGTGCTTATACTTAAAGGTAACGTGCTCGAACTCGATGCTGCCGTCTGCCACCTGCTGCACCGGCTGCTTTGCCGGGGGCAGGTCGGTGGTCTCGTCCAGCACCTCCACGATACGGCGGGCAGAAGCGGCGGACATGGCGATCATCACAAAGGCCATGCTCAGCATCATCAGGGCCATCAGGATGTTCATAATGTAACCGAACAGGGCGTTCAGCTGGCCGGTGGTGATCGCACCGTTCAGGACGTAATGTGCGCCGAACCAGCTCAGGGCGATGTTGCAGCCGTACACAGAGACCAGCATGGCGGGATTGTTGAAGCTCAGGCGGCTCTCGGCGTGGACGAACTGCTTGTACAGGCTCTCGCAGGCCTTGGTGTACTTCTCGTTCTCAAAGTGCTCCCGGACAAAGCTCTTGACCACGCGGATGGCCGAGACATTCTCCTGCACGGAGGCGTTCAGGTTATCGTAGTTCTTGAACACCTTATCAAAGATGCCGAAGGTGGGAACCATAATGCCTGCCAGCACTGCCACCAGGAACACGATCGCCACCAGGAACACCATGGTCAGCGAGCGGCTGATCATGGAGGCCATGATGAGCGCGAAGACCAGATGGACAGGAGCACGCACGCACATGCGCTCGATCATCTGGAACGCGTTCTGCAGGTTGGTCACGTCGGTGGTCATACGGGTGACCAGACCAGCCGTGGAGTACTTGTCGATGTTGGAGAACGAGAAACGCTGGATGTTCTCATACATCGCATCGCGCAGGTTGCCCGCAAAGCCGGTGGATGCCGTGGCGGCAAACCTGCCGGCCAGCACGCCCAGCAGCAGAGCAATGGCCGCCACCAGGAAGGTGAGCAGGCCGTACTTGACAACGGCGTTCATATCGCCCTTTTCAATGCCCTGGTCAATGATAAAGGCCATGATGGTGGGCAGCAGCACATCCATGATGGCTTCCAGAGCAGATAGGATCGGTGTCAGGATCGCGGCGCGCTTGTACTCGCCCAGATGTGACACAAGTTTTTTGATCATCTGTTGTAATCCTCCTGAAGTTTATTTGCAGGGGTCATTCCAGCCCCTTGCGCAGCTTGTTCAACAACCGCAGAAGCTCTGCGTTTTCCTCTTCCGTCAGCAATCCGGCCACAAACTCATCGGTCTGGTGCAGGGAGAGTATCGTCTTTTCATGGACGCGGCCCCCCTCTTCCGTCAGGATCAGCCGTTTGAGCCGGGCATCCTGCGGCACGCTCTGGCGCTCGATGTAGCCCTTGCGCTCCATCAGCTGCAGGATGTTCGTCACGGTCGAGCGTGTGATGGAAAACTCCCGTTCGATATCGCGCTGGTACACGGGCTCATTTTTGTGCCAGTAGAGGTAGCTCATGATCCAGTCGTGCATGGGGGTCACGTTGTCCACGTTGTTCTCCCGGTGGAACTGGTTGATCTTGCGGAAGATCAGGTTGTTCACCCGGCGCACCTGTGCCGGGATGACCTGCGGCGGCTCCCATGGGGGGTTGCAGCAGGGTTGCTTGGTGCTTTCATCGTGCATAATGGTTTCCCTTTTGAATTGTTTGTAACAGGATTGTTTTCTTTAGAACTGTTTGATGCCGTACAATATCATAACGCACGATTCGATCATTGTCAATAGAAGACGCAAAATAAAATACAGAAGCGCTCCACCGAACGAACGGCAGGGCGCTTCCACTGGGCGCTGATTTTGCTTTTGCTGGCTCAACAGCCCTTGCTTTCTGACCAGAATATGCTTTAATAAAAGCAACTATGGGCGCTGCGCCCCCGAATACTGCAAGGAGAATCCTATGGAACAACGGAACACCCGCCTGCGGAACGCGGGCTTCGTCACCTTCTTTTTCAGCGGCATCTGCACCATTTCCAGCGGTGTGGTGGTCAGCCTGCTACAGGAGGAATACGGCTTTGCCTACGGCATGACCGGCACCCTGCTCAGCCTGCTGAGCATCGGCAACCTGCTGGCGGGCCTGCTGGCCGGTGCGCTGGTGGGAAAAATGGGCATGAAGCCCAGCGTCCTGCTTCTGACCATCGGCTATGCGGTGGGCTACGGCCTGATGAGCCTGACCGGCCTGCCCATTCTGCTGGCGCTGGCCTTCTTCATTGTGGGCATTGCCAAGGGCAGTGTCCTGAACACCTGCACCATTCTTGTCAGCGGCAACTCTGCAGACCGCACCCGGGGCATGAACACCATGCACGCCTGCTACGCCTGCGGTGCCCTGCTCTGCCCCTTTCTGATCTCTGCCGCTGCCAGGGTCAGCACCACGCTGGCCGTGCTGGCGCTGGCAGCGCTGGGTCTGGTGCTCTGGCTGGTATACCTGTTCACCCCCATGGCAGGCCGCGCCAAGGCCAAAGAAACTGTCACCGATTGGAGCTTTTTGCGCTCCTCCCGCTTCTGGCTGCTCACCGGCCTGCTGTTCTGCCAGAACGCCGCCGAGCAAAGCGTTGTGGGCTGGATGGTCACCTACTTCAAGGACAGCGGCATCATTGCAGGCACGCTGGCGGCCTATACCGTCACCGTGATGTGGGGTGCCACCCTGATCGGCCGCCTGCTCATCGCCTTTGTGTTCCCACTCAAACAGCCCCGCAAGGCCATGGTGTTTATGGCGGTTTTCTGCACTGCCTTCTACTTTGCCATGATGCAGACCCACAGCCAGCTGCCTGCCATCCTGCTGCTGTTCGCCTTTGCCTTTTCCATGGCCGGTATGAACCCCACCGCCGTGGCCAGCGCCGGTAAAATGACCACCGTGACCAGCATGGGCATCATGCTGCCGGTGGCATCCAGCGGCGCGATCCTGATGCCCTGGGTCATCGGCAAGGTAGCTGAAAGCGCCGGTCTTGCTGTTGGTATGGCAACCAACATCGTGCCCTGCGTGGGGCTGATCGTCTTTGCAATTCTGGTGTCCAGAATGCGTGAGGAGTAAATCTCACCGTCATTGCTTTGCAATGCCGCCGCTCCTGGCAGAAGAGGCAGGCAGCAGGCGACTGAGCGGTTCATCCCCTCGCCTTTGCGCTGAACTCACACCCACAGTAATCCTGACGGTAAAGCCCGTACTCCTCCGAGAGCTGGAGAGAGCGCAGGTAGCCGTTCTGCTTTTTGAAATCCGAGGGCAGGTGCCTGATGCCGAATTCGGCTTCAAGCTCCTGCCCGATTTGATTGATGCGGGCAGCATCTTTGTGGGGGCTGATGGAGAGCGTGGTGGTGAACCAATCAAAGCCGTGCTCCTTTGCGTACTGTGCCGCCCGGCGCATCCGCAAACGGTAGCAGACGGTGCACCGCCCGCCCCGCTCCGGCTCGTTTTCCAGCCCCTGCACAGCCGTGTAGAACTCCTGCGGATCGTAGTGGTCCTCGATGACCGTGACCCCCAGCGGGTGCGCCTGCGCCACAAACTTTTTCAGCTCCTCGCCCCGGCGGTAGTATTCTTCGGCAGGCCAGGTGTTGGGGTTATAGTAAAGCACCGTGATCTCAAAATACCGGCACAGCTTTTCCAGCACGGCGCTGGAACAGGGCCCGCAGCAGGCGTGGAGCAGCAGCTTTGGCCGCTGCGGCCCCAGCGTTTTCAACACTTCGTCCATCTGCTGTGCAAAATTCAACTGTTTTGACATCGGTTTCATCCTTTGTTATACTTGCTTTGATTCAAATAGCTCCCTCCTGCTGCCTCGCCAAAAGAGCCGCAGCTGCCGGAAGGGGCATCCCGGTCATATTATATCACATTTTATCTAATAGGAGAACTGCGATGACAAACGAGAAGATTGCCCGTATCAACGAGCTGGCAAAAAAGAGCAAGACCACCGGCCTGACCGATGCCGAAAAGGCAGAGCAGCAGGCCCTGCGGCAGGAGTATGTTGCGGACGTAAAGGCCAGCCTGCGCGCCCAGCTGAACAACACCTCGATCAAAGAGCCGGATGGCACTGTGCACAAGCTGGGGAAGAAGAACTAAAGCAGCATCACGAAGAGGAGCGCCCTGTGGATAATTGAGAGAAAAGTATTTCTTCCCTCTTTTTTTGTTCCGCGTTTCGTGCTATACTATAATTGTATTGTTGCGGACATTTCCGCGGGCGGTACAGATTCCCAAGGTGGCGTATCCCGGGCAAGGTGCACGGAAAAGGCTGTCTTTTGAAAAAATGATAAAGAGGTCATTTATTATGCTTACTGCAATTACGGGTATCAACTGGGGCGATGAGGGCAAGGGCCGCATGGTCGATCTGATCAGCCAGGAGTATGACATCGTTGCACGGTATCAGGGCGGCAACAACGCAGGCCACACCGTGAAGAACGAGCGCGGCAAGTTCGTGCTGAACCTGCTGCCCTCCGGCATCCTGCGCCCCAACGTTGTCTGCGTGATGGGCAACGGTATGGTCATCGACCCGCACCATCTGGACGGCGAGATCAACAAGCTGCGGGAGCAGGGCATCACCATCACCCCCGGATAACCTGAAGATCTCCGACCGGGCCACCATCACCATGCCCTACCATGTGGATCAGGACGGCCTGGAAGAGGCCCGCCTGGCCAAGACCGGCGCACAGTTCGGCTCCACCAAGCGCGGCATCGCCTACACTTACGGTGACAAGTACATGAAGAAGACCCTGCGCATGGGCGACCTGCTCCACCTGGACGACAGCGTGAAGAAGCGCCTGGTGACCATGGTGGATTCCAAGAACCTGGTGATGGAGGGCAGCTACCACTCCGCCCCCATCAGCGTGGACGAGATGTGGGCATGGCTGGAGAAGTATGCCGCCATCTTCAAAGATTACATCTGCGACGTGGGCCAGTATCTGGCTGACGCTGATGCCGCCGGCAAGAAGGTGCTGTTCGAGGCCCAGCTGGGCGCTCTGCGCGACATCGACTTCGGCATCTACCCCTACACCACCTCCTCCAACGTCATCGGCGCTTACGCCCCCATCGGCGCAGGCATCCCGGGCCACAAGCTGACCAACAGCATCGGCGTGATGAAGGCTTACTCCTCCTGCGTGGGCGACGGCCCCTTTGTCACTGAGCTGGCCATGACCGAGGAAGAGAAGCACGCCCTGCGTGAGGCTGGCCACGAGTACGGTGCAGCCACCGGCCGTCCCCGCCGCGTTGGCCCCATCGACCTGGTGGCAAGCCACTACGGCGTGTTCTGCCAGGGCTGCGATGAGGTTGCCCTGACCCTGCTGGACGTGCTGGACTACATGGAGAAGATCCCCATGGTCACCGGCTACAAGCTGACCGATGGCACCATCACCAAGCGCTTCCCCATGGGCATGGCTCTGGACACCGCACAGCCCGTGGTGGAGTATCTGCCCGGCTGGCACTGCGATATCACTGCTGCCCGCAAGTGGGAGGATCTGCCCCAGGAAGCCCGCGATTACGTTGAGTATCTGGAAAAGGCTATTGGCTGCAAGATCACCTACATCTCCGTGGGTGCCGAGCGTGAGGCCTACATCCATCACAACGTCTGATCCGCGCCACAGAACCCGCCGCATTGAAAAGGAAGCGTGACTATGTTTGATATCATCACGGACAGCGCCTGCGACCTGACCCCTGAGACGGCCGCAACACTGAATATTGAGATCATCCCCTTCTATGTCTCGCTGGACGGTGAGCACTACCGCAAGGAAGGCAAGGAGATCGCCGTGCGCGATTTCTACCAGTTCATGGTAGATAACCCCGCGGCCTACCCCAAGACCAGCCTGCCTTCGCTGGAGGATTTTGAGACCGCCTTCCGGGCCCATGCCGAGGCGGGCCGCCCGGTGCTCTGTATCTGCTTCACCAGCAAGATGAGCGGCTGCGTGGGCAGTGCCCGCAACGCCCGGGAGCTGGTGCTGGAGGATTTCCCCGATGCTAAGATCGAGGTCATTGACAGCACCGCCGCCACCGTGACCGAATCCATCGTGGTGGAAAACGCGGTGGCCATGCGGGATGCAGGCTGTACGCTGGACGAAGCCGTGACCTGGCTGGAAGCGGAAAAGATCACCAACCAGATCTTCTTCACGGTGGGTAACCTGGACTACCTCATCAAGGGCGGGCGCATCGGCAAAGTCACGGGCCGTGCCGCCAACATTCTGGGCATCAAGCCCATGATCCTGTTCAAGGAGGGCGAGATCTTCTCCGCCGGCGTGGCCCGCGGCCGCCAGAAGAGCTTTGAGAAGGCCCTCGACCTGCTGATGACCTATCTGGCCGAACACAACGGCACACCCGACGACTACTGCATCACGGTGGGCTACGGCTACGATGCCGACGAGGGCAAGCGGCTCTGGATGCAGACCCGCGCCGCCCTGCGCGCCAAATACCCCACCTGCGAGTGCAATGTGGTCCTGCTGCAGATCGGCTGCACCATTGCCGTGCACACCGGCCCCTATGCGCTGGGCATGGGCGTGATGCGGCGGTGGAAAAAAACAGTAACTCCCTCAGTCGCCTCCGGCGACAGCTCCCTCTAGGAGGGAGCCTTACGGCAGCGAAAAGCCTCTCTCTGAGAGGGAGGTGGCATTGCGTCAGCAATGACGGAGGGAGTTCCCACATAGTAAAAAAGAAGCCCCGACGAATGTCGGGGCTTCTTTTTGTTTTTCAGCCTTGATTTTTACGATGCACGATCACAGAAGACGGTGACACGGGTCTTGCCGCCGTAGGTGCAGGTGTACAGCACCAGGGCGTAGCCGCTGTGTTCCACTTCCTCCACACTGTGGGGGTCAAGCACTTCGACCTTGTTCACGACGTACTCATTCACGATGCCGTCCATATCGGTGAAGGTGACGCTGTCCCCCGCTGTGAGGGAGGTCAGCTTGCCGAAATGGCTCTCGTAGTTGTGCGCCGCAATGACCAGATCATCGGTGCGGGAAGAGCCGAACTGGCGGCAGGGGGCGATCTTCAGGCGGGGGTAGCTCCACTCGCTCATCACCGGCAGGTCAATGCCGATGGCGGGGATGGAGATCTCACCCACATATTCGTTGCCGTCGATCTCCACCACCGGGAGCTCGGGGTCCAGGGGGCCGCTCTCTGCCTCCGGTTCCGGGGTCTCCACCTTCTGCTGAAGGTCGGCCACCACGGTCTGAGCCTCGGCACCGGCGTGGGCATCCTCGTAGCGGTTGTAGGCGTACAGGCCGCCAGCCGCCAGCAGGAGCACCACACCCAGCACGATGCAGACAAGCCCGGGGGATACTTTACGCATTCTTTTCACGTTAGCCTATCTTTTTTTCCGTGATGATTTTTCCGCACAGTGGAGCCCTCCCTGCATCATAGTATTTTTGGCAAAACCGGAGGAAAAGATATTCAACTTTTGTCGTTTTTCTTTCCCTTGGCAGGTTATTTTTACCAGACAAATCCATTGTCGTAATTATAGCATGTATATCCAGCATTTTCAATAGTGAAATTTTATTTTCCTTTCCCCTTTTCAGACTAAATATTCTGCGATATACAGCACGTTATGAACCGTCGTAATATATTGCGGGGAGTAGCGCAGCCTAACTTATCCGCACCGCCCGCTTCATTGATATATCACGCAGTTTTGTGTTGTCTATTCGCAGTTTCACTCTCTATAATACATGAAACTCAGATTCCTTTCACTTTTTTTCAAGATTTTTTGAAAAAAGTTTTCGGGGGAGAGGAAGAACCCCACCGTCATTGCTTCGCAATGCCACCGCCCCTAATAAGGGCGGCCTTGGCAAAGAGGTCGGGCTTTACGAAATGCCAAGGGCCCCCCTACTAGCGGGGGCTGTCGCCGCAGGCGACTGGGGGGTTGAGCCACCAAAAAGCGCCCCCATCACTCAAAGGAGCAATGGGGGCGCTTTGTCCTATTACAATGGGTTCCGCTTACTCAGCCTTGGGGGCCTTGGGGGCTTCGGGAGCCTTTGCTTCCTCAGCCTTTGCGGCGGGCTCTGCCGGAGCGGCAGGAGCGGCAGCGGGCTTCGGAGCCTGCTTCACCACGGGCTTGGGGGGATTGGGGTCGTCCTTCAGCGGGAAGAGGATGATGTGCTTGGGGCACTTCTGAGCACACATGCCGCAGCCCTTGCACTTGTCGTAGTCCACACGGGCCACGCCGTCCACAACGTGGATGGCATCAAACTTACAGGTGCGCTCGCACATGCCGCAGGCAATGCAGGAAGTGGTGCAGGCCTTCATGGCAACGGGGCCCTTATCCTGATTGGAGCACATGACCACGGGCTTGCGGGGGCCGCCTGCGTCGATCATAATGACGTGCTTGGGGCAGATGTTGGCGCAGGCACCACAGCCGGTGCACTTGTCCTTGTCCACCTTGGCCACACCGTCCACAATGTGGATGGCATCGAACTTACACACCTTGGTGCAGTCGCCCAGGCCGATGCAGGCAAAGGTACAGGTCTTGGGGCCGCCGTACAGGGTGGCAGCAGCGGCGCAGGTCTGGATGCCCTTGTACTCGTAGCTGGGCTTGCAGTGCTCGGAGTTGCCCTGGCACTGGACCACAGCCTTCTTCTCCACAGCGCTTGCCTCGCCGCCCATGATCTTGGCAATGGCGGCAGCAGCCTTGGGGCCGCCGGGTGCGCACTTGTCGCAGGGAACGCCGTCCATAACAACGGCCTTTGCGTAGTCGGCACAGCCGGCGTAGCCACAGCCGCCGCAGTTTGCACCGGCCAGGCAGGCAGAAACTTCTTCAATACGGGGGTCTTCCTCAACCGCCATGAACTTTGCGGCCAGCACCAGAACAACGGCACCGATCGCGCCCACGATGGTACAGAGGATCACAGCAGATACAATATTCATAATCCTGTTCCTCCCTTACAGCGTCACGTTGAACAGGTTTTCGACGAGACCGCCGAAGCCCATAAAGGACAGGCTGGTGATGGCTGCTGCGATCAGGGTGATGGGCAGGCCCTTGAAGGGTGCCGGGGGATCGCAGGCTTCCACACGCTTGCGCACGCCGCTGAACATGACCATGGCCAGCATAAAGCCGACACCTGCACCCACGGCACAGACCAGAGCCTCAATGTAGGCGGCGGCAAAGCCAGGGGTAGCAACGTCTGCGCCGTAGTCGTCCACGACCAGAATGGTCACGGCCAGCACGCAGCAGTTGGTGGTGATCAGGGGCAGGTAAACGCCCAGAGAATTGTACAGTGCAACAACATACTTCTTCAGGAAGATCTCGATGAACTGCACCAGCACTGCAATGACCAGGATGAACACGATGGTCTGCAGGTAGCCCAGGTCAGCGGGGTTCAAAATGAAGATCTGGATGGGGAAGGTGACAGCCGTTGCCACCAGCATAACAAAGATAACAGCGCCGGACATACCAATGGAGGAATCCAGCTTCTTGGAAACGCCCAGGAACGGGCAGATACCGTAGAACTTCACCAGCACGTAGTTGTTCACCAGGATCATGCTGAAGAAGATCGCAGCAAGTTTGACTAACATCTTATTCTGCCTCCTTCTTCAGGTTGTCGAGGTCGCAGCAGCTCTTGCGCTCGATGCGGGCATCCAGCTTGCCTTCCAGCCAGACACAGCCGGCCATCAGCACGCCGTAGCAGAAGAATGCGCCGGGAGCCTGGGTCATAATGCTCATCTTGGCCATGCTCTCGGGCAGGACCTGGAAGCCCAGCCAGGTGCCGCTGCCCAGGATCTCACGGATGGAGGCCATCAGCACCACGGTGAGGGTGTAGCCGATGCCCATGCCGATGCCGTCCAGTGCGGAATCCACCACATTGTTCTTGCAGGCAAACATCTCGGCACGGCCCAGAATGATGCAGTTGACAACGATCAGGGGCAGGAACACGCCCAGTGCGGTGTACAGGCTGTCCATGTAGGCGTGCATCACCATCTGAACGATGGTCACGAAGCCTGCAATGATGACGATGTAGCAGGGCAGATGGACTTTAGCGGGGATCACGTTGCGCAGCAGCGAGATCAGGATGTTGGAGCACACCAGCACGAAGGTGAAGGCTGCGCCCATGCCCAGCGCGCTGGAAACTGCCGTGGTAACAGCCAGGCAGGAGCAGGTGCCCAGAACCAGACGCAGAACGGGGTTTTCTTTGATGATGCCGTTGGTAAGGATGCTTACCTTGGACTTGTTTTCGCTTGCCATTTCTTACCAACCTCCTTTATGCCAACTCGTTGTAGCAGTTGATGCAATCGTTGATGGCGGCAAACAGAGCCTTAGAGGAAATGGTTGCGCCGCTGTATGCGTCGTAGCCCTGGCCCAGGGTGATGTTCTGGGTGCCATCCATGCCATCGAACTGAGCAAGGAAGCTGTCGGTGGCAACGTTGCTGCCGATGCCCTTGGTCTGGGTAGAAGCGTCCACCCAGATGCCGGTGACAGTGCCGTTGGTGTCGAAGCCGATGATGACGGACAGGATGCCGCCGTCAAAGCCCTTTTCCTCAGCCTTGATGGCCAGGGAGCCGTCGGTGGCCTTTACAGCACCGGTGATGTTCTCGGTGGTGTAGTCGGTCACTTCGTCCAGATCGGAGGCGCTGGAAACGGTGGGCATCACGTCCACATAGGCAGCCAGCGTTGCGGCCTTCTGGTTTTCCTCAATGATGGGAGCCGTAAAGGAGTTGACCATGGCCAGCAGCAGGCTGACGATCAGTGCGATCACGCTCAGCACAACAACAGGCTTTACACTGGTCTCCCAGGAAGAATTCTTATTCATTTGCCAGCACCCTCCTTTGCTTTCTTTGCAGGCTTAACATAGCCGTAAGGAGTCTGACGGGTCCAATCGTTGATAAAGGGGACCCACAGGTTCATAAACAGCAGCGCGAAGGAAACGCCCTCGGCGTAGCTGCCCCACTGACGGATGGCGAAGGTGACGATGCCCAGGCACAGGCCGTAGATCAGCTTGCCCTTCAGGGTAAAGGGGCTGGTAACATAGTCCGTTGCCATGAACACAGCACCGAACATCAGGCCGCCGGACAGGATGCCGACCAGTGCGCCGTGCAGGCTGCCGGTGGAGATCAGGTAGAAGATAAACATGCTGCCGATGTAAGAAGCGGGGATGGCGATGCTGATGGTCTTGGTGGCCACCATATAAATCAGGCCCAGCAGGATGGCCAGAGCGCAGGTCTCGCCCAGAACACCGCCGTGCACGCCCATGAACAGATCCAGCAGGCTCAGCTTGCTGGTGTCAGCCACAGCCAGCGGGGTAGCGCTGGACAGCTGGTCAACCGCTGCATCGGGGAACACCCAATTGTTCATGGAACCGGCAAAGCTGATGAACAGCACGATACGGCCCACCAGTGCAGGGTTTGCAAAGTTCATGCCAATGCCGCCAAACAGCTGCTTGACCACGATAATGGCAACCAGGTCGCCGATGATGAGCTGGCCGATGGGCATACCCACGGGCACGTTCATGGCCAGAATGATGCCGGTGACCACAGCGGACAGGTCGCTGATGGGGTTTGCCTTCTTCAGCAGCTTGCAGTACAGCCACTCAAAGGCCACACATGCCACAACGGACACTGCGGTGACCAGCAGGGCACGCGCGCCAAAGATGATTGCAGAGGCCACCACACAGGGGCACAGGGCAACGATCACGTTGGCCATCAGGCTCTGGGTCGTTTCCTCACTGCGCAGGTGCGGGGAGGCCGAAACAATAAGCTTCGTATCCATTACTTATTGCCTCCTTTTTTGATTTCACCAAGGTAGAACGCCTTTGCCAGGCCCATCATCTGGGTGCAGGGGCGCTTTGCCGGGCAGACAAAGGTGCAGGAGCCGCAGTTGAAGCAGTAATCAACATGCAGCTTGCCCAGCTCCTGAACGTCGCGGGCTGCATAAGCCTGGTTGACCTCCACGGGCTCCAGACCCATGGGGCAGTACTCCACGCAGCGGCCGCAGCGGATGCAGGGGTTGGCCTGCGGGGGCTCTGCAGCAGCGGCGCTGAGCATGATCAGGCCGGAAGTGGTCTTGGTGGTGGGGTAGCTCAGGTTCTCCACAGCGGGGCCCATCATGGCACCGCCGGCAACCACCTTGCCCAGCTCCACGCCGCCCTTAAGGCCGGCAGCGTTCAGAACATCCTCGTAGGCAGTGCCCACGGGAACGATCAGGTTCTGGGGCTTTGCGCAGGCATCGCCGTCCACGGTGATGCAGCGGCTGACCACCGGCATACCGGTAGCCAGGTACTTGCCCAGGGTGGAAACAGAGGTCACGTTCATCACGATGGCACCTGCATCTGCGGGCAGACCGCCGTGCGGCACCTCGCGGCCCAGGCACTTCTCGATCAGGATCAGCTCTGCGCCGGTGCCGTAAACACTGGGCAGTGCCTTGACCTCGATGGCGGGCTTGTCTTTGGTCTTCTGGTTCAACAGCTCGATGCACTCGGGCTTGTTGTTCTCAATGCCGATGACGCACTTCGGGATGCCGGTATACTTCAGCACGGCCTCGATGCCGCGGACGATATCATCGCTGCAGTTCAGCATCTCCTGCGTGTCGCTGGTCAGCCAGACTTCACACTCGGAAGCGTTGAT
>ENA-OQDL01000285-OQDL01000285.1-human-gut-metagenome-genome-assembly--contig:-NODE-285-length-34630-cov-5.790946_pt1 | contig 34630 bp, 27 predicted proteins | sample MGYA00242782_ERZ504609 | MGnify/ENA primary metagenome ERZ504609 (study PRJEB26092, sample SAMD00036320) | human gut metagenome | host: Homo sapiens | study: EMG produced TPA metagenomics assembly of... | reverse complement strand
AAAGCTTTCCCAGAAGACCATGCGATCAACTGGAGCATCCGGCATTACCACCCGTTTCCAGGAGCTATTCCGGTGTATGGGGCAGGTCGGTCACGCATTACTCACCCGTTCGCCACTCTCACCACCAAGCAAAGCCTGATGGATCCCGTTCGACTTGCATGTGTTAAGCACGCCGCCAGCGTTCATCCTGAGCCAGAATCGAACCCTCCACAAAAAAACTTTGCAGAAAGCCAACATGTGACTCTCAAAAACAAGAAAATTGACGATCGCCTTATAAGGAAAGGCGCATCGCACGAAAACCTCACCGTCCTTCAAGGCCTCCCGGCCACTCGCGAACGAGCGGACGATGAACTGGCAATCATTGACTATAAAGAAGTAGTACAAATACGCTCTTGAGTTCTCAAACCACCACCACACCAGCAGACCGTCCCGAACCTCAGGAGCGGAACCGCCGTGCTGAGCAGCGAGATGTAAACTTACACGTCCTTGCCGATCTACGCAAATCGACCTTCCGTAAACACCGTGTAAACCTTTGAAAAATAACGTATCTCTCGGCGTGTCGAAATCGCAGGAAAATCGAGTGATGAGCACCATTTCACAGCACAATCCCGCTGGAAAAACCTCAACATACCTCGCTACAGGTCAACATCCGGGCGTGTCACACACGAGACGAACGAATGACAGAAAGGTACAAGACAAACAGCGGGCAAAACATCCAGCGGGAACAGACACAACACGACTACGCCTGACACACATCCAGCAACGTCAATTCGTCCGACCAACTTACGCCTTGCCACACAACCTGCGAGCGACTCCGTCTACCAGCGCTTGCCACAGCGCTTGCCACCATTGCCGGGCCTGCCACCGGCGCCCCACGGCCCGCGCCCCTCGGCATGCAGCACACCCAGATGATGCTTCATGGCGACCAGCATGATGTGCGTATCTTCCAAGCCAAGATGTCGTTCGCTTTTGGATGCATCCAACGCGCCCTGACGTTTGGCATACGCATCCAACGTATTGTTGCCGTGCGGATGCTCATCATCGGGAATCAACCCCTCATCCCAACGACGGCTCATCGGCAATGTGTCGATGATCGTGATATTGCCGGCACGATAGCTTTCCGCATATCCGGCGACGTTCAGCATGAAAAAGCTATGCTCGAACCGGGCGTTATGCGCAACATATGGCTGCTGTTCGAGTCGTTGCAGCAATCCGATCTGAGCTTCGGGCCATTCGTCGAACAGACGAAAGTCCGCGCTGGCGCGATCGCGCACGTCAATACCGGTAAGGTCGAGAATCAGAGGATTGCCAAGCAGCGCATTCTGCGCGGGAACGCCGAAGGAAAGACGTGCCTGGCCATATGCATCGCCGGTCTCGTAATAATCCTGTTCGTAGCGGTAGCCCGCGGGCTCGCCGGCAGGACGAGGCGAGATCATGTTCATGAATTCGAATCCGGCATCGATGATGTACACGCGAGCCGGATCCGTACCCGTAGTTTCGATATCAATGCCCATCACCGTGTCGACGTCACGGCCGGGAAGGTAGGCGTCACGCCAATCCGACTTTTTGTAATCCGCCAAACGTCGGTCCTGCGCGGCTTCCGCCGAGTCAGCGGAACCGCCAGCGGATCCGAGGGAACCATAGTCGAACACCTTCGAGCCTCCCGGACTCGTCACCCCGCTCAAATTCGCGCGTGACATGGCGTAATCGCTGGCACGCTTCTGTTCACGCTCCGCGGCACGACGTTCGGCACGGCCATTGACGATCTGCGCGGTACGATCCTGAATATCGTTAAGATTCACGAGGCTTTCCGCTCCGGCAACAGACTGCAGCACGGGCACTATCACCCGCTCCCGCCGCTCTTCGGCAATCGTCCACAATCCCATCGCAACACCAATGCGCCGCAACACGGCAATTTCGTCGCACAACCTACGGTTCGCATAGGCGAGCGCGCGAGGCAAACGGTATGAAGCGATCAGACGGTCGAAATCCGTCATGAAGGTGGTATTGCATTGCGCGATGATGGATTCGAGCCGGTCACGGACCGCTAAATCCTTTTTCAGCAGATTATGCAACTGTTGGACGGATAGTACCGAATCCTGCATGGGATCCGTTTTCTCCGAGGTCGACGAAAACGTGGTATCCGCGGCATTCAGAACGGCGATCAGGTCGATGCCTTGGCTTTTGGCGGCTCCGATGCCGTGTTCCAAGTCGAGAGACATGACCCAATGCCAGTCGATGCGCTCATTGTCGGCGTTTTTCGGCATCGATGCCGACCATTGGCTGATGTCTTGTTTGGCTTCGGTAAGCCAGGAACGGCCCGTCTTTGCTTCGTTCATACTTTGCATGGTAGCCGAGAGGGGGCGCAGTACACGTCGGCGCGTACAAAAAACCATGATGCTTCTCGGATAGCGCAATCTTAAGTTTTTTGAGATTCGAAAGGTTATCTTGGGTTCGTTTTATTTCGTTGATTTTCGGTAAGAGAAAGAACAATGCTACGAAAAACGATTATGTTCACCAAGCATTCGTCGTCAGGATACGATCATGCGCGTTGCAGACGGAGCACGACGTCGCGTACGAAATCATTCCATCGCAACGCGAACGCCGATATTGTCGATAATGCTGCGAAATGCAAACATGGTTACGCTCATACGTGCGTCTGCCGTGGGGAGTGTGATGCGTGCGCGCGTTGCACTGGTTATGCGCATGGTGGTATGACGAAAAAATGACGGTATGACAAAAAGGGAGAGGCCTGTGGGCCTCTCCCCCTGCAGGATATTCCGCGGATTGCGCAACGATAGGATTCCGTGACAATCGGATTCCGCAGCGTTTTTCGCCGCGCATGTATGCGATTTGCGGCGTGCGCTCCTAGTTTACAGTTCGAATCCGAGTTCGGCGGCGGCTTCGGTGGGAACCGGATCGTCGCACCAGAAATCCTCAAGATTCTCGTTGGTGGCGAGGCTGCGGATTTCCGCCTTGTCGATATACAGTTCGCCGCTCAGATGGTCGGTTTCGTGCTGGAAGATGCGGGCCGGCCAGCCGTGCAGATGTTCCTCATGCTGTTTGCCATCTTCATCCTGCCAGCGGGCGGTGATGTCGAGCCAGCGCTTGCGTACCGCCTGATAGCCGTCGAAGCTCAGGCAGCCTTCGTAGAAGCTGCGGGTTTCGGTGCCGATCGGCTCATAGCTGGGGTTGATGATGACGTGGAATGGGAATTCGGCCGCTTCGCGCGGGTCATCGTCATCGTCGTCGCGCACATGGTCTTCCACCACGGCAAGCGCCAGCCCGAGGCCGATCTGGGTTGCGGCGAGACCTACGCCCGGCGCTTCGATCATGGTGACGCGCATGGTTTCGATGAGCTTGTCAAGTGTCTTGCGGCTCAGTTGGCCTTCGTAGGCTGCGGTCTGCTGGCGCAGTACCGGTTCACCTGCCTGCACGATGGGAAGCAGCTGTTCCTTGCCGCCGGTTTTGATGAGTTTTTCGACCTCGCGGTTGAGCTCGAGGTTGACTTTCGAGTTACGTCCAAACATGGGGTTCCTTCGCGGATTGGTTCGGGATTTTGGATTGCCAAATACTGTGTATCGGCGGTGTGATTACAAGGCGAGTTCTTCGGCCACGACTTTGGCGAGACGGTCGCAGACCTCGTCGGCCTGCTGCTGGGTTTCCGCTTCAGCCATGACGCGCACGAGCGGTTCGGTGCCGGAGGGACGCAAGAGCACGCGGCCGGTGTCGCCGAGCATTTTCTCTTCGCGTTCGACGGCCGCCTGCACTTTGGCGTTGGTTTTGGCTGCGAGCTTGTCGACGTTTGGCACATTGATGAGGGTTTGCGGCAGTTGCGGGAAGTCGGATGCGAGTTCTTTGAGACTCTTGCCGGAGTTGACCACTTCGTTGCACAAGGTCAGTGCGGTGAGTGTACCGTCGCCGGTGGTGGCGAATTCGCGGTTGATCACGTGGCCGGACTGTTCGCCGCCGAGCGAATAGTCGCCGCGCAGCATTTCCTCAAGCACGTAACGGTCGCCCACGCCGGTTTGCACGGTTTTGATGCCCATGGAACGCAGGGCGAGCTTCAGGCCGAGGTTGCTCATCACGGTTACCACGAGGGTGTCGTGGTTGAGTTTGCCCGCGTTTTTCTTGGCACGTGCAAGAATGCCCATGATCTGATCGCCGTTGACCATATTGCCTTCGCCGTCTACGGCAAGGCAACGGTCGGCGTCACCGTCGAATGCCACGCCCAAGTCGGCTCCGGAGGCTTTGACCATGGCCTGCAGCTGTTCGGGGTGTGTGGATCCGGCGTTCTTGTTGATGTTGTAGCCGTCTGGCGAAGCGTTGATCACGATCACGTCGGCTCCTGCGCGGCGCAACGCTTCCGGCGCGACCACGGAGGTGGCGCCGTTGGCGCAGTCAGCCACGACTTTCAAGCCTTTCAACGGTGTCGGCTGGGACTTGTCAGGCCCGATGGGGGCGATTGTGGATACCAGATGGTCGATGTACAGGTTGGTTGCGGTTGCCGTGTCGTGGCTGATACGTCCCACGCCTGCACCGGTCGGGCGTTCCCAATCCTGACCGAGCACGTTTTCGATTTCGTCTTCTTTGGTGTCAGGCAGTTTGAATCCGCCGCGTGCGAAGAATTTGATGCCGTTGTCGGGCATGGGATTGTGGGATGCGGAGATCACGGCACCCATTTCCACGTTCAGCACGGAGGTCAGGTATGCGACGCCAGGGGTTGGAATAATGCCCGCGTCGATCACATCGAAACCGCCTGCGGACATGCCTGCGGACAGTGCCGCTGCAAGAAAATCGCCGGAAACGCGGGTATCGCGGCCGACCAGTGCACGGCGACGACCGTCGAATTCGCTTTTGTCTCCATCATCGCCAAGCACGCGCACCGCAGCATCGCCCAAATCCAACGCAAGCTGTGCGGTCAAAGCCCTATTCGCCAATCCTCGAACACCGTCTGTTCCGAACATACGTGGCATGAGTCTCAAGTCCTCGCTATCTCAAGTTATATTGCCGTGCACCATCGTACTCAACGGGTTCACCATTCAACGAAACAGTCGAGAGCATGTTGCGATACCTGCATACTGCGGTACGTAATGTTGCGCAAACCGCAGTATGCAACGGCGCGGGCTTTTCCGCAATCTCACGTTTTCGCAATATCGCGTTATTCGCGCAATACCGCATTCGACAGTTGCGCCACGAACAGGCCTTGGTCTCGAGTGACGATTTGGGCGCGACCGGGCGCCGCCTTCTTCGGTTTGACTTTGCCGATCAGCTGGCCTTCGTTCGAATCTCCGGACAGCAGAATGCCGGTCATGCCGAGATCATGGAACGTCTGCAATACCGGATCGTACATGGCTCGGCTCGCACCGCCGGTTCTTCGGGCCACCACCACATGCAATCCCAGATCGGAGGCCTGCGCCAAATATGGCACCAACGCACGCAGCGGGTTGCCTCGGCTGGTGGAGACCAAATCGTAATCGTCGACCAGCACGTAAACTTCCGAACCCGTCCACCAGGAACGGTCGCGCAACTGTTCGGCAGTCACGTCCTGGCCCGGAATGCGGGTTTTCAGGAATTCCGCAAGCGCGTCGAGACTTTCCGTAGCCTGTTCGTCATTGGTCAGGTACGCTCCAAAATGCGACTGCGGAATCTGCGCAAGATTCGCACGACGATAATCCAACATGAAAATTTTTGCTTTTCCATCCGGATAGCTTCGTACGATTTCGTTGATTATCACGCGAAGGAATGTAGATTTCCCCGAACCGGCGTCACCGAATAGGTAACAGTGCGGTTCGGTGTTGAAGTCGAACACCACTGGAGACAGTGCGTTCTCGTCGATACCGACCACCATGTTGCCTTTGGCGAGCTGGTTGGATGCCTTTTGACGCATGACGGAAGCCATCATCGCCTCGTACGGCAGGTTTTCGGGCAGCAACCGCAGCTTCGGACCATGCGGATGACCTTGCCATGCGGAACGTACTTTGGCGATGAGATCGTTGATGCCGTCGGACACCGTCGCCGCATCATGCCCGCCATCGATGCGGGGCAGCGCTGCGAGCGTATGCAGTTTGTTGGCGCTCAGGCCACGGCCAGGCGCGCCCTTGGGCACGGTGTCGGCAACGTGGCGGTCGATTTGCGAATCGCTCGGATCGCCCAAACGCAGTTCGAGCTTGGTGCCGATAAGGTCGCTGATATTGGCACGGATTTCCATCCAACGGTTCGCGCTGAACAACACGTGCACGCCGAAGGTGAGACCACGGGCAACGATCTGCTGGACTTTGGTTTCCAATTCGTCATAGTCGCCGCGGAATACGCCCCAACCGTCGATGACGAGGAACACGTCGCCATATCCGTCGTCGACCTTGCCTTCGGCGCGACGGCGACGATACGCGTCCATGCCGTCGATGCGCTGTTCTTTGAAGAATCGTTCGCGCGCGTCGATGATGCCGCTGACTTCGGCAAGCGTACGACGGACTTTTTCATCCTCATTGCCTGCCGCGATGCCGCTGACATGTTCCAATCCATCCATGGAGGAGAACGCGCCGCCACCGCAGTCGATCACATAGAACTGCACTTCGAGCGGCGAATGCGTGAGCGCCAACGATGCGACGATGGAACGCAACATCATGCTTTTACCGCTCAACGGGCCGCCCACCACTGCCACATGGCCTCCCGCACCGGCAAGATTGAGGGCCATGACGTCTCGCCTCTGCTCGCGTGGCTTGTCTTCCAACGCGCATGGTACGACAAGCGCTCCGGCATTGCGCCACCTTGGCGAAATCAAGCCATACTCCTTGGTGACGGTCAGGTCCGGCATGAAATCGTCGAGCGAATTCGGCGTGACCAGCGGAGGCAGCCACACCACGTGCGCGGGATTGCCTTTGCCTCGCATCTGTTCCACCGCATACTGGAAGGTGGTGGTTTCGCCGTCCAACCCCTTCGGCACGCCCGACACGTAAGACGCGCGGAAGCGGGTGATGGTGCCGTCAGGCGATTTCAGATAGCCGATGCCAGGCAGGCTTGGCAGATCGTACGCGTCCGTAATGCCCAGCACGGCACGGGATTCGGTTGCGGAGAACGTTTTCAGACCGATACGGTATGACAGGTGCTCGTCAAGACCACGCAGCTTGCCTTGTTCCAAACGCTGCGATGCGATGAGCAGATGTATGCCCAGCGAACGGCCGACCGCGCCAATGCGAACGAACGATTGCACGATCTCGGGTTTCGCCTTCAACAGTTCGGAGAATTCGTCGACCACGACCAATAGTGACGGCAACGGTTTAAGATCGCTACGCCCGCCGTTGACACGCATCTCCTCATATTCGGTGATGTTGGCAAGGTTGCCCGCATCTCGCAGCAGCTCCTGACGTCGGTTGACTTCGCCATCCAGCGCGTCTTCCATACGATCGACGAGCGACGCTTCCTTGCCGAGATTCGTAATGATGGATGAAATGTGAGGCATGCCGTCCATACCTGCGAAAGTGGCGCCGCCTTTGAAGTCGATGAGTACGAAATTCAACTGGTCCGGGGAATGGCTCAACGCCAACGACAGTACCAGGGTTCGCAGCACTTCGGATTTACCCGAACCGGTGGCACCGACGAGCACGCCATGCGGGCCCATGCCATGCTGGCCCATCTCTTTGATGTCAAGGAACGCGGTACTGGTGTCGTCGAATAGGCCGATCGGCACGCGCAAACGCTCCTTGCCCACACGATATGCCCACAGTTTCGCCAGATCGATATGACGAATATCGCTGATGCCAAGCAGATCAGGCAATTCGGGGGATTTCTTGCGATTGCCGGATTGTGAGGAATCGTCTCCGGTTTCGTTAACATGCACGCTCTTCAAGCGTTTCGCTATGCAGAGCGCCTCTTCCACAGTCAATTCGTCCGGTTGGATTTCCACAGGCTTGAGTGCCGTGGAAAACACTTCAACCATATTGATGTCGCGCTTTTCGAGAACGTTCAGTCCTTCCTCAACCACGGTCTGCGAATACAGCACACGAAGCACGTCATCTTCCTCGAGCTCCCCCCAATCATTCGGCATGTCGAACACGGTCACTCCACCGAGGCCGTCTTCAGCGAACAATCGGGACTCTCGAGACAATACAGTCCGGTCGAATCCATCATTGATCACCAAAACATGAGGAGCAATCTCATTATCTCCGGTACACCTGTTGCGGTTCAGCACTTCCTCGCCTATCAGCGCATCAACTTCGCGCACGTTGCTCGTCAGCATAAATCCATGACCGTTATACGTGCCTTCCAAGTATTTCTCGTTCAGCACACGGTTATGAGGCAGCAACCGTACCCATTCCCACTGCCCCATGCGATCAGCGGATGCCAGTACGAGCACTCTGCAGCATTCAGCCGGATGCCAAACCGCCGCTTGACAGATCATGGCTCTTGCGAGCGCCTGCGTCTGGCTTTCGTTTCCAAGCAATTCCACACGCTTGTATTTCCTCAGGTCAATGCCGTAAGGCATATTGTGCAACGTTTTATGTGCAAGCATGAAACGATGCGCCGCCGATGCCGAAACCGGGTCGAGCTGCGCGAGTGGAGGCAATTCAGGTGATTCAAGCTGCAGGCACAATGGCACACTATGCGTGCCGCAACGTAATATCATGAAATCGTCGTCTGCGGGAACACGTTCCCAGCAACGTTCCGGTTCCTGGGCGATCGCCGTCAACGAGGATGGGGATGGAGCGTTCCACAATGCGGCATTGCGTTGTTTCCTTCCCGCGGTGCGCACGGTTTTGCGTATGCCAGCCAAATAAGTGAGATATTCACGTCTTGCCGCCGCGAGGTTCGCCATGCGTTGCGAACGTTGGCGGAAGCCGTTGACCGCCACGAATCCCAATGACGACACCATGAACATGCCGCCGGTAAGCATGCCGGTGAGTCCCGAATTGGTCATCAGCATCATGACCATGGCGCTGGCGGTGCCCAACAATGGCACCAACGATGTGAGCAACGTGTTGACACCGTCGCTGGGTTCAAGCTCGGGTGGTGCCTGCAATACGATTTTTCCTTTTGGAGGTTTGGGACCTTCGAGCCTGCTGTTTTGTTGTTCCGCAGTAATAGCCATCAACGCCTCCTGCTTTTCGATGTGATGATGCTGCAGCCCATGTCTCCCAGTCCGATGCGGGATCCGACATGCATACGCGTTCGGACGTTCGGTTCAAGTTCCGTCTCTTCGCCGCTTTCGTCAAGCACTCGCGTACCGTTGGTGCTCGCTAAGTCAGTGATCCAGATTTGGTCGTCCACCAATTCGATCCGAGCATGGTTTCGTGAGACCGTACCAGTATGGTCAGGCACAGCCAACGCGATGTCCCCTGTCTGCTGCGGGGCTGGCTTGCGCCCGAGAATCAATGAAGAAGGCACGCTGAGAGTTCGCTTGGAGCCATCTTCAAAGAAGAGAAAGGTTTGGGGTTTCTCAGGAGGTGTCACTGGCACCGAGGCCGTCTGTTGTTCAACCGTTGTCCGAACCGGATACATCGGCTTTTCCGAAGGCATGGGTACAGGAGAAACCTGTTTTGCCGTTGGCATGGGAACCGGTTTGGACACGTCCGCCACTGTTTTGGGAAGAGGCACGGGAGGAGTGGGCTGCATCCGAGGCATGGGAACCGGAGGAATTTGCCTCGATACGACCGGTTGTTCCTCCAACGCCTCAACACGTTGATGAATATCGACGCATCCCAAAGATGCCAGTCTGTCTGCCCATCCCTGATGCAAATCATCCTTGGCGAACAACGGTGAGCAAATCACCGCAATCAGACCTATGACCAACGCAAGCGTGGATCCGATAAGCACACAATACTTCACAAGAATCCGGCCCATTCCGGCGGGCAAAGTTCCCGCCGTGACGTCACGCATGCCTTCCACGCGAACCGTACGCAAACCGAACATCATATTCCCCGGAGTCAGACCGCGCGAACCTTCTCCAATAGCCAGCACCGCAACCGATTCGAGCATCACCAGGAACGTGACGGGAATATTATGTCCGAGCAAAGCCGCAATCACGCCGCAAAGCAATACGAAACCGCAATCGACGAATGCGGCCGCACATTGTTTTCCGGCTCCTGCCGGACGACATCTCATTACGGAATTCGAATCCGACATCACAATCCCCTTATATACTGCAACGCGCCAGCTGCGAAGAAAGCCGCCACAGGCGTGACCATCATGGACAGGAAGCACAACGCATCGCCGGCGCGAGACAATACAAGCGAATGAAAACCGCCTTTTTGCACAGGAATGGCATATACCAGCAGAACGCCAATCAGGCCAATCGCGCATACGCCGAACAGCCTCATGTTTTCGGTTGTCATGAAGCCCCAGGCCCTCACGCAGGCCATAGCCATCACCATCACCGCAGACAAACGCATGCAGTACCGTTCGAAAGGTCTGCCCGACCGGCGCGGCTTAAGGGTGAGAAAGAGAAACAGGGCCGCGGTAAGCACGAGAAAGCCGACAGCATCATACATCCGATGGAAATCGCAGAATGCGACCAATGCCGCGTACGGCAATACCAGCAGCGCCAAGCAAAGCACGAAACCGGTCGCGTATCGGGCCTGAAACGTCTGCATATCTTCACGAATATCAACTTGGGTCAATACACGGGCCTCTTCGGGAATGCCACCGCGCACCGTCCAACGACGTGTCATGTAGGCACGCCATTGCACAAGATAACGGTCCGGCACATGCACCACGATGTTCGGCAGCATTTGCAGACAGCATATGGCAGCGGCAAGCACCAAACCGGCAAGCAGCCGTACGTCCAACGAACACATCAGCGTTCCCGTACTGGCGAGCAGCAACAGCAACGATACGGCAAAGCATGCGGATATCACGCCATTAAGCACCGGCTGATCAATGCAAACCGTCATTAACGACATATTGAGGCATACGCAAGAAGAAGATAGGAAAACCGCCGCCGCGATCGGCTGAGCGCAAGGTTCAACGCAGCTCGCCGCCACACCGGCACACACCGACAGCAGCACAGCGCAAGCCATGGCAACCAGCGCAACGGTTTGCTCGTGTGAGCGTATGCTCACCACGCATAACCGATCACAAAACAGCATCAGCAATATGAGGCTTGCCACAAGCAGCACAGGCAATCCTCGCATCCGCTCGTCGCCACCGGGAAGCAACACGCTTTCGGACAGCACCGTAACGGCAATACCAGCAAAAAGCACTGCGCAGACGAGCGATACAATGCATATCGCCTGTAAGTCAGCTGGCTTGGTTTCTTTGTGCCGCATATTGGCTTTCCCACTCACGCAGACGAGTCATTCCTTTATCGAGCGCAACACGAGCCTGGGCCGCTTCATTATCTTCGTCGTCCGCATCCTCCACGCTATCTCGCACATAACTCATATTCTGCGCGAGGTAACCACGTACTTCACGCGCTTCCGGAGACTTGTCAATGCCAGCAAGGATGTCTTCCTCACAGGTTTTCCCCATGTCGATACGCTGCTGCAATACTTGCCAAGCGCGCCCACATTCACCTTTACGCCGCTTATTTTCAAGTTCTTTCGTTTTTTCGGCTATTTTTTCATCTATTTGAACTTTCTCTTTTTCGAATTTCGCCCGCTGCTTGTCAAGCCGGGCAGACAGTGAATCCATTTGGTTCATGAAAGCTTCGAATTCCGCTGATGTCATTCCACTTCTCTTTTCTTCGCACATAAAATTGTCGTACCGAGGTCATCGTCCGTTTCGCAATGCAAGTCATAACGATGCGGTTGGAAGGACATGACGATTATCTTCCATCGGACGATCCACCGGATACCCCGGCAAACGCTACGTCATTCGACGTACTGCCAGTTCCACCGTTCGACGTGCCTCCGCCAAAAACGCTCAGCATGCCCTCTGTTTTTACGGAAAGCCGTTGCATAACCATGAGGCATACACACAATCCGTTAAGGGCTTCATACAGATTGTTAAGATATTCCACGATATCGGATGCCCATTGAATCGCCTGGGTGACTTCCGCAGCGACAGTGACCGTAGCGAGCACCGGACCGGCTCCAGGAATAATCAGCTCACCCGCAATAAGCTTCAACAGCGAAATGATTTCACTCAACGTGTCGAATATCAGATTCAATGTTTTTTCCGCATTGTCCGCCAAAGCGTTCAACGCCTGGGCCATTTCCGAACATGGCTCCGGAGCTTCCACAAGCGCGTCGGCCACCGCCTCATTGCGAACAACATATATGTCCGCGGCCTGCCCAGACCACACTGTCTCGTCGAGACTATTGGAAATTTCCAATAACGCCGTCTGCACTTCAGGCAGTGTTTCAGCCAGCGACTGCCATTTTCCCGCAGTATCGCGAAGCTCATCCCAATCGCCGAAGAATGGTTTCCTGACCCACTCATCTATAGGACTGACACCAAACAATGCCTTGCAAATGAAGTCAACACCTGAGATGGCAATGCGAAGCGTAGTAATCTTGCTATCCAGCGTTTTCGCCAAATCATGCGCACTTTGACGAGTCAAATCCCCTTCCAAAGATTCTGTGAACCTTTTTGACGCATCCTCGAACTTCTGGCTTTTCCTTCCGATGTCTTTCTTATCAAATCCTGTTTTTTCCAGGATTCTCCCAACCACTTTGTCGGCTGACGTGTAGCCAAATTTCTGCCCGGAAAGGAGGGCTGAGGCAGCCTTTCCCACTTTCCTACTGTCATAGGCCTCGCCGACTTTTTGATAAAACTTCAAGTCGCGTTTAATGTCGCTTAAATCGTCTGGAACATCGATGGTAATCGGGCCGAAATGCAAGTCGTTGGCAGAGCCATCATCTTCTTTTGCAGCCATACTCTTCCCCTTGTGTATAGTTTGAATGTGATATTTACCCGGTTACGGCCGGATATGCTTTGCACAGCATCCTGTTTTATTGAATCGTCGTGCGTTCAGGTAGCTGAATGGTTTCTCTGTCTTCGTACAAGGCACGAAGCTCATCCGCCGTTCTTCCCAGAGGATCTTTAGCTGCGATGCTTTGCCAGGCTTCATCCTCGGCTTGCTTACGCATGGCTTCCCTTGCCGCTTCGGAATCTCCGACGCGGACGGCGACATCGTAATCGCCGTCATTGTCGTAGTCGAGGGCAACGTACCGCGAATCTTCATCCTCATATACGCTGAAACGGGCATTCGCGCCTGAATCGGAGTTCATGGACACGTCATCCACGCCATCGTTGTCCGCATCCAGATCAAACGAAGCGGATCCTGTTTTGCTTGCATCAGAAGGCATCGGAATGGTGGAATTGTCACGCTTTGTCAGAATAACGGAACCATCCGCCCCAATCACGGCATGCGTATTGCCATCAATGAGATTCAGAGAGTAGTCGTCTTTGGCGTTTCCATCCACATCCAATCCAATCGTGGTTGGTCTTGGCGGAAGTGGAACCTCATTGAAAATCGGATAAGTGTTCGATTCCGCCGCATCACGCGCACCATCAGATGTTGTTTTTTTCTGATCATGGCCGAATTCTTGCGATCCCGACGCCATTGCACCAGAACCTGTCGCAGATGATGCCGGACTTCCTGCCGCTTCGGAACCACCGTCGGATCGACCATTAACTGATCCACTGGCTGATATTGCTTGCTTTGCAAGGAATCAGCTCTTGAGCCACCACCATTGCCAAAGCTGCCGCCATAGCCGGAATTGCCGCCTATTCCGCCATTTCCCTCGGACCGTGCGTTATGAGGATCCGAGGAATCCAACTTGTCATCCACCTGCTGAAGCAGTTGCAGAATCTTCTTCAGCGCTTCAAGTATCTCCTCTTCAGTGGTGGTGGAATCTTCTACGGTCCCCTGTATGGCCGAAGCAATCAATTTCAGCATTGTTTCAACGTTGGCCAAGTATTCTTGCGTAGACTGCTTCGCCGCTTCATACGCCGGTTCCAGGCATTTGAGAATCAGCCCGAAATTCGGGGTTCCCGCAGACACAAACTGCGCTTTTGCCATAGCGAACTGTTGTGCGGCCTGTTCATAGTTTTTCGCCGACGTTTCCAGATCGGACGGGTCAACGCATATGCATGAGGAAGACACTGCCTTCGCTCCTTTCCTGTTCAACAAGAGAACGTTTTGTTCAACGACGTGCGGTCATGCGCATAGCGCATTCCGCCCATGCCTCATTCGCCGGGACGCCTGCGGTGACCTGCCATGGCCGCCAACGGCTTGGGCTGGAATTCTTCTTCCTCTTCAATGGTCGGAGCAATGTAGCCCAAGGAGTTGCGCCTCTTATCCTTGCTCTGAGACGCACCGCCACGCCCCATACCCATCATTCCCGGAGTGTTTGCACAAGATGACGCCGCAGCTTCGGCACGCGCAATTTCTCCCTTGCGCAATCCCGCAGCCATACCGGTTGCACCTTTGATCGACGAGGATGCAATGGACGCCTTGACCGGATTGTTCGCATAATACGAACCGACGCCGGAGCCAGAAACCGCTGCCATGGAAGCTTCAGACAGTGCTCCGGAACTTGAACCAGCTCCACCTGCGAGCTTGGATACGGCTAACGCTCCACCGGCACCGATGCCAGCGCCAGCGCCAGCCGCCACCGCAGTACGCCCGATTCCGGAACCCGATCCCGCAGAGCCTCCGGACATGCCGCCATGGGCGGAACCGGAACCGTTATAGCTCATATCGCTATCCACGGCCATGTGGTTCCGATACACGTAGCGGCCTGTCGCCGGATCGTATACGTATAGGTTACGGTCAAGCCAACGTCCGCTTGCCGGATCATACACGTATTTGCTTGTGTCGATCCATTCACCGGTGTTCGGGTCAAACACCCGACCATTATGGCTATTGTTATTGTCACCGCCCGTATCGGCAGCGTCCGTAGGGTTGTTACGTGGAGGAAGAGGCGGCGTAGGGCTCACGTTGGGCCGGGAGATTGAGGCCGAACCTGATTTGGGGGTATTGGAGAATTTCGATGATGCGACAGCCGCACCGCCAGCGGCCGCGAGACCAGCGCCACCTGCTACAGCAGCTGAGATTCCAGTGTCGCCAAACGAGGTGGGATACACACCATCGTTTTCCGAAGAATTGTTTTCACCATCCTGTGCTGGCCACAGGCCGTTGATATCGACAACGGGAGCAGACGGTAAATCATTTCTAGGACACTTCTGCTTACATTCTGACTTAATTCGCTGGTATTCCTTCTTTGCAGTCTCCTCTCGTTTATCGGCAAGCATGTTTGAGATCAGGCTGACGCCGGCATTTCCAATTATCCCGGTTAATGTTCCTAATCCGGGAACGACAATATTCAATGGCGTTTCAGCCGCTTTAATAGCTTGTTCAATATCACTGGTCAACCTAGTGCCGGGCAGCTCCACATTCCTCGCATCGTCGATCGCCTGATTGTATGCGTCAACAGTCTTAAATAGTTTACGCAAGGCTGTTGGTATGTCCACATCCTCAATACCTTCGGAAATTCCTTGAGCGCATTCCAAAGCTACCTTTTGGGTTTCGCCCCCAAAAACATAACCTTCTTCAAGTTCCTTTTTCATGGTTTTGAGTTTCGCGGCGGCATCATCTATGACTCGTTCAAACCGTTTGAAATCGTCAAATTCCTCAATAGACCACTTGGCGGTATTGGCGATATCTGACAGTTTTTCCTCATATGTTTCCATAAATCTTCCTCTCGTGTCTTCTTACCCGCTATCGTTTATTGCCTAGGCGGCAATGGCGGTTGAGGAACGTACTGACCGACCTGCCCGTTCCCAGCCTGCGTTGGAGGGTACGCGTATCCGGCCGGCGCACCGGCGTTCGGATACGAGCCAGCGACGGGAGCGGACCGCGCCGCGGGACCGCCATACGATGGCGTCACACCATACGGGACCGGCGGAACACCGGCCCCACCGACGGTTCCAACCGGCACGGCACGGCCCGCATCCCTCGCCCTCCGCATCCTGCGGACCAGCACCGCCGCCAGCACCACGCCAGCCAACACCAGCACACCGGCACCCGCCAGCACCACGGGAACCACCCACGACGGCACCACGGACGAACCCGAAGCATCCGACGCCATATCCCCGGCGACCTTCCCATCCTCCTCATCGGCCGTGGCCGTCGAGGAATACTTCATGCAATCGCTCCCGCCGTCCGCACGGCACGACTCCACCTTCTCCCACGCGGCCTGCTGACGCTGCAGCTCACGACCCACCAAGGACGCCTCGACCGTAACCGAAATCCTCTCCCCGTTCGGAGAGAACACGTCGGTATCCGCTACTCCATTCCTCCCCAATGGGGATGGATACTCGTACATGCCCTTGGTCTCCTCATGCTCCCCGCTGGTCTTCACGGCCCATTCCAGGAGCGGGTTCACATCCGGGTACCGGGTCGGATCGACCGACAGCAACTTGCCTGGATCCACGATCCCGAAACCACGCTTGTGGTTCCGGATCCAGTTTCGGCCGCCCGACGCGTTGCCCTTCGTGTTGCGAATCAGGGACTGCAGGATCTGGTTGCCCGTCGCATCCGGCCACCGCTGCATCACGAGCGCGAGATACGCGCTCAGATTCGCCGCCGCGGTCGACGTGCCGCCGCCAGTCAAATCCATCTCACGCGAATCCGTGCTCCGGTAGGACGGCACGCCCACGCCCGGACTCAGCACCGAAACGTTCCCGTCCATCACATCCGACGACTCCTGCAGATTCCCCGCCGAATCCACCGCGTTCACCGTCACCACACCGGGGAAATAATCAGTCGTGCCCGGAGCGCCCACCAGATCATATAGGCCAGCCCAAGAGCCATTGGACCTACCTGAGACCATCACCACGCCATGGCGCAGCGCATACAACATATAGTCTCGGAAAATAGCATCACTGACATCCCCATACCCGAACGACATATTGATGATCCTCGCGCCGGAATCAACCGCATCACGAACACTCGGACCTATTGTCTGCACAGTGGATTCGTTATTCTGAGTTCTGCAGGCAAGAGGCATATTAAGCTCTCCCAGATTGCCCTTTGAGTCCGCGTCCAGCATATAGGCAATCACGGAAGCCCTAGAAGCGATGCCTTGGATACCGGAACCACCATCCCAGCCGCTACCGTTACCCGCAATCAGCGACACCATGTGAGTGCCATGCGTCATCATGTATCCACTGGACGAAAGGACCGTTGGATCATCCGTGGAAACCGGCTCGGAGGAAACGGAACCATCACCGGTTTCCAGATAGCAGGGCTGGCCGCCCTCGGTCACCAGCTTGTACGACACGTCCGCGCCCGCCAGCGCGGGATAGTCGGACACAATCTGATTATCAAGCACGGCGACCTTCACGCCCTTGCCGGTGATACCCGACGCCCATGCGTCGCGCACGCCCATACCATCGACACGCCAATCCACACCATCCGAAGCCACCGCCGACGGCACACACAACCCCACACAAGCCAACACCGCCGCCAACGCCGACAGCACACCGCGCACCTTTCGCACATGCGATGCACACAAATCTCGCGTCATCAATAACCCCTTCTCGTATGGAAATAACAAACGCAACACGTCACTTAATCAGCAAATTCAAAGAATCTTCGGCGGTAGCGGAGGAATCGAAAGCACATTCACCACACTATCCACTAATGACAGCAGCGGCTCAAACGCCTCATCGCTCTCGTTCTTCTTAGAAGTCTCGTGTATGTCGGATGCTTTACCCTTTGTTTTTCCAACAACAGGTGCAGCCTCCTGAACTGTTACCTCAGCCTTATCGATAGAAGCCACCTGCTGTTCTTCGGCCTGTTCAAATATTTTCGCAGCGCTGCAAACGCGCTGCGAGAAACTACTCATGGCTTCGCCTATATTCGCTCCAGTTCCCTGTAGCAGCCGGGTATACGCGGAAGCGCTCCTCATGAATTCCTTGCCAAAAGCAGTATCGCGGCTATACGCTTCCTGGCCGCAACGCCCTGCAGATTCAGAAACCGACTCGCCATATGAATCCATGTCATTCGCTATCGCACGCGCATTGTCAACATCCGCTTTGATCTCAACTACCATACCCGATCCGCTCCTCGTCAACACCCATATTCCCAACCGGAAAGATTCCGTGTGCGCCCCACACCTTTCGTGGAACACACACGGAATCACACGACATCAGAAACGACCCGCCGAACGCGCGTCAGACTCCACGTACTGCTGTGCGATCTGTGAGGTGGCTTGGGAAATCTGGCCAAGAATCTGATTCATTTCCTGCAACTTGCCATCCCAATTGCGTTGCGCCTGATGATATGCCTCACGAGCGGAACCGTCCCACTGACCAATCAAAGCGCTCACCTGGCTATTGAGGTTTTCAAGCTCCTGAGCAATGCTCTTGGCATCGGCAGCGATATCGCTCGCCAAAACATCCACCTGCTCCGGACGAACCGAAAAAGAACTTACCATAATATGTTTTCTCCTTTAGCTTTCTAGTTCAATTCGATGATGTCAGCCAAGCAACGCCTGCAACTTGGACGTACGGGACTGGTTGTCTTCCTCATTCGCAGCCTGATCCTTGGCTGTACCCCGTAGGTTATCCGAAAGATCAATGAGAATATTGTTCAAGGACGTGGCCTTCTCCTGCCAACTGGACATCAGCGCGTTGAACGACACGGCCGCGTCACCACTCCAGAAAGAGCCCAGCTCCGCCATCTTCGCTTCGATATCTTTGATTCGGTTCTCGATACCCGAGCGCGCATTGTCGACCGCAGTGGCACCCTTCTCAATTGCCCCTTCTTCGGCTCTGATCTGTTCCGCCATCTTGTTTCCTTCCTTGGAGGCATTCTTTCTTAGGGAAGCCACAATGAGACACGACTCCCCCCAAGGAATAACAATAACAGCAATAACAAATTCAGTAAAATTTAAATTCATTAAGTATCCAAAACCCGAGATGAACTCACGTCAATCGTTTGACGTTAACTTAAAAGTCACTTAGGCATAGCAATTTTACTGAAAATTAAGCAATTTTTTCAGAAACAAATGACAATCACTGCAAAAATGCAATCATTTTTCTCAATGCCTTATAGTTGTATTGTTTATAGACACGATACAGCGCCTTACGGCATTCTCTAAGGAAGAGCATGAACATCTCCCTGCCACCGCTCCCGCACGGAAGACAAAATACCCCATCTTCACCCCCCATCAATACGACAGATACACTCCAAATCACCGTCTCCTATAAAACGCGCACAATCGCGCTGCGGGTGAACGACGGCCCCATCATCGCCGATCTTCTACCAGACATAGCCCGACGACTCGGCATACTCGATCCGTCGATCGTGTACGGAGGGTACAGGCTGCTCACCAGCGACGGCGATCCACTCTCCCCCGCAAAGACTCTTCGCGAACAACACGTTCCAAACCACTCCACGCTCACGCTTGAGCCCGGAGCATCATCAGACACCGACATCATTTACGATGACGTCGTAGAGGCAGTAGGCGCCAGCGTACAGCACGTATACCGCCCTTGGACCAGCGACCACACCACATTCACGTCACTTGTCATCGGCCTCGGCATGCTTGTTATCAGCGCCGGATGGATCGCGCTTTTCCCCGCATCCATATGGGCATCGGTTCTCGCATTTGGATTCAGCGCAATACTTCTAGCGCTCACAGCCGCATTATGCGGCAAAAACCTGCTCGTGCAATCAACCGCAATCGGACTCATCGCCAGCATTTTTACTGCGATTGGCGGATATCAACTCGTCAACCTGCTCGCAGGCAAACAGCCACTGCATGCCCTGCCACTTCTTGGAGCGAGCCTGGGACTCGCCGCCGCAGGCATACTCATGAGTCTCGCCGCATCCAAAACACGCCCATACAGTTATATTCCCATTTTGATAGGTGCCATCTGCGCCATACCAAGCGTCCTCAGCACACTCATGCCGCAGCAGATGGGGCATATCTGGATCCTCACATCAGCCGTAACCGCACTCACCGCGAGCGCCCTGCCTTGGATGTGTCTGTCTTTTGCAAGAATCAGCGTAGACAGTCCGCATAGCGAATCGGAAATCTTCGCGCTTCCTAACGACATTGACTACCAAGACATCAAACGTAGATATATAGCAGGCTCGACCATGCTCTTCATCGGACGAATCTGCGTCGCCGCGCTGCTGCTCATAGCGGCACCGCTCCTCAACACGTTGGGCACGCCACTCGGGTCAGCATTATGCCTCGCCGCATTCCTCGGCATGCTGCTCGATTCCAGGCAGATCTATACGTTCCGCGAAATGTGCGTAACTGTAGGCGCCGCAGGCATAGGAATCATCGTGACCGGATCGCTCAGCGTGCAAACGCATCAGGAATTCAGCATTCCGCTGATTCTACTCATGCTCGCATGCGCCTTCGCGACCATACTGTTCACCTATGTCTTACGCAAGCATACGCTATTCGCCACACGCGTGGCGGACGCCGCAGAAACCATATGCATCATGCTTATTTTGCCGCTCGCATACCTGGCAATCACGCTGTAAGGACGCTCATGGCCAACAAGAAAGACCTTGCCGAAGCTCAAAGCTACTCGCGCCGCAGACTTGTCACCGCTTTCAGCAGCGGCATTCCAGACGGCGTGGAACTCACTCCGAAGAAAAACCAGACTCCCGTAATAGTGGGTGTAGGGCTTACCGTCATAGCAATACTTGTCAGCCTTTTCTACGGCATGGTAAGTCCATCATTGCCAGACGGTTGGGAGAACAACAAGCTCATCGTCGCAAAAAACTCAGCGGCACGGTATGTCAGTTCAAATGGAACGTTGCACCCCGTCATCAATGCCATCAGCGCACGACTGCTCATTCCGTCATCCGACTTCAAAGTGCTCACGGTAGCCGACGACCAGCTCAAAAACATTCCCATCGGTTCCACCATAGGCATCCTCGGCGCGCCAGATTCGCTACCGGAAGAAAACAATCTCATCGCAGGATCCATCAATAGCTGCGTCTCCGACAGCAACGTCACAACCACGCTCAGCAACGCTTCGTCTCAAGTCACAGACACGGCAACGGCAATTGTCGCCAATGTGGACGGCATCAGCTACCTCGTCAACGGAAGTCACCGATACCAGCTTCCTCAGGAAGCGACCTTACGAGACGCGTTCCTCAGAGCATTCGGCATTCCCGAAACCGCTTCCACCGACGCAACCACACAATGGATCAACCTGTTCGAGCAAGGAAGCCCGATCGAACAAATCTCGGTGGACGGAGCAGGCAACAGCATTACCGTCCACGGCGTTGAAGCGCTGGTCGGCAGCGTAGTCATGCAGCAAGGCGATGCCAAGAAAACCAAATATGTGGTTCGTTCCGATGGATCGCTTTCCCCACTCACCGATTTTACCTACGGCCTGTACATCACGGGAAAAACGGATGAATTCACACAGCCGAACGTTCTCAGCGCGGCCGACTTCCAATTCTTCTCAAACTCCACCGAATCCGCAATTCCGGAAGATTGGCCCTCCGAAGAGCTATCGGCAACATCCGGAAACGTCTCCGCGTGCGCAATCTACAATTTGGAAACGGCAGGAAGGAAAAAAGCCGACACCCATGTAAATTTAGCAGTCAAACAAAACAACTCAGCACATAGCGGCACATCCAAAACAAACCCGTCAAGCAATACCAGTTCAACAGTGAAGCTCAAAGGCGGCACCGGAGCATTACTGCAGGCCTCCATCGGCACATCCGACAAAGGCTACATTTTCGCCGTGGATTCCACAGGAACCGCGTATCCCATTGCGAATGCCAACAAAGAAACCCTCAAACGGCTTGGATACGCCAAAAACGACGTGCAAGCCATTCCCCGCGCATGGATAGACCTATTTAGCCAAGGCGTCGAACTATCAGCCCAAGCAGCAGGATCCGCTCCAGGAAGCAACCAATCCAGCGCATCGCAAACAAACGATGGCGGCAATGCGTCGTCATCAACCGCCGATACGACCACTGACGCAGCCACTAACGCAACGGATGATCCTGAAACAGGCGCCGCATCGGCAGACGCGCAAGCACAATGCCAAGCCGGCGTCGAAAACTACATCAATGACACTCCTTGGACCAACACGCTCTTCGACTTCGAAACACTGCACCGTCAATCCACGGGCAAAGGCGTAACCGTGGCGGTAGTCGACTCCGGGGTAGATGCGGATAATCCACATTTGGCAAACGCCGTAACACCTGGGGTAAGTCATATTTCAGGAGACGCCACCAACGGCATGACCGACATATACTCCCACGGAACCATCATCGCAGGAATCATCGCGGCGCGTGCAGTAGACGGGTCGTCCGTAGAAGGATTCGCCCCAGACGCGACCATACTGCCGATCCGCATATTCGAATCGCTCCACGAAGAAAACGGAAAGCAAACCGGCGGACCAAGCATGGAAGACGTCAGCAAAGCGGTAATCGAAGCCGTGGACCACCATGCGCAAATCATCAATATTTCATTAAGCGACATCACCGATCTTCCTCAAATGAGGCGAGCCGTGGATTACGCAGAATCACATGGCAGTCTCATCATCTCCAGCGCAGGAAACCGGCTCACGTCAGCCAGCACCAAGGACGGACGACGATTCCCCGCAGCCTACAGCCAAGTCGTAGGAGTCACCGCCGTGGATACGGATTTGAATATCACCGACGATTCCGTCCACGGCACCCAAGTGGACATCGCGGCCCCCGGCGCATACGTTGCCTCAAACCGTTCCCCGGCGGCGTGGACTGCCTTTACGCCACCGACGCAGCCTCAACAAGCTTCGCGACCGCATATGTAAGCGGCGCGGCAGCCCTCATCGCCTCACAATATCCGAATGAAACACCCGCACAATGGCGGCAACGACTGCTCGTTTCAGCGAATCGACCAAATTCCGACCAGCGAGACAACAACATTGGATGGGGACTGGTGGACCCACAAACCGCGCTGAACATAGCGCTTTCCGACAGTCTTCGAGGCCCGACTTCAACAGGTGGCATGCACGCCCAGAATAATGCCGAAACGTCCATGAAACCGCTTGTATTGCACAAAATCCAAGATCCTGATACGAATTTCAAACGATTCGTGGAAACTGCCAGTATCGCCGTGTCTTGCGCGTATATGGTGGCATGGCTTGTACGGACCGCGCGAAAGACCGCGCGAAAGAACACTTCGCAAAGTATATCAACAAATGAGCATAGTTTTAACTAGAATAATTAGATATTTTCAGATAGTCATTTGAAATTAATGCCGATCTGAACACTTATTCATAGAGAAACGAACGGCATCCGCCTTATGCAGTCCCTCGCGAAGTAATCACTCGCCCATAGGAAAGGAAGATCATATTAGCGTCCCATGGCGCTGACGCCCATTCAGCTCGTTTTGCCACCGTACGACAGTCCGCCGGAATACACCCACATGCCGTAGTGTGCGGCACGCGGATCGTTCTCCAACGGAAACCGCGGGTCGCACTGGTCCGGCCAGACGATGTCGCCCATGCAGGGTGCCGGGATTTCCCGCTGCAGCTGCTCGTAGTAGACGCGGTAGGCGCGGAACAGCTCCAGCTCCGTGTACGGCTCCAAGGCGCAGTGCATGGCGACATGCGGTTCGCGGCCCGCTTGCAGCATTCGGTTGATCCACGCGTACAGGTACCCCTTGTAGACGAAGAATCCCGGCTTGTGGGGGAACGTGTTCATCAGGTCGAGCATACGTTTCGAACATGAACCGTTACGCAGGTCGGCGTATGGCGTCCATGCCAGCTCGCCGACGCTGCATGCGGCGTATTGGAACAGGTTCAGGTCAACGGTCAACGGGAACGGGGCCCTTACGGCGACCCCTCTTAGACCGAATCGTGAAATCATCGGATCCACCGATCGGAAACGATACCGTCCCCCATCGGCGAACTCGTCATAGTACAGAGGCTCGCTGTCCAGAACGACGCCATCCCAGCCGTCGCGATGATGGGCGGAACGACAGTAGCAGTGTTTTTCGTACAGTCCACCGGTCCAGCCGCGTATCGGCTCGTTCCAGCCGCCCATGCACATGTAGACCAGCCATCTAGGCAGGGGATAATAGGAGCCCGTCGAGCCGACATCCTCCACCCAGCCACGCTCCTCAAGCGAATACGGGTCGTCCGCCTGACGCCAGCCGAAAAAACCGTCTCGTTCCGACACCAGAGACATATTTGGCTCCCATCTGCAAATTAGTGAGAATGGATTCGGCCTGACCGTTATGGAAACCAGCTTTTGTTTGGGATGGCTTGTTTGGAGGCGAACCAGCCCGGACTGGCAGCGGGATAAGCCGCGCCGCCGGTCCGGTCTTGTAAGGCAATATCACAAGAGTGATATCAGATGCAGTTATCAGAAGTAGCTACTAAGAATAGCTACCGGAAGTGGCATTTAGAAACGGCATCAGAGGGACGCGTTGAAATCGCGCACCTTGAGCGTGCGGTGCGACGATTCGACATTGCCACGCACAATGCGCTGCAACGCGTTGTCGGCGTCCGCATGCGAAGCCAGCCAAGCATCACCGAGATCCACCAGCGTGGCCGGATCGGCATAGCTCGGATACAGGCCTTCCAGCAGGGCCTCAGCCATGTGGAAGGTCTTGTTCTGCCAAATCCAGTCGGCAACCTCGAAATACTTGGCCGCATACGGTTCAGCCAAGTCGGCACGTGGAGTTGATGCGAAACCACGGGCCACGGATTCCAACTGCATGTTGGTCAGCTCATCGTTGTGCAAAGCCTCGTTCCAAGCCCATTCCTTGGCCTCCGCAGTGCCTGCGACCGCGCGAGCGCCCAATGCGAACTCACGGTTCTCAGTGGTTCACGCTTGGCAAGCTCCGCGTCGATATCGCTCTGGCTGATGGCGTTGATCGTGCTCAGTGCGTTGATGATGGTCCAGCGGAAGTTGTTGTCGATTTCCAAGCCGTCAAGCTTCACGGAACCATCGAGCAGACCCTTCGCATTTCGCTTTCGAACGCAGCGTCGCCCGGCTCGCCATAACCCAAGTAGGCGGTGATCAGCTGGAACTGCTCGTCGGAACCGGCTTCGGCGGCCTGAGACAGCTTGAACAGTTCGGCAGCCACATGCTCCACCACTTCGGCACGGTCGGCCGGAGCGGTGTAATGCCATGCGGTGGTGCTGATCTGCGCCAGAGCGTAACGGAACGTGGTGGACTCATGTTCCGTGGCAAGCGCAGCCAAAGAGGTTTCGATGAACTGCTTTGCCGGCAATTCGCCGTCGCGGGTCATATCCCAGAATGTAAGCCAAATCACGGAACGAGCCAACGCATCGTCGAAACGATACAGGTTCTCCGCAGCGAACTTGAGGCTCTTCTCGTCGAAGCGCAGCTTCGTGTATGTCAGATCGTCGTCATTCACCAAAATCAGCGCCGGACGTGCCTTGCCGGCGGCTGCTTCGACAATCGTCAGTTCGCCGTCAACATCAAGTTCGAACTGTTCGGTACGCACGATCTTGCCGGTTTCCGGATCCTCATTGTAGAAGCCGACAGCCAGACGATGTGCGCGCAGCACCGGATGCTCAGCCGAAGCGGACTGGCGCAACGCAAGCTGGCGAATCGTGCCATCCTCGTTTTCCTCAACTTCGGTGGCGATGGTGTTGATGCCGGACTGTTCAAGCCACTGGGCGCTCCACGCCTTGAGATCGCGGCCGGACGTCAACTCGAGTTCAGCCAGCAGATCGGCGAGCGTAGCGTTGGAGTACGCATGCTTGTTCAGATAATTGTTGATGCCCTTGAAGAACTTCTCACGACCCACATAGAACACGAGCTGCTTCAACACGGAAGCGCCCTTGGCATAGGTGATGCCGTCGAAGTTGACGTACGTGTCGTTCAGATCGTTGATCGGCGCGACGATCGGGTGGGTGGTGCTCAGCTGGTCCTGGCGCAGTGCCCAGCTCTTCTCGCCGGAGCTGAATGTGGCCCAAGCGTCCTTCCATTCCGTGGCTTCGGCAGTGGCGAGAGTGGACGTGAACTCGGCGAAGGATTCGTTGAGCCACAGGTCGTTCCACCACTTCATGGTCACGTAGTCGCCGAACCACATGTGTGCAAGCTCGTGCAGCACGGTGACCACGCGGCGCTCGGCATACGCGTCGGTGACCTTCGATTCGAACACGTACTGGTCGCGGATGGTGACCATGCCGATGTTCTCCATGGCGCCGGCGTTGTATTCCGGCACGTAAATCTGGTCGTACTTGGCGTACGGATACGGCACGCCCCAAGTCTTCGCATAGAAGGCGAAACCCTTCTTGGTGATGTCGAACAGGTAGTCGACATCCTTGGCGAACGCTTCGGCGAGCGCCTGACGGCAGTACATGGCCATCGGCACGGTGCGACCGTCTTCGTTGGCGTATTCGGTGTGCCATTCGGCGTACGGTCCGGCGCAGATGGCGGTGAGGTAGGAGCTCATGGTCGGCGTGGATTCGAACACCCACAGCTTGGTGGTTTCGGCTTCGTGCGTGCCGAGCGTGCCCTCTTCGGTAACGGTTTCATTGTCGGTCACGGATGCGGCAGGCATGTTGGAGGTGACGATCCACGACTTGGCTGCAAGCACGGAAAAATCGAACACGGCCTTGATGTCGGGCTGGTCGAACACGGCATACACGCGGCGGGCATCCGGCACTTCGAACTGAGAGTACAGGTAGATGTTGCCGTCGGAAGGGTCGACGCTACGGTGCAGGCCTTCACCGGTGTTGGAATACTGGCACAGTGCCTTGACGGTCACTTCGTTGTGCGCTTCGAGGTTCTTCAGTTCGATACGGCTGTCGGCGAACGCTTCGGCCGGATCGAGAGTTTCGCCGTTGAGTACGATTTCGCTCACTTCGGTGGCGATCAGGTCAAGGAAGCTGGTAGCTCCCGGCTCGGCGTCGAACGTGATGGTGGTTTCGGAACCGAAATTCTTGGCTCCACGGGTCAGATCAAGTTTGACCGTGTAATGAACCGGTGCTGCGATAACGCTTTTGCGTTCTTCCGCTTCGATTCGGGTGAGATTTGCTCCTGGCATGTCACTCCTTATTTGTGTTGAGATTCCTATTTATTGAATAGGAGACGGCGCAACCGGTTGTGCCGGTTACGCCGTCCTTCTTTTGATTATGTAATCAACAATTATTGACGATCTGTCGATATTTCAATATTATTCCAATATTGATTTCGCTGGAATCGGCGATATTGCGAAAAATATTGACTATCTGTCGATTCATCATTGCGCTGCGTTCAATCCCATCGCTTCGTCAACATCCTGTGCGATATCGGCAACGACCGGAACGATCATCGGCTTGCGATGCAGCTGACGTGCGACCCAGCTACCCAACGTACGACGCATGATCTGCTGCAACTTGTATGTATCGTGCGTGCCAGCCATCATCGCATCCTGCAATTGCTCGACGATCTGATGACGAACCTTGTCGAATTCGCTTTCGTCTTCGGCCACCGCGTTGAGATAGATCTTCGGACCTGCGACAACGTCAGCCGTTTCCGTATCGACGACGACGAAGCTCGACACGAAACCTTCCGTGCCAAGAATACGACGCTTCTCAAGCTCGTCCTCGGTAAGTTCGCCAACGGAATCGCCATCGACGTACACGTAGCCGCATGGCACGGAACCGACAACAGCAGCTTGGCCGTGGTACAAATCGACCACATCGCCGTCTTCGGCAAGCACCACATTCTGCGGATCGACGCCCGTCTTGACCGCGATCATGCCGTTGGCCACCAAGTGACGGTTCTCGCCGTGGATCGGCATGGCGCACTTCGGCTTGACGATGTTGTACATGTACAGCAGTTCGCCCTCATTGCAGTGGCCGGACACATGCACGGCGGCATTGTCTCGATTGACCACACGAGCGCCAAGCTGCACCAGCTTGTTGATGATCTTGTACACGCCATGCTCGTTGCCCGGAATCAGGGAGCTCGCAAGAATGACAGTGTCGAATTCGTTGATGGTGATGTCGCGATGATTGCCGTCGGCGATACGGCCAAGCGCGGCCATCGGCTCGCCCTGGGAGCCGGTGCACATGTAGACGAGCTTGTCGTCCTGCACGTCATGGGCCTGCTTCAGGTCGATGACCGTGTCTTCCGGAAGTCTCAAGTAGCCCAAATCCGCAGCGATGGACATGTTGCGAACCATGGAACGGCCCACGAACACCACCTTGCGACCGTACTTGTGGGCGGCGTCGACAACCTGCTGCACACGGTGCACATGGCTGGAGAAGCTGGCCACGATGATCTTGCGCGTGGCCTGGGCGAACGCCTGATCAAGAGCTGGGCCAATGGTGGTTTCCGGCTTGACGAAGCCTGGAACCTCAGCGTTGGTGGAATCCATCATCAGCAGATCCACGCCCTTTTCGCCGAGCTTGCCGAACTCCACCAAATCGGTGATGCGATGGTCGAGCGGCAGCTGGTCAAGCTTGATATCGCCGGTATCGATGAGGCTTCCGGCCGGAGTCTGCACGAACACAGCCAGAGCGTCCGGAATGGAATGCGTGACGTTCACGAACTCAAGATTGAACGGACCGACCTTCAGCTTGTCACGACCCTTGACCTCAACCAGTCGCGGATTGATGCGATGCTCCTTGCACTTGGCTTCAACGAAAGCCAACGTGAGCTTGGAACCAATCAGCGGAATGTCGGGGCGGAGCTTCAGCAGATACGGCACGCCGCCGATATGATCCTCGTGGCCGTGGGTAAGCACCAGAGCCTCGACCTTGTCGAGACGGTCCTTGATGTAGTGGAAGTCAGGCAGAATCAGATCGACACCCGGCTGCTCCTCTTCGGGGAAAAGCACACCGCAGTCGATGAGCAGCAGGTGACCGTTGTATTCGATCACGTTCATGTTGCGGCCGATTTCGCCCAGGCCACCAAGCGGCACGATGCGCATGGAGCCCTTACGGTACTTCGGCGGAGCGATCAACACGTCATCCTGCTGGGGCGCGGTGGTCTGCGGAGCAAGACGGGAATTGCGACGGCTTCCAGCAGAAGAGCTTGCCGCGCTGGAGTTCTTGGAACCTCTGGAGTTCTTCGTGTTCTTTGCGGCCTTCACGTTTTTCGTGCTCTTCGAGCCCTTGGAGGAGCCGCTGCCGTTGCCGCGAGAACCGCCACGAACGGAACCGGACGCATCGCCCGCACGATTGCCACGGCCACCGCCACGGCCAGAAGACTTCGCCTTCTTGGAAGTCGTTTCAGCCTTGCTGACCTTCTCAGAGCTCACAGACTTCACGGATTTCACATCCGCGGTCTGCGTGTTTTCAGTGCGCTTGGCAGCTTTGCTGCCGCGCTTGTGCGTAGTTACTGTTTTGGTTTCTTCTATAGCCATTTCCTAGTTGGATTTCTATTACTAATTGTCTCCGCCTGTGCGGAAACGAGGAATTCAGTTAGTTTGCCGTATTACGGCAAACCCAGCAAACTTGTGATCGCAACAATGCCCGGAATCAGCGCAATCGCCGACAATCAAGCGCTTCGCAATCACAAGTTTCGCAATCACAAGTTCTTCAATTACAGCAAGCCGGAAGCGCGCATGCCATCTTCCGCGCGCTTGATCTCAGCCTCGCCCGGACCGACGTTCGGCAGACGCATCGTCGTGGAGTCGAGAATGCCACGCACCTTCAGCGAAGCCTTGGCCATAACAGCCTGGAAACCGTTGCCGTTCATTGCTTCGACCAGTGGAGCAAGCTGCACGGCAATGCGCTGAGCCCCATGAATGTCACCGCGGTCGAATGCGGCAGCCAAATCGCGCATCGGACCGGAAGCAGCATGTGCGATCACGGAAATAATGCCGACTGCACCAACCGAAAGGAACGGCAGGAACAGACCGTCATCGCCCGAATACCAAGTCAAACCGGTTTCCATACGCTTACGCACGGCACCCGCGATATCTCCGGTGGCGTCCTTCACCGCCTTGACGTGACCAAGCTCAGCCAAACGACGGTAGGTTTCCAACTGAATGTGCAAACCGGTGCGGCCAGGCACATCGTAAACGATAATCGGCTTGTCCGCGGAATCGTTGACCGCCTTGTAGTGGCGGAACACGCCTTCCTGCGACGGACGGGAGTAATACGGGGCGACCACGAGCACCGCGTCGGCGCCGCCTCCTGGGTCTGCTCCACCATGCGCACGGTGTGGGCGGTATCGTTGGAACCCGCACCGGAGATAACGGGCACGCTCACCACATCCTTGACGGCCTGAACCAGTTCGACCTTCTCCTCCATGTGGGTGGTGGGAGACTCGCCCGTGGTGCCATTGACCACAAGGCCATCGGCGCCATCGGCAACAAGCTGCTTCGCAAGCTTCTGCGCGGCCTCGAAATCAACGGAACCATCGGCCTTCATGGGGGTGACCATGGCCGGAAGAATACGTCCGAAAGGAGCAGGATCAAGAAGATGCATAGTACCGTCAGTCATAGTGCCAACGGTACTTCCCGCCACGGACGCCGAAGCGCCCGAGTTCGCGACCATATCGCAATATGAACTGCCTTCCAGAGACCAAAATCCCCCACCCGCTGGAACAATCCTCCCGTCGCCGAGCCTCCCAGAGTCCCGAAACCTCCAGTCACTGGAACAAATCGGTACGCTAAACAACCCCTCACATTCCCAAAACCTCCACCCGCTGGAACAATCCTCCCGTCAACCAGCCTCCCAGAGACCCAAAACCTCCAGGTAATGGAACAATCCTCCCGCTGCCAAGCCTCCCACAGTCCAAAATCCCCCAGCAAGTGGAAGAATCGGTACGCTTAGCCGCATACTCAGGGGGATTCAAGCCAAATGACTTCACGATTTTGATCTGGTGACCGCACGATTTCGGAATATCGCACGATTTTGCTTTCCTGACCGCACAACACTCCAAAACAGTGCGATCACCAAGAGGGAAAAGTGCGCCCATCAAAACAAACTCAGGCAAGGTATTGGGTGGGGTTCTGCTCGAACTTGGCGGCGCAGCCCGGGTTGCAGAAGTAGTAGGTGGTGCCGTTGTATTCGCGGGTTGCTGCGGCGGTGGCCGGATCCACGCTCATGCCGCAGACCGGATCTTTGGCGGGCGCGCTCTGATTGCCGTTGGCAGTGTGGCCGCCACAGCAGGAGTGCGCGCCGCCCATGCCTTCCATACCCTCGTGCATACCTTCCTTCTTGGCCTTGTGATCACTGAACAGTCCCATGATGAATCCTTTCTGACTATGGTTGTTGTGATTATTATCGTTCGGGTTCGGCTGGCGAACCTGATACGTCTTATTTGCGGCACGCACCGCCTTGTCTGGATCGAACAGGCGCAGTCGGCTCGCGTTCGTCACCACGCATAGCGACGAGAATGCCATGGCCGCGCCCGCGATCATCGGATTGAGCATCATGCCGGTGAACGGGTACAGTACGCCCGCCGCAATGGAAATGCCGACGCTGTTATAGCCGAGCGCGAATCCAAGATTTTGCGCGATATTGCGCATGGTGGCATGGGTCAAATCGAGCGCATGCACCAAACCCATCAGCGAGCCATTCATCAATGTCACGTCTGCGGATTGGATCGCCACATCCGTACCGGTACCGATGGCGAATCCCACATTCGCGCGGGCAAGCGCCGGAGCATCGTTGATGCCGTCGCCCACCATCGCCACCGTATAGCCTTGCGCCTGCAGTTTCGCGATTTCGTCCGCCTTGTTCTCCGGTCGCACTCCAGCGATCACGTTGCTGACGCCAACTTGATTTGCCACGGCACGCGCCGTCGTTTCGTTGTCTCCAGTGAGCATCACCACGTTGACGCCACGCGATTTCAAAGCTGCGATGGCCTGTTGCGAATCGGCTTTCACCGTATCCGCAACGGCCACGATTCCCGCAAGCTCGCCGTCGATTGCTGCGAGCATCGGCGTTTTCCCTTCCGCCGACAGCCGTTCCATGGTTGCGATAATGTCGTCAAGATCCTCGTTGCCGACACTCGGCATGGCCACGTCAAGATCGTCGATCAGATCGGTATTGCCGACCGCAACGTTGTACATTGCGGTTTCGGGAGAAGATATGGATGATTCGAAGGTCACGGAAGATGCAGAGGATTCGTCGGCTGCAACAGTCGGATTATTTGCAGATATTAACGGCAACGCGACGTGCGCAGTGACGCCCCGACCGGAAATCGCACGGAATTGCGTGGTCTCGCCTAACGTAAGATACTTTTCTTGCGCGCCCGCAACAATCGCGGCGGCAAGAGGATGTTCGGAATCCCGTTCGGCACTGGCGGTAATCGCCAGCAGATCATCCGGCATTTTGCGCCATTTTCCAAGCGGAAACACGTCGGTCAACGATGGCTTTCCAGCGGTGATCGTGCCTGTTTTGTCAAGCACGACGGCATTGATTTTGCCGCAGGTTTCCAATGCTTCGGCGGAACGGATCAGCACGCCCATCTGCGCGGCACGACCAGTCGAAACCGTTACGGAAAGCGGCGTGGCAAGACCCAACGCGCACGGGCATGCGATCAGCAGCACCGAAACCGCAGCCACCAACGCATGCACCACGCGTGGTTCCGGCCCAAACGCAAACCACAACGCGCACGACCACACGGCAATCAGCACCACAATCGGCACGAAAATGCCTGAAATCTTATCCGCCATGCGCTGCACCGGCGCTTTTGAACTTTGCGCGGATTGCACCAATCCGATAATCTGCGCGAGCACCGTGTCTTTGCCGACTTTCGTGGCACGATACCGCAGCGATCCAGTGCCATTGATGGTGGCGCCGGTCACGGAACCGCCGGCCTGCTTCACCACAGGCATGGATTCGCCGGTAATCATGGATTCGTCAACAGCCGACGAACCAGCAATAACCACACCGTCAACAGGAAGTTGTTCGCCGGGGCGAATCGCAATAATATCTCCGACCGCCACCTGCTCGACCGGAATTTCCTCTTCAATTTCACCTCGTACCACGCGAGCGTTTTTCGGCTGCAATCCCGCCAACGCGCGCATGGCCTCTCCAGTACCGACACGAGCGCGCGCTTCAAGCAATTGGCCGACCAGCATCAGCGTAATAACCACACCAACCGCTTCAAAATACGGTTCGCGAGCATTCTCAGGCAGAATCTGCGGAATAAACGTGACCACGCACGAGTAGGCAAACGCACATACGGTACCCAGACTGACCAGCGCATTCATTTCCGGCGAACGGTGAATAATCGCCGCGAAACCACTGCGGAAAATCGGTAATGCGGCATAGCACATCACCGGCAGCATCAGCACAAATTGCACCCAATTCGGCATCGGATACAGCATCAACATCGTCGAACCGAATACTGGAATCGTAACGATGGCTGACACAATAAGACGCGCAATCAGCGTTCGCATCTCACGAGATTCGGAAGAATCGTTTGACGAATCAGAAGAATCTGAAGAAATATTGGAAGATTCAGTGGATTCATACGATTTTTCATCAACAACAGTTTGTTGCGATTGCATATGAACGTGAGATTCAGCAGTATTCGTGCTCTCTTCCGATTCCGAATGTTCTTTCGGCATTGCGGCATGATGTTTTCCCGGCACCCACCCCGTAATGTGCCATGCAGCATGTTCATGCCACATGCGAAACCGTACTCCCCCGGTTCGTTAGGGTGAAGCGTCAATGTCGTTGTGCGGAAAGCGGGCAATGCCAGGTCGACACCGAAATCGGAGAACACCACGTGCGACGAGCATTCACCGTCTTCTTTGCGATCGAATATCAATCGCAATGGCAAACCGGCCTCAGCTTCGATGATTGCCGGACTATACCCACCTTTGACTTCGACAACCGCCTCTTGCACGCCGTTATCGACACGAGCGCGGAATGCTTTGCGCGGCGCGAAGAAGAACCATAACACGGCTGCCGTCACAATGAACGCGACAATGACGGCAATCAAAGCCTGCATATTCTCACCAACCTTATTCACGTTCACGTCTCAATGACCATCATCACAATATACCCCTATAGGGTATATTTGCAAGAGAAAAGCGGTATCTTCAGCGGTAAGATCAAGATTTCAGCGTTACGAGGAGCAGCATCATGAACGCAACCCATCACGGATACGCGGACGACCAGAAGAAAATCATCGCGCGCCTCAACCGCATTGAAGGGCAAGTGCGAGGCATACGCCAAATGACGGAAAACGGCGAATACTGCATCGACATCCTGACGCAGATATCAGCCGTGAACAGTGCGTTGAAATCGGTAGCGCTGCTGCTCGTCGACGATCATCTCAACCACTGTGTCAAAGAAGCCATCGAAGAGGGCAGGGAAGTTTCCGAAGCGAAAATCGCCGAGGCAAGCGCGGCCATAGCACGCCTCGTAAAATCGTAGACCGCAAAACATGTCAATCCCCGATCCAGCAAGCGAAAACTCACCATCGCCGCCAAATCGGGGATCGTATGATCAGACCGGAAAAGTTCCAGACCCCATAGATTTACGAGGTAGATTTACAGGTCGAGGAAGTTGTCGAGGCCGACGGTCACGCCTGGGTATGCGCCGGTGGAGACCTTGCGTACGGCCAGCAGCACGCCCGGCATGAAGGAGATGCGGTCGAAGCTGTCGGCACGAATGGTCAGCTGCTCGCCGTCATTACCGAACAGGGCCTCCTCATGGGCGTTAAGACCGCGCAGACGTACGGCGTGCACGTGAATGCCGTCAACCACCTGGCCACGGGAGCCGCCATCGGTTTCGGTGGCATCCGGCACAGGGCCAAGACCTGCGG
>ENA-OQDL01000284-OQDL01000284.1-human-gut-metagenome-genome-assembly--contig:-NODE-284-length-34662-cov-9.851021_pt1 | contig 34662 bp, 31 predicted proteins | sample MGYA00242782_ERZ504609 | MGnify/ENA primary metagenome ERZ504609 (study PRJEB26092, sample SAMD00036320) | human gut metagenome | host: Homo sapiens | study: EMG produced TPA metagenomics assembly of... | reverse complement strand
GCCGCCCCCGCAAAACTGCGGGAGCGGCAAGGATTTCATACGGAGACGCTTAGACAGAGAAAAGCCCGGAGAGCAGAGGTACAAGGACCATGCCTACCACGGCTACACCAGCACCGGCCATGAGCTGCTTCATGCCCTGGCTTTTGGCGCCGGGGTTGTCGTTGCCGTAACCTTCCAGCAGGTTGATAACGCCCCAGATACCGAGACCGGCACCGAGCGCGATAACGAGGGTCTGAAGAACGGTGATTGCCTGTTCAAAAAATGCCATATAGTTTGTTAGCCGGAATCTGATTAAAAAATAGGTTTGTCATGTTTCATAGGCATACAAAAGCCGGAACAATCTGCCGCCCGGTTTCCGGGGGCATGATTCCGGCTGTCCTCCTTTTTCATTATTTTTTCTCGCGATTGTCCGCTTTGTACGCCAATGGCCCATAGAGGGCAGGTGCGGCGAATAGATAAGATCACTCCCTTCTAAAGCGGAACGAAATTAAGCGCCCTTTGTGTCTACTTCATATACATCGCAGACCTCATTGGGCTTGAGTTTCAGCCTTGCAGACAAGAATGCTTCAATATCAAAAGCGTTCTTGTCATCCGCGTCGGCAGTGTACTTGAAATTGGGGTGCTTGGTGATGTCGTACTTATCCGAAAGGAAAGGACGCACACCGCGCAGCTGGAGGATACACTTGCCGCCATCCATAACAGCAAGCTCATCCTGGCTCATCAGCTCTTTCCCCAATTTTTGATAGTTGAGAGAGTGGGAAGTTTCCCGGCCACGGCTCTCTCCGGTGTTGTAGGTGTCGATGGTTTCCTTGCCCAGCACGGCAGCCAGCTCCTTGAGGGTGGTCGGCTCCTTACCGCCCAAGAAAATGGAAGTATCCATGTTGCCGATGATGGTATCTGCATTGTCCTTATAGATCGCCTTGAGCTGACTCTGCGCCTGCAACACCAGACAGGCGGAGATCTCACGGCTTCGGATGGTGGCGACCAGCTTTTCCAGACGAGGAATCTGCCCGATATTGGCGGCTTCATCAATGAGACAGCGCACATGGACCGGGAGCCTGCCGCCATACACATCGTCGGCTTTTTCGCAGAGCAGGTTGAAAAGTTGGGTATAACACATGGAAATAAGGAAGTTGAAGCTATCGTCAGTATCACTCATGATGAGGAACAGGGCAGTTTTCCGGTCTCCCAGAGTGTCCAGCTCCAGCTCATCATAGGCCGTGACCTCACGCAGCTCTGCAATGTCGAATACCGCAAGGCGCGCACCACAGGAAATCAGGATCGACTTGGCTGTTTTTCCGGCAGCCAGCTTGTACTTCTTGTACTGACGGACGGCGAAGTGGTTGGGCTTCTCGGCTTCCAGTGCATCAAACATCAGGTCTACGGGGTTTTTGAACTCCTCGTCATCCTCACGGACTTCCATGGCGTTGATGAACTCGATGAGGGTAGAGAAATTCTGCTCCTCTACCGGGGCCTCATAGTGGATATAGCCAATGAGTGCGCAGTACAGCAAGGTTTCTGCTTTTACCCAAAAATCGTCTCCGGCCTTGCCTTCGCCTTTGGTATTGGCGATCAGCGTCGTGACCAGCTTCAAGATGTCCTTTTCGCTATGGATATAGGCGAAAGGGTTATAGTGCATTGATTTTCGAAAGTTGATGGTATTTAGGACCTTGATGCGGTACGGCTCATAAATGACCTTACCGTGCTTATCCTTCATGGGCTTTCCGTCTTTCCCCAGCTTGGGTGCGCCCCTTTGGAGCATTTTTCCGCACTCCACCAAAATGGTTCCCTTCGGATCGGTGACTACATAGGACGAGTGCATCTGCATCAAATATGAGGTAGGCACCCTGCGCCTTGCTGACTTTCATCAGTAGGTTTCAGGGAGCCGCCTCCCAAACCGGACGTACACCTCTCAGCGTATCCGGCTTTCCATGAATCACCTTGATTCTTTGGTTTCGTGTAAGAGTTCAAAGCAGTCAGGGCAGAGAGCCAGAGATTTTCTTCTCATTTTCAGCATTTTCTGCTCAAATATATCCCTGCCTTTCAGCGATTTCAGCGTTCTTACGTGGTGCATACATAAATAGTCTGCATGTTCCCCGCAAATCTCGCATACTCCGGCTTTTATGCGGTTTACTATCGTGTGCCTGCTGTCATATTTCCTATAACTCGGCATAACGTCTGCCACATTGTCATAGCCGTCGCTGTGCTTTCTGAATCCATCATGGTAAAATTCGCAGTATTTACGTCCCTTAGTTGTATCGTATGGGATTCTCAGTACTCCGTTTACCATGTGCCGCTTCTTAATAACACTGACATTCGTTCTGTGCTTTCCTGCCAGAGTTTTTAACATGCTGTACCGCACCATGTAGTAATACTTGTGCAATGCGCCTACGTTTTCTGCTATCCGATAGAAGTTATATAACCCTCGAATTTCGGAATTGAAAGTAGACACAATCTCTGCGTCGCTGCGGTTCATCAGGTCTTTCCTTGGCATAGGCCGCCACATTTCTTTGCCTGTGTCATTGTTGCGTTTCACCTGTATCGCTCCCCGTTCCATCGCTTTTTTAATCCATTTTTCTTTCGGCATATACAGGAATACTTTTCCATACCACACCCGTTTCATGTCGCCGTTTTTACAACGCTTCATGTTCTTGGAATGGATTACTTTGAAATCGTACCCCAGATAGCGTACCGGCTTACTGGAATGGGTGACTTTCGTCTTTTCCTCGGACATTTCCAAATGCAGTTTTTCTTGGAGAAAGATTTTTACATCTTCCTTGATTTTTTCTGCGTCCTTTTTGGAGCCGATAACGCCGATTACAAAATCATCGGCGTAACGGTTGTACTGGATTTTCTTGAAGCCTTCCTCAAACGGATTGTAATAGTGCTGATTCATCTTCTTCCTTCTGGAATCCTTAAATTCTTTTACCAGTTCAGGAGTTGATTTTTCTGCGCCCATTAACGCTTTACGTGCCTTTCTGTATCTCCGGGACGCCCGCTCGTATTCTCTGGTCGTCCTTCTGCGTTCTGGCTCGCAATCATACTTTTCTTTGTATTCCTGCATATAGTTGTCCAGTTCGCTGAGGTAGATGTTTGCACATATCGGACTGATACCGCTGCCCTGCGGAACACCGGAGTAGGTGCAGTTGTACTGCCATTGTTCCATATATCCGGCTTTCAGGAACTTCCAGATTAGACCGATAAAAGCCTCGTCTGAAATCCTTTTCCGCAGTAATTCAACCAACACATGATGGTCGAAGTTATCAAAGCACGCCTTAATGTCTCCCTCGACAATCCATGTAACACCTGTGAAGTTTTTCTTCACTTGCGTAAGTGCCGTGTGACAGCTTCTTTTTGGTCTGAAACCGTGTGAATTGTTGCTGAATGTCGGCTCATAGATTGCTTCAAGAATCATTCTGACCACTTCCTGCACTAACTTATCATCAGTAGAAGTGATTCCCAACGGGCGAAGTTTCCCGTTCTTTTTAGGAATGTACTTTCTTTTTGCAGGCTTTGGCTGATATGTCCTGTTGCGTATGGATTCAATAATCCGGTTAATTCTCGGCAGGCTCATGTTGTCCAGCGTCTGCCCGTCTACCCCCTGCGTCATGCTCCCCTGCGATTTCGCAATGTTCGCATATGCAAGGAGATAGAACTCTGGATTGTATAGGTTGCGATATAATCTTTCATATTTGTAGTTACTTACACTTGCCTTTTCTTCAAGGCTTTTCAAGACATGAATCGGATTTCTCATAGTGTCTCACACACCATCCTTTCTGTTTTGAAAATGATTCACTGTTCCCCTTTGCCATGTAGACGGCTTTCCCGTCCGCAGACTACTATGGGAACTCTGTTGCCATGGTGAATATTCAGAACCCCGCATTTCAGCGTTTTCATAGCCTTTCGGCATTTCACTTTAGGCAATCCCCGTTTAGTACGGTATAAACAAGCGTTCCACGTTGTCGGTATGTGACGTTCGCCTTTTTCCACTTTCCCGTGGCTGAACCTGCTCCGAGTATCAGCAGCCGCATAGCCAAACAATGCGACTGTCAGGAACACTGACGAGTACAACCTCTCTACGTCAGGGGTACGCTCTTGGTCCCGATTTCAGGCTGTCATTCAAGCAGTCTAGCTTCTATCCTCATACGTGGATTTTCATTCCGTCACGCCGGCGCTTCTGAGGCTTCAGCGCCCCGTGTCCTCCGTCATGCTATGGTCGCCCTCCGGTTTCCCTTTTGGGGTAAGACGGGGAATGATAGGTTGCGGCACAATGCCGCTTGATACTTTTACCTACTACTTGCTCAAGGTAGGATTTATACCGCCCTTACGGGCGCACTCGGTTTGAGCCAGAAGCGGGTCTTACCGGAACCGGAGCCGCCGATCACCAGCACATTTTTGTTTCTGGCGGTCTTTGGGTCCTTGGGGCGGCTGTTCATGGTCAGGCTTTCGGTTTTTGTGAGAATGACATTGTTCTGGAACACCGGGTCGATGTAGGGAGCAATATCCTCATGGGTTCCCCAACGGGCAGAACCATACTCCATGCCGTGACGGTACTTCTTGGCGTTTTTACTTTTGAGATACACCGCCAGACGCAGGCCAGCACCGCAGCACAGCCCCACCAGCAGATCCAACGGGTGCAGGCTGGGCCAGAAACTTTGCAGCGCCCCAGGCAGGACAGCAAACAGGGAAAGGAATTTCTCTGAAGCATTTGCCCCCTGAGCCAGTCGCCATGCCTCCCCGAAGTTGGTAGCAAACAGCCCCATCAGGAGATAGGGCAGGTTCAGCAAAACGAGCTTTTTGATGTCAAACTGCTTTTTCATCGTTCCAGCTCCTTTCGCTTGGTGCGGTCCACCACGGCATTTTTGACCATCTCTTTGAACTGACTGAGTTTTGCCAGCACAGACGGGCGTTCCGTTTTCTCGGCCTTCTTGACCTTTTTGCTGGTGTACTCGGTAAATGCAGCGGTCAGCGCATCGGCGTCACGGCCTTTGAAAAAGATCAGGTACTTGGGTGGGGAGCTGCTGCGGTCTTTCTTCACCGCATAGTCCACACCATATTTCCGGGCGATCTTCTCAAATTCCTTGATGGAAGGGTCTGTGATCTCGATATTGGAGATCCCCTGATTCTGACCAATGAGCTGCTTGACGGTCTGTTTGCCGTGGGGTGTCACAGGAGCGTCACGGCTTCTCTGCTTTTGCAGCTTCTTTTCCTTGCAGTGGGCCATGTACTTGCTGATGGCGGCTTTGAGCAGCCTGCCGGTGAACTTTGTTCCACTGACAACCAGCGTTAAAGTCCTGTTTTCCACTTCTTCCTGCATTTTCATCGCCTCCTATTCCACAAAATGTGCAGGGGTGGTGCATTTCTTTCTAAGGCGGGACCACCAGCCGCCGGAGAAAATATTTCTTCATCGCTCCATCCCGCGGCTCTTTTTCTTTACCGGCTTCTTATCCGGCAGATTCCACTCTTTCCGAAACTCTGCCACACCTTTGGGGTCAAATGCCTTCAACTTCTCCAGATCAAAGGCAACGGCAGAATATTTTCCATAACCGGACTGCACCTGGTAGGGAAGCACCTTCCCCAATTTGTTCTCTTTGATGAATCGGAGCAGGTCCTTGCTGATGTCACCGGAAATAAACGCCTCTCCGGGGTCCAGGGAATACCCCGGAAGGTTCACCGTCATATCTGCAAACGGTTCCGCCCCATCTTCTGTATGGGTAATCATGCCGATATAAAGCCGCTGATTATTCGCATACATCCCAAGTTGCAGCGATATGGTTTCTTCCCCATATTCCCACTTAAAGGGTACTTTCTTTTCCTCATTCATATCGGATACCTCCTATCGTATCTGTTCTTTGTGGTCATAAAACAAATCTCCATTTCTGACCTTTGCATGGCTGAGAATTTTGATCTGCCCCTTTGCCTGACTGTCCAGCGCTTTTTCATAGCCTATATCTGACAAAAACAGGCGGGTCCGCTCTCCTTTCCAGCCCACCGGGGAGCCATCGGTCAGCACATCAAAATAACTTCTTATTATTATTATTCTCAACCTTCTAAAGCCTTCCACGCCCTGCATCCCGCATAGACAGCTTCTTCTTACCCCACGGAGACCCTCAGCGTCCGACCTTCCCGCCCTGGTCATCCCCTCATCCCAAACCCGCACGAAAAAAGCCGTGCCGAGTGAAATCACTCGGCACGGCGCCCCAAACACGATGGAGGGCGAGACAGGAAAGCTCTAGAGCATAACCCTCCATCTGCCCAAGTATCCCAAACGGCGAGAGGCGGCAACCCCTCGTGCCGCAAAGGCACACCTCAACGCTCCAAGGCAACTTCCACCTCAGCCGTCCCCGCCTGATCCCCGTACACCTCGGCCAGCTCATCGAGCGAGACAGATGGCCCGTCCTGCTCGCGGACGGTAAGCCCGCGCCGCTCATCCATGTCCTGGTCGGCGTTGAGCCTGATTCGCCTCGAGACCTCGTCATCCGTTACGAAGTCGGGCAATTGGTCGATACAAATGGCGAGCGCGATGAGGTAATTCGTGTCATGCTCATCGACGACTTCCTCGAAGACGTTGTAGGGAATCATCGCGGCGCCACCGGTTGCCCCCGCAAGCGCCTCGGCAAACGTTGCCGCATCGTACGCGTCGCCAATCGAGCCACGGACTTGAATCGCCTCGCCGCACGACCAGATTCCCGCCGCGTTACGGCTCCACACGACTACTTGGAGGTCCCACCCGCGAGCAAGTGCAGAATCCTCGACCGCATGGCAGTCGACGAAGACAGGGGAGTGTTCTGGTTCCTTCACGACCCATGCGGCGCTATGGTGTACGAGGTCTTCTTTAGCCTTTTCCAGAAAATAGGGCTGATGGTGGGTTCCCATGTCGACTCCTAACGCTCATCGCTCGAAAGTTCGCAGTCCGCACCGCGCTCGTCCCGGCAAACAGGTTTAACGCTTACAGACCTTCCGTCCTCACGCCCGAACTGCTCATACATGTCAGGCGTGATATAGATGCCGAAACGCGCGGCGAGTTCCTCCTCGATATCCAGACCAGCATGCTCCACACCCACCGCGCACACGCCATCTGGCAAACTGAGCTCGCCCTTGCCGGCATGCTTGACATTGATATCTCCCCACGCATGACCTCGATGAAAGGTAGTGAGCTGGAGCGTGTACCCCGGATGGGACGTACGGGAGAGCATGTGCGAAACGCCGTGCCCGCTCGACCAGCAGTACGCATCCATGGCCCCGTTGACGAGTCTGGATATCATGGCCGTCTCCTTGACCGTGTTGCGAGCGATAATCTCATCCGCAGCTTCGAAATCCCCAGACTTGTATGCCTCGATGATGAGATCCCTGACGGGCTCAAACGCGAGGGGGTGGATGTTGCCGAAGTTATCCATGGGATGGCTCCAAAAGTCTATCTAGATGCCTATGCGTAACAGCTCCATTGCACGGTCGCGGTCGAAAGAGGCGGTGAGCTTGCCAAAGCGCTCGATATAGCCGATATGCTCGAGCCGCTTCACCAAGCGGCGGAACGGTTCGTACTGGACGCCCGCCTGATTCGACAGCTCTCGGATGGTGACGCGCTGCCCGACTGACTTCTCGAGGGCATCGAGAGCCGCCATATAGAATTCCCGTTCCGAGGGGGTCAACTTGAAGCGACTCGGATCGCAGCGGTCCGAAATCTCATCGGCGGCCGCGTCTGCACGTCGGTACGCCTCGGTCGGGATGTGCCGTCCCGCCGCCTTCTCGAGAAGGGCGAAGACCCTGATCGACTGCAATGCGGTGAGGGAGAGGGAGAATTCGCAGCCTGTCGAACTCACGGAGCATTTCTTGACGATCAGCTTGGCGATCTCAGTGGACGGCACGAGATTGAAGGAAGAATAGCCGCCGTCCAGCAGGTACAGCTTGGCGAGCATCTCGACAAGCTCATCGCGGCTGAGCGCTATATCGCAGGAACCTTTGACTATCATCGATACCTCCTATGCAATCGCCACATTGCCGTAAGAATCGAACTCGATGAGCTTCTTGACCTCAAGGGAAGTCAAAATCGACTCGAACGTTGATTCGACCGGTGCGGACATGATGCCATTTCGAAGCTCAGCGCGGCTCACGGTATGATCCCTGTTTTCGTATAGGTAGAAGAGAACCTGTTGTTCGGTCCTCTCGAAAAAACTGTCCCGTTCGTTCATTTGGTCTCTTTTCATAGAAGCCTCTCTTTGCCGAACAGGATACGGAGACACGCGCAGGCGCTGACCTTCTTGCCGCTGCGGCAGGTCTACCGGATTGGCGGAACCCTAGCGCCCCACAGACTGGGTCATATTGCCAATCTCATCGCCGACGCAGCACTCGTCCATGCGCTCGGCGATATCGTCCAAGCCCTCCTCGAGCCTGAACCCCTCGGGGACGTCAAGCGCCCCGATGGAGCAGAGCTGCGTGATGGTCAAGTTAAGATAGTCTTCGCCACCGTCCTTTGAGAATTTGCCGAGCCAAAAAGGGGAGTTCTCTAGATCGGGCGTCTTGATGGCCATATCGATGTTCCAATCGCTCGCCTCGATCCCCCTGTCCTCGAGAATGCCCGCCACATCGGAACGCTTCCATTTGACGGTGGCGCCTTCGATGATTTCAGGGTCGGCGATATCCCATGCGACCGACAGATCATCGACGCGAACGGAATCGCCCGTCCACTCGCCGGTCTTGCTGTCATATCCCTTCACGACCATAAACGGCTCGTCACCGCCGCAAAACAGTATCGCCGTCGAGCCGAACCTCGTGAGTTCGACATTGCCCCTCGGATCGGGTTTGATTTCCGTGCCTTGGATATCGATATCCATTTCTTCCCTCCTAAAATCCAGCTTTATCCCTGCCGCCGCGCCCATAGGGTTGCGCCGAATCGAGCTCGACGGCCTCCATGAGGTCATCGAGCGATTCCATCCTCCCGTTCCCGGAGAAATCCCAGCCGAACACCGCGCAGATATCCCGCTCGACGCATGCGACGTCGCCGCTCATCTCAGCCAGGCGCACGACAAGGTTCTCTGCAGGAAGACCTCGGCGCATGCGCAGGCGTGACATCTCCCGCCCGAGCTCGTCATTTTCCATGGCAATCACCCTGTCGCTCAGCGACTTGGCGATGAAGAGGACCTCATATTTCCCGTTGCCGTGTGCCATGCTCGGTGTCTCATCGAGGATGAGCTTGCCGCCTTCCACGACAAGCTCGAAATCCCGTGCATCGTCATCGAGCCGATATCGCCCAGCGGCGAGTTCGGCCGCAAACTCGCCGACGCTGCGCGGCTGCGCCCTGATGAAGGACTCGGTATCTGAAAACAGGTATTCGCAAAAACCCGAAGCCGAGTCCTTAAGGATGACGATGCATTTGGACGTGTCGATACAGTCGAGCAAGACGCGGACGTTATCGGTCGCACTCGAATCGTAGAACTCGGCTTCGGATTCGAGGTCGCGACTGAAAGCAGAGCGGATGACGTCGCACGCAAACCCGAGATCCGCGCAAAAATCCTCATAGGCGTCCTGGTTTTCGCCCGCCGCAGTGCGTGCACTGTCCAGAATCTCATCGGTCAGCCCGCTCGGAATTTCGACATCCGGAAAGTGTGATGGGTCGGCGATTCGTGAAACCGCCTCGCGTGCCCAACTCACACCGATGTCGTTGACGAGCTCTTCCATCCGTGCCGGGCCATGTGCCAAGACTATATGCCTGTCGGTTCGGGTAGGTACCGCCGCGGCAGCCTTGGGGACAACGGCTGCGAGACGGGCGAGGTTGATGAGCTTATGGCTCTCGACTGCCTTGCCCAGTAGCATCTCGTAGCTTTTCTCCGATGGGATATTTCGAAGCTCGCGGACCTTTTCCGTGATGGAGAACAGGCTGCTCGGGATGGCGGAGATTCGAGCAGACGCAGTGCGGCCTCCATCATCTGAGAGAACGAGTTGCCCGTTTGGCTCGGGGTAGAGCCGCTCGGAATCTCCGACGAGACTCGACACAAAGTCACCCGCCCGCGACCCGTCTTTCTCCGCTACCCAAGAATCTCCTCGGCGGCAGAGGAGAACCGCATCGGGCACCTCTAGGCCTTCGAGATTGTCACTGGGTATTTCTCGCATCGGCGCCGCTCCCATCATGTTCGAAATTTCTGCGATTGTATATCCTGACTTTACGAACATGTATGGCAGACAACCCTTGCGGGGACAGAAATAGACTTGGAGGGCAACCGAAAACGGTTCACCCTCCGCAAAGCTCTGCCTTCCTCGCTCTAGAACTCGACATCCTCGTCGTAGAGCTCGGGCTCGGGCCCGATGATTACATAAGGCTGATCGCCTTGAACCTCGGCCGCCTCGCTGCTCTTCACATCACACAAATCATTCAGCGGCGCGTCCTCGCCGCCGCCCGTCTGGTGATATTCCAAGGCGGCGGCCTTGCTGCCCTGGCGCGATGCAGCGGCATCGCGGTCCTCGAGCATCTGCTTGGCCTCGGCAGCGGCGGGATTCATTTCCTTGCCAGCCGCCGCTAGTTTGTCCTCGTAACCTTGGGCGTTGAGCAGGCGCGCATCGTAGGCGTCCTCAATGCCGGCAACCAAGGCTCCCGCGCTGAACTCCTGCGGGCTACGGTAGTCATAGTCGAAGTTGTTGCGGGAATCCTCGCCGCTGACAGGATAGACGCGGACGGGCAATTCAGTTTTGAAGCTTGCCGTGAAGGGCTTACCGGACTGCGCATAGGGCAGTTGCCTGTCCGTGAGGAACTTGCTCACGATCATGCCGCCGAGATCTTGATTGCCGACCATGGTGTGGGGAGGCAGCTTGCACAGCAGGAAGTTCTTATCGGGGCCGTCCTCAACGGGAACGGTCTTGACCTTCATATCGCAGGGCGCGAAGGTGAGTCCCGTGTATTTGTAGCTCGCGCTGCGCTGCGGCTCCGGCTTAGCGGCCTCCTTGCCCTGATAGGCCGCCGACACAGCGGCGGCCAAGTCACTCGGCATGATTGCCGCATCGCCCTCACCGGGATAGTCGATGCGTTGATTCTGCTCATCATACTTGAAGAAATGTACATCGCGGTCGGAGCGGAAACCGTACTTGACCGCCTTTCCGGCATCCTTGTCCTGCTTCATGAACTCGCGGGCGGGCATGGAGACCTTCATGCCGGAAAGGTCCTTATCCCCGACAACGGTACCCTTCGGCATCGTCATGTTGATGCGCAGGCGCTCGTTGCCGTTACGGTCCGTATACGGCTTCACACGGACATCCTTGTTCTCGAAGCTGATATTGATGTACTCGGGTTTCTTCGACTCGAATTCATTTTCCATATCCTTCTCCGTATTCTTCTTATTCTTCTTCTCTTTATCCTTATTATTCTTGTTCTCCTTGCCCTCTTCCTCATCCTGCCCGTGGGTTTCCACAGCCTCCCGCCCCTCAGCGGGTTCCACCTCGCGGGCAGCCACCTCATCGCGGACGTCTTTGCGCCTGGATGCGGCATCGACTTCCGACTGAACCAAGTCGCCCAGACTCATCGTCTTACCCATTGGCTTCCTGACCGTCTCGATATGGATGCCGCCGTAACCGTCTTCCAGGGCGCGGTCGACCATGCTCTCGAGCTTTACGCGCATCTCGCTTCCCTCGGGAAGGGACTTGATGGCCTCTTGCACGCTGATCGCCGCATTTTTGAAGGCAGCGATAACCTTCTCGCAATCGGGGGCGACATCGACTTTCTCGACACCCATTACGGGATGCTCCTTGCGGTCGAGTGCGACCTCGCTGCGGACGATGTCGATGATGTCGTGGTACCCGTAGTCGAGCTGTCCGCTGATTCGCGGCCTGACCCCGCAATCCCTGAGAAAGGACCTGAACTGAGCAAGGGTATGCTCGGTAAGGCTGCCGCTGGGGACGAGCTCGTACTGGGCGGCATCCAGCTCAAGCGCCGTCTCGATGGCGGCGCGGTAGAAGGAGTCCTCGCGGTTGCCCTTATAGCCCCAGAAGCTATCGACCACAGGTCCGCAGACGATCACCGCATCCAGATCGGGGTCGATGGAGCGCTGGTTGCGTTCGGCCTGCATGGACGCGAGCTCGACGCAACTTTCGAGGGAGCCGTCCGTGAGCCGGATCGCCTGCTCATTGCCGCTCAATGCAGCGAGTTCCATCTCTCGGCGGCAGGACGGTACGGCGACTGCGCTGTAGCCAATCTCCGCAAGGGCGCCTGCGGTGAGATTGCCGAGCGTGTTGGTATTCGGGCCGTGCAGGTTGATGACCAAGGCCATGGTGGCTCCCATCGTTCTTACATTCGTATTGATTCAAAGTATGGAAGCCTAGGAACGGGCGACGAGATAATGGGACGGAAGTAGAAGATAGGAAACCGGTCTTGAAAATCTTCCGCCGAAAACATAAAGGGGCGCACCCGCAAATCGGGTACGCCCCTTTATCAATCCAGCCAAACCCTAGTAGTTCGCGAGATGTTCCGCAGCATCGAGCATCGGCAAGCCCACGCCCTCCATGCCGTATCTCATCGATTCGGACACCTCGGTCTTCTCATCGCAAAGCGAATCGATGCTCTGCTCGCGTCCGACCGCCTTGTCCGGATCCATATACGGCTCGGTCGCCACGGACACGACCAGCTCGGCGAGCTCGCGGTTCTCATCGATGGCACTAGGCAATTCAATCTCCTCGATATCGCCCTCGAACCCATCGGGACGGAAAGGCTCGAAGACGACCGAGTCGTAATCCTCCGTACTTCGGGTGCTGTTCGGGCGGTAGAAGTAGCAGGACTCGCCCTCGACCGTCACCGTTCCTTCGATGAAGTTGTCGTCGTTGGTGCTATCGATCTCGACTTGAATATCCGGTACGCCCGTGCGGATGCATTCCTCCACCCGCGCCCGATCGGCGTTGAGGGTACGTTCCTCGGGTACGACGCCGAAACGATCCGCCATCGTTTCGAGAAGCTCGGGGACTGACTGCGTGCTGATGACATCGCTGCCGGACAGGAGCAAAGCCAGGCTGCCGAGTGTTGAGTAAAACACGCTGCTTGTCCCAGAGTTCGGCACCGGCAATGCGTTCGTTCGCAATATCGAAACCGATTTTCTTGATGGCCGAGGCGATATTCTTGTCCTCTCGCGCCTCAGCGGTTGCGGTCGCGAGATACGTTTCACTGCAAAGTTCGACGTCGAAGAACTGCCCGAGTGCATCGATTTCGTCATCCTTGAGCACCTGCTTCAAGGCATCCATATTCTTCTCGCAGGACTCCGTCAGCTTGTTCACACGCGCATCCGACAGCCTGCGTCCGTTATCCTCGAAAAACCGCGCCTGTACCTCATCGGTACTGCAGCCGTCTGCATATCTGTCGAAGCATCTGACCTTTGCATACGTCACATTGGCGAGATTGATATCATCCGCATCGATAATGTTGAACTTGGAGAAGGAAAGCGTCGCGCTGTCGCTTCCGCGGCACAAATCGACCTCGATGGTGTCTCCGTCCTCACGCACGGAGCAATCGACGGCATTGATGATCTCAATCGGATCTTCCGCAGTGATGAACAGCTCGACATCGGAGCTGACACCCTCAAGGTCATATCGGCTGGCACCCTCGAGCCAATCGATGATGTCGTCGATGTTGTCGCGGGCATCTTCGAGCAGACTCTCGTTGCTGACGGCCTCGAGGTGCCCATATCCGTTGAAGCGGTAGCAGTCGGCATCCGACTCAACGTGGCGGCTCTCGCTGAGAGCGGTCTCCACGTCCCAGCCGCAGAGCTTAGCGGCTTCCTCCACGGAATCATATGTATCGAAATGCCCGTACTGATTCGCGGCATCGTACGCCTTCGCGCAGTCCAGCAAATCGTTATCATCTGCATGATTGAGCAGGTAGTCTTTTAAGCCGACACGGTTCATGGTTTCCTCCAAGCAGCCAAATTCGTTACATTCAAATCATCGCAAGCAAGCCAAATCGAAACGACTGCAGGACATAAGTAGCTGCCACGATTGCGCAATTTGCTTCTACATATGCGTCACACAGTTTGATAGGTAACATCCGCACGACACGACCGCACACCCGTCCGCTCAAGCCGTCCCGCACGTTCCTGCGCTTTGCCTGAGTCTGTTTGACCCAGTTCTTCTCATTCTTTTCTTCTTTTATTTTTCTTCTTATTCTTCTTGTTTTTCTTCACATCCGTGTAGCTCGGTAGCGCCCTATGCGCCTACCGAGCTACACACAAAGCCGTACTCGTCAGCGGTTTTGATCGGCACGCTCTTTGAAATCTTCTCCCGCATCGAGCGAGGACTCTTCGGTCTTCGCGCTAACGAGTTCATCGAGCGACTCGGTGGCTTCGGGCTGCATCTCGAGCTCGGCAAGGGCATCATCGACCTTCAGCTCAACCTCCAGAAGCGTGAACATCGAAGGCATGGTGAGTGTCTCATCGCCGAAAACCTTCTCAACCGCCTCGCTAGGCACATCGGAGAAGAAGCCGTCCTCATCGCGTAGCGCATCGACCCCTGCGGGCGCAAGCTCATGGAACGTCAGGAGGCACGTCGGCTTGCTATACACCTTAAAGGCCAGCGCGTTGTCGCACTCGCCCCAATCGGCTCCATCGCGCGAGAAGGGAGTCTCATCCTCAATCTGGTCGACGCAGCTGAGAAGGCCATCCCCGCCCAACAGGAAATAATCTTGTTTTCCCTCGCCACCAGACGTACGCTGCACGGCGAAATACGTCTGGCAATCCAAAGGCCTCTCCCTCTGCTCGTCCATGGGAAACATAATGTCATCCAGCGCATTGATGACCGCGGTGGAGACGACGTGCGGGATTGCGAGCTCGTCCTCCTGATATTCGGTTCGCGCTGTGCCCCCGAAGGGAGCGAAATCGTCCATCTTGTTCTCAATCTGGCTCATAGCAGGTCCTTTCAAAGCGGTTTACCGCTTCCATACTCGATGTTTGCCGTCCACTGGCACGGCAACGGGACAGAAGTAGCCTCACACCGCCAAGGCGCCCAAGTGCCTACTCGCCCTCTGTGAGCTTGTTTGGCATGATCGTCAGCGGGACCTCGCCGCCGCACTTGAATTTGATTTTCACAGGTGTCTGCAGGTCGTCGATATTCCAGATGGCAATCCCGCTCGCAGTTTGCCCCGGTTCGACCTCGACCGACTCGGGGTTCCGATAGTTGCCCTCATCATCGTACAAAGCCCCGAACTGCAATGTTTCGCCGTCCTGCGCCGCAGACAGCAAATCGATTGGCGAGATGACCATCTTGGTGTCCGAATTGTTCGTCAGGAGCAGATCGCAGACAAGCACCTTCTGCGCTCCGAGAGAGCCGGACGAGGCTCCCGTCTCCGTCGAAGCATTGACCTCCCAAGACCCGCGTCCCAGGCGATATCCGGCAACGCTGATATTCACCGAGGAATCGCCCGGTTCCACGCTCGCAGATTGAATGATATTTGATTGATTGGGCTGTGCGTCGGCTCCGCAACCGGCGAGGCCGGCGCTGAAACCGAAAACGACCGCAGCCGCCATTGCGGAGACGATAATTCGCTTCATGTCTTCATCCTGTCTGTCTCAAAGGTCGCTTGGGGTACGACCTTTGATGAAATGATAACACGACGATAAACCTTTGACAGAATTGACGGCACGCCGCCAATATTTCCCTCAAGCCCTTTCGCTAGGCGAAGTAGGAGAAAACCAAGCCGAGGAGCAGCCCCGACAAATTGCAGACGCAGTGCGCGATGACGCTCGAGCCGATCCCATCGCGCTGTCTGAGACCGCCCAAGACCAGGGCGCAGACAAGGGCATATGCAGATTGAACGACATTGAAATGGAAGCAGGCGAACAGCACGGCTTGGATGAGGTTCGCAACCCAGAATGGCAAGCCGCGCCGCCCCAATGCCGCCAGCGAGACACCGCGAAAGCACAGCTCCTCCGCAACCGGATCGATAACACAAAGCCGTAGCAGATAGAGGAGTGTGATGGCGACCGTCGCCGCAGTATCGATTTTAGAGACTATCGCGATAGTGCCGATTGAGACGGCTTGCAGCAAGACCCCGGCACTGACAGCGGAAAGTACGGCAACGACCCCGAGACGGTTGAATCCAAGTCCGAAAGACCGGTACAGCCATGCCATGGCCGCAAGTGCGACCAGCGATGAAACGGCATGCGCGATATCCTCGGGCAGACCCGCCGAAAGGGTCATCAGCCCCGCGCCGAGAAGCGAGACACCGAACAGCGCGGGCGCGATGAAGGCAAAGCGCAGAGGGATACCGTTACCCTCGGACTCGGCTTCGACTTGGTTCACGCGAGCCTCCTTGCAAACAGATGCCTGCTGATGGCGCGGATGCCCTTCACGCCGGCAAGGATGCCGCCCGCCACGACTGCCGTACCCGCGGCAAGTGCGACGACCCCGAGGGCGACCGCGCAGGCATCGATTGGCACCTCGTCCTCGAGGACTTTCTGTGCGATATAGCCGGAGAACCCCAGAGACCCCAGGCATGAGAGTCCCGCCATGATGGCATCGCGCTCCGTGCCGTTCCATGATTCGGTGCGAGGGCGAATGGAGAACAGGAACCCGTTCGCCAAATTGGCGAAGTCGCCGACATCAAGCCCGTTCGTCTCGAACAGGGGGCGGACGAGCCGAAACGCCTCGCCGTTATCCACATGTCTGCCGCAATCGGGCTTCCTGAGCACGATTACCGTGACCTCATTCGCTCTACCCATTGCACCCCTCGTGTCGCGGCACCCTAATTCACCGTTCATTTCCGTTTCCCCTTCTCGTCGAACACGAACTCGATCTTGCCCGATTTGTCCGCAGCCAGCCTGAGCTTCGCACTGAATTCCTTACCGGTTTTCGACTTGAACCCCGAGATCTTCCCGGTCGTACCGCCCTCGAGAAGCTTGCCCAACTGAGCCGTCGTCAGCTTCTTTCCCGCCACGCTCTTCCAGATCTCGAATCCGCACCCTTCGGTTTGGACCCATTTGCCGCACTTATCGCGCTTCCCCTTGTTGGATGAGCAGCTGCACGTCTTGGCCTTGGAGCCGCGGTCGATGACGTCTGCACCGCATCGCGGGCATTTCCCGACGACCTTGGACCCAACGGGTCCCAAGCTGCCGAGCTTCTCACCGTTTTTCTTCATGACCTCGATATCGTGGACAACCATATCGGTGACGGAGTTCACCACATCGTCGGCATCGAGCTCGAACCTGCCGACAGCCTCCATCTGGTTGAAGAGCCTCTCGGTGGCTTCAGGCGACGCTATCTGACACCCTACGAGCAATTTGTAGGACACCGCGCCGCAGTCGGTAAGGGACAGCGTTCCCTTCTTCTCCCTCATGAGGGCGCGGTCCTCGTCCTTGGTGATCTCGGCGAGCGTGCTGGTTCGCGTGGCACCCGTGCCTACGTTGTACTTCTCGAGGCGCTTCGTGAGCCATTTCATGGTCGGCTTCTGCGGGCGCTTATTGGCGCCTTCGAAACAGAAAGGCGTGGCGGTCTTGCCGAATTCGGCGGTATTTTCCTTCTCGGCACCCTCCTGGGTTTCCTCCTGCGACGCATCGGAATCGAAAATCGCCTTGAATCCCCGCGACAGCGGTATCTGCGTCGACCCCGTGAACTCGGGAAAATCTTTCACGTGCGCCTTCACGAGTTCATACTCATAGTCCTCCGCGAGCATCGACAGGTAGTTCTTGGCGAGCACGACGTAAATATCGCGGGCGCACTTGCCATATGCATCGAGCGCGGCGAGGGCAGTGGGAACGTTCGGACCGGGACGGTTGGCTCCGTGTGCGCCGCCCTCCTTGACGTGTGTCTTGCGGGCGGTCCTGTGGGAGCAGATGTCTGGATCGACCCCGACGACCGCACAGATCTTATCCACGAGGGGCAACAGCTCACAGAACTGCTCGGGCGTGATCTGCTTGTCCTCGGTACGCGGATAGCTGACCACCTGGTCCTCATACATTTTCTGGTAGCAAGCCAAGACATCGGCGGGCTTGTGTCCGCGGCGGGCGAGGATACCTGAAAGCCCCGCGAGGTCGAGCAGCTTGCCGGGCGCGGTATGCTTCTTCGTCCTCGAGTCCTCGACCACGACTGACTCATGGAGGATATTCAGGTCGACCTTGTCGGCGCTATCGTGACGCCACGTGTCCCCGTCCTCATAGGTACGTGCGAAGACGTTCCCGTTCTCGTCGCGGAAACGCGCCTCGAAGAACGGCTTCTTGACATAGCCGTTGTACGCCTCGAGCTGGTCGCCCGTGAGCTTCACCATGACGGATTTCAGGCGCCCCTCGCGCACGACCGTGCGGAAACCATGGTCGCGGGCGATGCAGGTCGCGGCACGCACGAACTGCATAGATGCGAGGTCCCACCGCTCACGCACGTGGGCCTTGACGAAGTCTCCGTCCTCCTCCATGGCCCCGAGCATCTTACGGCCCTTGAAGGCCTTCTGGACGCTCACGGGAGCCTCGTCGGTGAAGTACATGCGGCTCGTCTTGCCGTGCCAACCGCACTTCTCGAGCGCCTCCCATGCCAAAAGCTCACCCTCGCCGGAAGGGTCCACATCGGTCGCGATGCAGACCTCGTCCACACCCGCAAGCTCCCGCTTCAACTCGGAAATGACATCGGAGCAGCCCTTGAGTACGCCTTTCTTCCAAGCAAATTGCCCGAGGTCCCAGGGAAGCCCCGCCAGCGACCATTTCTGCATGGCTTCGGACTGCTTGGCAGGCACCTGCTTGTCGGGCGGAAGCAGCCCCATGACGTGACCTCGAAGGGCGCAGATTTTATACTGCACACCGGCATAGGAGCCGGAGGTCCCGCTGAGCGCCTTTGCGAAGTTGCGCTTAGCACTCGGCTTCTCTGCGAGTATGAGAATCATTGCGGCTCCTTTCACGGGAGGGGAGGGTAGTAACTGGACTCTTCTTTTTACAGGCGCAATCGATATCTCGCGCCTTGAGCACGGCCCGGAGCATCGGCCCCTCATCGCTTCCCATGAGCCAGTCACAGGGCACACCGAGAACGAGGGCCAGCCGCAGGATGCATTCGTAGTTCGGAAGCCGCGTCCCCGACAGGTACTTCTTGAAGGAGTCCTTGCTGATGCCGCAGACGCGACCGAGCTGGTACAGGTTTTCGTAACCGCACGCCTCGGCGGCCCTGCGCAGGCGCACCTTGAAACGGGCTTTGCGCAGGGCGACCGTGCGGTCGGTATCGGGATCGACCGCGACCATGGCTATCAGCCGCCGAGGGCTGCGCGGGCGAGCTGCGTCGATTTAGCTAGGGTCATGGCAACTACGCCACAGCAGGCGATAATTTTGACGAGCGTATGGGCGACATTCCCGATGCCGCTCAGGCCGGTTCCGATATCGCCGACGACAGACACGACCAGATAGGGGAACATGTAGAGGACCACGACCATTACGACGCCGGCGAGACAAAGCGAGAGGAACTGTCGGAGGTATCCCCATCCCCAGCTGCGGGTCTCATCGAAGCCCATGAGGGCGAACGGGATGGGTGCGAACATGGCGGTGAGGTAGATCTCGATGGCGCGGCCGATCATCATGGCGTACGAGATAATCAGGGTGAACTGTGCGACTATATAGGCAATGGCGACTTCGAGCAGGATGACCAGGCTTTCGATGATATTGCCGTCTTCGGGGAAGACGATAAGGTTGTCCTTGCTCCACCAGTCGGTGCCGGCATTGGCTCCAAGCGAGCTGGCGGACGTGCTGGCGGTCTTGATGATTTCCAAGACGATGGAGTACAGGTCTTTGACGATTCCGACGCCGTTGCGGACCATGTACATCATGACTGCGCACCAGACGAACAGTGCGACGACCTCGCGGACCGAGGGCATCATGCCGCCGCCTTGGTCCATCTTCTTGGCAATCTTGAGGAGCTGGAGCAGCATGCCCATGGCGAGAAGGGTGGCGGCGACTGGCTTGATGGCGCTGTCGGACACGTTGGTAACCAGGGCGGCGAGGTTGATTTTTCCGCTCGTATTTCCCAAGAGATGGTCAAAGTCGCAGAGCAAGTCCGACGCCGAGACGCAATTCTTTATATCGCCCAGCGTGCATTTGAGCATGAGATTGGCAATAGGTTGGACTAAGGTTCCGTTGAGGAACTTCATGATGCCCTGACCGATGGCCTCGGTCCAAGAACCGATCATTTCCCCGACCTTGTTGACCAAGTCATCCAAGCCGAAAGCCGCGGCGCAATGCGGGGTCAGCAGCATGAACAGCAGCATGATTCCGAGCGCCAGCGCGAAAGACGCGCCCGCACGTCTGGCCGATGGGGACTTGATGCCATCGAGCTTGCACTCGACAGACTTTACGGCCGCGGCGAGGTGATACTTCGCCTTGTTGAGGACGCCTTCATTGCGGGCGTAATCGAGGGCTTCGACCCTGATGGCGGCTACGTCCATCATTGGACATCGACCTCCTCGAACTCATGGGTGTCGGTGTGGTAGATGACGAGAATGCTCGGCAGGGAATCCTCGGCTGCGTTCGTGGCGTTCTTGATGCCGAACGTCAGGGTGCGGGTGGACTCGTTGAAGTTCTCGATGACCGTGCCGTCCCACGTCAGCTCGGTCGTGGTGGAATGGTTTGCGAGCAGGTATTCGATGACGGAGCGCTTGAACTCCTTGGTGTTGCCGTCGATGGCCTTTTTGAGGTTCTCGTCCTCGATGCCGTTGAATTTGGCGCTCTCGGCGCAACGGTTGTTCGAATAGCCGTTCTCATTGTGGAACATATCGCACTTGAGCTCGAAGTAGGTGTCGTTGCCCTCGCCGGTGAGTGCGGCGGGATCGACCCTGCTGAGGGTCATGATGTGGTCGTTGCCGGACGCATCGATTACGGAGAAGACCTCCCAGCTTAAAGCTCCCGTCTGGTCGCCGGCGATGGTATCCACCGCAGTGATTGCAAAGGTCCGGACTTTCTTTTTGGTCTTCTTGACCGAACCCTTGGACTCTCCGTAAGACTCGGTGATGATGCCGTCCTTGATCGTCATCGAACCGCTGCCGTCATTTGCCGCCCATTTCGAATTCTCGATCTGCTCGACGATCTGCTTGGTGGCCTGGTCGTAGTCTTTGATGGCGGAGCGCTGGCGTTCGGTCGGCTCGGTTTTGGAATCGGCGGCATCCCCCTTATGAGATGGTTGCTCGCTTTTCTGCTCCAACTGCTCGTGCGCATCGGCTGGGGCGTCGTTCCCGCCGCCCTTCGCGACGCAAGACGTGATGCCGTTCATCGCGATGAACAAGACGATGCCCGCCGCGACCGCGACGACCGCCGTGTTGTTCTTGAGGAACTCCATGAATTTATCCATCCTGTCTCCTTCCCGGTCTGAGGTTTATTTCGAAAGGTCGATTCCGCCGATCCAGCCCCACTTGCAGCCGGTGCCGGCGCCGTAGAACCTGATGAAGCTATCGAGCGATTTCACCGTGATTGGGCCCTCGTTGCTCCTGACCTTGTTGTTGCCGATGTAGATGCCGACGTGTCCGTACGTGAGTCCGGGAGCACCGGTACCTGGATGGGAGACATCGGCGATAATCATGCCCACCTTGAGCTCCGACCTATTGGAGCTATGGCACCAGGAACGGCACATATCGCAGGCGTTGCCGCCGAAATAGCCCACTCCCGCCGCGCGGAAGACGTTGGTCACCCAGGCGGCGCACCAGCCCTGCCCGGGAGACGGAGTGGCGTAAGCCATGTTGACGACGGTTTGCTGACGGGCCGAAGCGCCGGCGATCTGTGGGGCGCCCGTGCCGCTGCCATGGTCTCCATCGCCGTCTGACGGGTTCGTCAACAGTTCGTAGTATCTGTCGGCAGCCTCATAGCGCACTTTCAGGCGGGGGATTCCCGCACCTTCCCAGCCATAGCAGAATTGCCTGACGGCATCCTTGAGGTCGGTGGAAGCCAAGAATGCTCGCTTGCTTCCTGATACCCGGGTTCCCCCGACGGGGTCGAGCGAGCGGTTCTCGGAGCCATCTGGTCCATGCTCGGACCTGATGGTATAGGAGCGGCTCCAATATCCCCAGCTGTCGTGGTCCCAGAAGAAATCGAGCTGGACTTGAACCTCTGTCCAGGACTTGCCGACGGACTTTGCATAGTTCACGAGGTTCGTGTGGCGGCCGTTCGTCCATTGGCAAAGACCGATGCCGTTGGCGTTCGTGCCGCCGCCTTCCTCCGAACCCGGATTCATCCCGCTCTCGGCATACATGTTGCCCATGATGGCGGCAATCTGCAGGTCATCGAGGCCTTTCTCTCTGAAATAGCTCACGACCTGAGACTCAACCTCGTTCATCCCCTGGACTTCTTGGTCGGCGGCCCCGCCGGATAGGGCTAACAGGAGGACGAGTATGGGGATTGCGGCGAGTATGACAAACGCGAAAGTCGAACCTCCGATAGCGGTCGCAAGGGAGCTGACCGCCCCGGCGACCGCAGCGGCAAGCGACTTCAGGAGCGCTTGGAGTGCCGCGATGGCATGCTGTCCCGCCGCCCTGAGGCCGGCCGTGACCTTGCCGATGAGCGCGGCCTTCTGCTCGGCCTCGACGGCCTCGCCCGCCGCAGCCTTGGCCCTGGCGATCGACATGGAACGGCGGCGCATCGATTTCGAGAAGGCGGCACGCTGCCCGTCCTCTGCCATGCGTGCCGCCTTCTTCTCGGCCTGCGACATGAGCTGCGACTTGCTGCCGCCCTTGGCTTTGGCTCGGGCAGCCTTGAAGTCTTGGGCCTTGCCGCGCACATAGCGTCCGGCGCGTACCGCCTCATCCGCCTTCTCGACCCCGTCGAGACTGCCCTCCTCATCGAACGCGAAAATCGCCGACTTGGCTGCCTCGGCAGACGAGGAGAAGAAGCCCCTCGGCCCAGTTTGCTTTCCGGCGGCCCTGCTGGCCCTGATAGAGCGGCCGGCGGAGACTGCGGCGCGGGCACTGGAGCGGATGGCCGTGCCGGAAACGGAATCGTCCCCGATGGATGCGGTGGCTGAATTCACCAAGGCGTTTGCCGCAGCGGATTTGAATTTCGCGGCGGCCTGTGCGCGTTGCTCGGCTTTGGTGATGAATGCCGAGGCTCCCCTGTGGGCCGCGACCATATCATCGGAGGCCGCGCGAACATTTTCCTTCTCGGCAACCACCTTTCGGGCGGCGCTGCGGACGCTATCGGGGGCATCGGCGACACTGGAGACAATGTTCGCCTTGTCGCCATGGTCGGCATCGACGCGGGACTTACCGACATGTCCGGCAGCCCCGCCTGCACCGTCGCGCTCGATCTGGCTCATGAACCCGAAGTCGCGGGAATCGGATACCCCGGCTCGTTCGATGCCGTCGGCACTCGTTCCGAGTCCGTCCTTGAAACCCTCGGCCCTCGTTGCGGAATCGGAAAATGCGGACGCCTGGACGCGCGAGTTCCATCCCGAGGCGTCGAGCGTTTCCAAGGCATCCTTCTCGGCTGCAGCAAAGTCCTGCTTAGCCTGCGAATAGGCGGCCCTCGAGTTATCTAGGTTTTCCTGAATTTTCTTGCTGAGGTGTACGTCGCTCGCTTTGCCGCCGGTAAACATATCGGCAGATGCCCACGATGCGGATAAACCCCGATGCGATCCGAAACCGATTGCCTCCGATACGGCTTCGGTTTTATCCTCCGCGCCGCCCGTGTCGGTGACCATGGGGGAGGCGCCGCCAAAAGGCTGCTGACCACCCTGCATAGACGTCTGGTTCGGCCTCGCGCCGCTCGCGGTCTGATTGAATCCCGCCGCGCCGGTGTCGTACGCACCGGAGAAGGCGTCGCGGGAATCGGCCTGCACCGATACGGCGGTGCCCTCGATGAAATCACGGGAGCCGGCGATACCGGCCCGCTCGAGGCCATCGATGGATGTCGACATGTTTCGCTGCGCGGCGGCACTGCGCTCGGCACCGCCGGAAAACGGGCCGCCGGCATCTTGCTGCTCCATGCGGGAGGTGAAGGCGCTGGGAACCTGTTGGATAGGCTGTGCGGCAGTCGGGGCGGCAGGACCCTGAGATGCCGCAGCAACGAAACCTTGTCCAACGCCACTTGTTTGCTGGTTAGACCCCACCACGCCGGTGTTATAGGCGCCGGAGACAGCATCGCGGATATCGGTCGATACCGCGCCGGGCGTGCCGGCTGCATCGGAGCCAGCGGAATATCCCGAACTGGCCGCATCGATATGGCGGGAGAAATTTGCGGCGCCGTCGGCTGCACGTTGCAGTTCATCGTCATATGCCGCCGCTGCCTGCCGCTGCCGCTCTATTTCAGAGGACATGCCCGCCGAGCCGCCGTCTTTCATATTGGACGGTGAACTTGTGTTTCCATGTTTGGAATCGTCTGGCAAGATGCCCTCCCTCCGGAATCGCCTGGGTTACGGCTTTGCAGTATCTGCCCGATGGCGGAAAGTGAGGCGGCAGTTGCCGCAACGGCAACTGCCCGTCTTCACATTTGGCTACACGTCCGAGCCGCTCTCAGAACTCTGGGAACCCTGCTTCGGATCGTTGCGCTTCTTCTTGCGGCCGCGGACGCGCTTGCGGCGACGGAACTCGTCCTGCGGAGCCACATCTGCGGCCGCACCGCCATGCTTGGCAGCCTCGAGCGCCTCTCGAGCCTTCTTCTCGGCCCACTCGTTCGGGTCTGTGGAGAACAGCTCGTAGAGGTGGTTGTCGGTCGGGAACTCGCCCTTAATCGGCACGCGGGCGGAGCCGAACACGAGAAGGCCCCAGCCACGCGGAGCGCCCTCGTCGATGCAGGCGACCTCGAGCGGGGACAGTCCCAAGGCGTCCGCCCAGTAGTCGCGATCCTCCTTGGACTGCTTGAGCAGCATGATGAAATCGGAGTTCTTGACGATGGCGTTGGCGTCCTGGTTGCGGATCATGGATTCGGTCGACTGCGTGATGCCCGTCAGGTACATGCCGAACTTACGGCACTCGTTGGCGAATCGGCGGAAGTAGTTGAGGACCGACGGGTACTTGAACAGCGATTCCATCTCCTCGATATACAGCCATGTCCTGCGCCCCTGGTCGAAGTTGCTGTACATGATGTTTCGCACCGTCTCGCAGAACGAGATCAGCGCGAAGACGAGCATGGAGTCGGGCACGTCCTTGAAGTTCAATCCGACGGTGCGGGCTGTGAGGTCGATATCGGTCGCATGGTTGAAGAAGTTCGAGTAGCCGCTGACGAAGCGCTCGTAGCGCAGGGCGATGTTCTGCGCCATCGGCTCGGGCTGGCGCTTCAGCTCCTCGTAGAAATCCTCGAGGATGGGCTCGCGGCCGCCCTCCATGTTGTAGCGGCGGAAGATATTCTCGACGCAGCGCTGGATGATGGAGCGCTCCTCCTCGGAGAATACGGTCATGGTCTCGTTTGCGGCGGCAGCCGCCTGCGCGATCATGGCATCGGCCTTGAAGGCCACCTGCGTGCCGAAATCCTCGGACTCGCGGCGCTTGTCCATACCGAGCGGGTTCAGGTGCGCGTCGAGTCCGACTCCGAAGGAGGCATAGGTTCCGCCCGCATGCTCGACCAGCAACTTATACTCGCCGGCACGGTCGAAGATGATCACCTGGTCGTCGGGCTTCGAGAGAAGCGTGCCCTCGATCTCGTTCTTGGCGAAGAATCCCTTGCCCGATCCCGTCTTGCCGGAGATGAAGCCGACGGGACTTGCCAGGTTGGCTCGGTTGCCGAACACGAGGTTGTTCGACAGCTTGTTCTGGTAGTACCAGCTACCGCCCTCCTGCTCGAGCTCCTGGGTGGCGAAAGGGACGAAGATGCACGCCTCCGACGTGGTGAAGGGTCGCGAGATCTCGATATGGTTGAGGCCGAGGGGCAGGATCGAGTTCAGGCCCTGGCGTTGGCGGTACTCGAGGGTCTCCACCTGCACGCCCGCGGAGGACGCAACGTCGAGGATCTGCAGTACCTGCTCGGTCAGCTTCTCGGGGGACTCCGCCCACGTGTAGATGAGGCCGGAGAACATGAAGAGGTGCTGCTGCTGGCCTTGGAGCTGCGTCAGCAGATCCTCGGTCTCCTCGCGGGAGTATCGCAGCTCAGAGGGCAGGATCGAGTAGTCGTAGCCCTGCTGCACGGCCTTCTTCTGTTCCTCGATGGTCTCGGCATCGATCCATGCGCGGCGGGTCTTGACGAAGTTGATCGCCTTGGACTTCTCCATGGGCTGAAGATACCAAGTCACCTCGATGGGCATCGACATGTTCACGAGGTTCGCGACGACCGTGTCCTCGAGGGGGGAGTCGTACTTGCGCATGACCAGCACCTGGCAGTACTTGTCATCGACCTTGAAGTACATGTTCGAGCCGTCGGGCTTGAAGTTGATGCTCATCGGCGCGATGAAGTCCTTCGAGCTGTCGGGACTGTAGATCGACAGGTCGCGCTCGTAGTCGAACGTGAACTTGCAATCGGGGCGAAGCAGGGATTGAAGGACGGACAGGCGCTCGAGACCCGTCATCGGCGTGACATCGCAGCGGATCTGCTCGAAATTGCCCGTCAGGTCGGTGTTGATGCGCGAGAAGCGGGTTCGTGCCTCGATGGGGTTGTTCGCATGGATGCCGATGGTCATGTAGCGGGATCGCTTGATGTTCGAGACGCCCTCGGCGAGCTTGTCGGAGAGAACCTCGTTCATCGTCTCGGCATCCTCCTTGAGGACGTCGTTCGCCTGGCGCGACGGGTCGTAGAACTGGCGGTCGCGGATTTGGTCATGGCGCAGAGGCGTGTTGACGACGGAGAACTGCACCGTGGTGTCGGCGGGGAAATAGTTGTAGATATCGCACATCGCCGCGAGGATGGTCTTCTGGTCGTCATCGCGGGCGTTCTGGTAGGTGATGTCGTCGAAGGAAAGGGTCTCGGAGTAGTAGCCGTCCTCGACCTCGCAGATGCCGTTCTCGAACATTCGGTTATAGCCGATGGCATCGACCACGTTCTTGGCGTTGTCTCGGCGACGTCGCTGCTCGGCGGTGAGCTTATCGCTCTTGGAGCTGCGCTCCTTGAGCTTCTTGGTCACCTCCGCGGCGCTTTTCGCCTGCGTGCGCTCCGCCTCCTTCGCCGCGGCGCGGGCATCGCGGATTTCGCTGCGCTTGCCGGCGAGCTCGCGGTCGAGCTCCTTATGCACCTTCTTGACATAGCGCTTGCGCTCGCGCTTGCTCATCTTCGCGTACTCGGGGTCGAGCTCGAAACCGACCTCTCCCGGGCGGCGCAGGCCGGCGGCGAGCGTCTCCATGTTCTTGAAGCTCTCGTCTTTATTTGCCATTAGTCGCTCCAAAAGTCTTCAATCTGTCTCTTGTTGGGGTCTGTGGTGTTCATCGGCTCGAGCGCACCGCCCGGCTCCCACATCTCGATGCCGTTGGTCTTGTAGAGCTTCGACAACTCCTTGCCGTTGCTCTTCTTGCGCTCGTCCGCATACGCCTTCTTGAGGGAGTCCGCCTCGGCCTTGAATTCTCCGCGGTTGCTGGCGCTGACGTAGACCAGGCACTGCTCGTTGAAGTTGTGCGCGTGCCACAGCGGCGCGAACTTCTCGAAGTTCATGCCGTGGGGCGTATAGAAGCCAATCAGTGCGGCGGGCGCTGCGGCGAGCCAGACAAGGTAGATGACGTCGTTGATGTCCACATGGAACACGAACGTGCAGAGCATGCCGAAAGCCAGGGCGCTCCCCACCGCCGCACCGATGCAGATGATCGTGCGTGCGGTGAGGCCGCCGATGACCTTGGGCTGATACTCGGTTACATCCTTGTGGACCGGTACCGACAGCACCCGCTTAGCCTCGCACCCAGCTGGTGTCGAGCGTGCCGAAGTACAGGGCTGCGGCAGACACGATGACGCCGCCGATCAGCGTGCCGACGCCGGCGGCGATGGCCGCGCCGTTGCCCGAGGCGCCGTTGTGGACGTTGATGCCGATGGTGACGCCGCCCCAGACGACCATGATGGCGCCTAGCATCTGGATACCGCCCTTGAGCAGGGAAGTGATGTTGCCGAGGATGCCGCCGGCGGAATCGAGCTGGCCGAGCTGGACGGTGGCTACGGCAAGGGCGTGGTAGATCGGGTTCATATGTATTCCTTTCAGGTGTATCGGTGCAGATGTGCTAAATCGACCAAGTAGCTTAAAAATGCCTTATTGGTCCAAATGCGCCGAATGTGTTACTATGCGTATGCGCCGATAAGGCGCCAGGGTGAAGAGGTTCGTGAGAACCGCTGTCATCTCCTGTCTAGCGCACCCATGAACTGTTTGGGGCCCGCAAGGGAATGCAGGTAGGTCGTTCGCGGCCGGGGTGCGCACCGCATGTCAAGGCGTCGAGCCGTCACGGGTCCGGCGCTTTTCTTTTTCAGGTGCTTCGGTAGACATGCGATCCTCCGTACCGGGTACAGGGCGGCGGCGTGCCGACCCAATGGACGCCACGAAGATACACGGCGCGGCCGAAAGGCACCCACGTCTTGCCGCTGCGGCAACATCGAGGCATCCGCGCAGCTGAAAACCTCGGGCATATGCGAAAAAGGGGCTCACCGGACGCTCCCGTGAACCCCTAACACAAAATCAATAGAGCCGCTGCCCTCTATTCCGCCTTGCCGGTTGAATCCGTATCGCGGGACTTGTAGTGCTTGCCGGCCTCGGCATCCGTTCGGCCACGCAAAGGAGTCCGCCGCGGCATCGACTTGGATTGGCTCGCGAGGCGTGCGGAGTACTCGCGCTCCTCGCGGCGGCGCTTCTCCGCCATATACTTCTTGATATCGAATCCGGGCGTATCGGCCATCAGCTTGTAGTTCGGATGCTCCGTGAGCGGGTACTTCTCGTCGACGATGGGGTTGGCGCCGTTGATGAGCACGACGCATTCCGTCTTGGGGAGCTTTGCCACCTCGGCGGGGTCGATGAGGGCGCGACCGACGGTCTGGCCGCTCTTCGACCAGCTGCCCTGCCCTCCGTGGCTCTGGGAATAGTTCTCCTGGAAGACGGTCTGCTGTCCGCAGGAATCGGAGATGAACTCGCAGGTCGAGGTCGTGCCCTTGTTGGCTTTGCCGCCGCCGAGGTACAGCACGGTATCGCAGCAGCCCACGATGGAGTCGGCGGTTGCCTCGTCGTAGAGTTCGGCGAGCTGGGACTTGGCCTGCAAGATGACCGACATCGCGATGTTTCGCGAGCGCAGGACGGAGATGAAGCCGGAGATATCGGCGGGAAGCGACAACGAGCGGTATTCGTCGAGGATGAAGTTGACCGGACGCGGCAGCTTGCCGTTGTATTTCTCCAAGGCCTTGTGGCACAGGACTCGCACCGTCTGGTAGACCATCATGCCGTGGAGGAAGCCGAGCGTCCTCTGGTCCGTGTCGTCGAAGATGGCGAAGATCGCGTTCTTCGAGTCGGGGTCGCCGAAGCGCTCGAGGTGCATCTGGTCCTCGCCGACGACGAGCTGCTTCACTTCGGCGGCGGTGAACGGCGCCAGGCGTGCGTTGCAGGTGATCAGAATCGACTTGAGCGTCTTGCCGGCTGCGGACTGGAACTTGCGGTAGTTCTCCAAGGCGTAGTCCTCGGTGGGGTCGAACCCGCGCTTTCCGTTCTTGTGGACGTTGTCATACGGTCGCTTGTTGTCCGAATGGCGGCGGAAGGCCGACGGGACGAGGTCGAAGCGCTCGCCGTCCGCGCCGGTGTAGACCGAGATCTCCTCCGGTGCGTCCGAGGGGGTCGGGTTCTGAGCCGCACGCTCCTTGACCTCGGGATTCTTCGGGTTGCGCTTGACCCGTCGCATGCCGGTCTCGATTTCATCGAAGATGAGGTCCAGCGGGCTCTTGTAGTTCTCGTTGGACTCGGATGCCTTGGCCATCGACAGCAACTTGAGAAGGCCGCCGATGTTGTAGTCCTGGGCGGGGCAGTAGTCGCGCATGAACGCGATGAGCGCCATGTAGAGCATCTTCTCGGACTTCTCCCAAAACGGGTCTCCCGAGCTGGACTTGGGAGGCGTTGTCATGGAGATGAGAAGTCCCGCGAACGACTGGATCTCGAGGTCGGTCCTGACGTAGTGGAGCGGGTTGTAGATAAGGGAGCGGTCGGGGAAGAACGTGTTGAACGAGCGGATCTCATAGCCGTTGTTCGTGAGCATGTTGCCGACATCGAGCAGGAGGTCGCCCTTGGGGTCGGTGATGAACAGGTCGGAATTCATCTGGCACACGTTGGGCTTCACATAGTAACGCGTCTTGCCCGCACCCGAGCCGCCGATTACCAGCACGTTCATGTTGCCGTCATAGTTCATCGAGAATCCCTCGCGGCTCCATGCGCGGCCGGTGTTCTTCGACAGGAGCAGCGCATTTGCAGAGCCCTGCGGATTCTTGTCCTCGATGAACGGCGCAAGTTCCTCGGTGGTGGCCCACCGCGCCGAACCGTGCTCCTCGCCGACTCGGGTGTTCTTCTGCCCATAGACTAGGCACACCATGGCGATTGCCCACGGGATGCAGATTCCGAGGAGCATGCCGAGCATGCCGGCGTCGTTCATCAACAGGCGGAAAGGATGGGCGGCGATGTAGCCCCACATCTCCGCAGGTGCGGCCGTGAGGCCCTCGAGCATATCCGAATAGGAGCAGGCGCAGTCGACGAACCTGTTGCCGAGGTAGGCGAATGGTAGGGTGGCAGCCGCCGCGCCCAAAAGCGGCGCCACCTCTTTCGTGACCTTCATTAGCGGTTCACCGTCTCGAGTGAGACGTCCTTCTCGGCTTGGGCGGCGGAGCGGGATGCGACATATGCGGCCTCTTCGCCCTTGTCGCTCATCAGCTCGTCGATGTTGCGTTCCTTCATGCTGACGGGCTCGTAGTCGGGGTCGTCGTCGATACATTCGGAATCCGAATCGAGCTTATCGGGCGTCCCGTCCCCATCGCGGTCCTCGGCGGCATCGCGGATGCCGTCTCCGTCGGAGTCCCCGGTGCCGGGGGCATCCTGCCCGTCGGCATAGGGCGTGGAGAGGTCGCCGTTATGGGCATCGGGGCGAGCCTGGACGCAGTCCGCCGTGGTCTTGCTGTTGGAGATATCCTCGTGCAGCTCGGCCTTGCGGGTCTCGCGCGACAGCGCCTCGTCCGCATCGGCGGCGCTCAAATCGCTATCGGCCCGAGCTGCCGGCGCGGACTCCACCGTCTTCTCGGCCAGTTCCTCCTCGGTGATGGCTTCCGTGGATTCAGGTCCGGTCTTGCCGTCTGCGGCGTTGCCGGCGGGGCTCTCCTCACCGCGTGTCTCATCGACATCATCGAGACTCGGAACGAAGACCCCTCCATCGTCCGGGTCGCGCACATCATGGTCCGGGTCTACACCCTCATCTGCACGCTCATCGTCTCCATGCTCGGGTTCGACTTCGGGTGTCGGCATCTCGGCACCCATATCGCCGCCTGCCTCGTCATACCCATCGGTCCCAACTTCGATGAGCGGAGGCTCGAATTCCACGCCGATGCGGTCCTTGTAGCGCTGGCGCATGAACAGCTCGCCGCGCTCGGGTCCCATGGCTTGGATCTTCTTTCCCTCGATATCGAGAGCTTCCAAGGCCTGTTCTGCATCGCCTTTGTTGACGATGACCTGGTTGCCGATATGGCGGGCGTTGATGTCGTAATCCTGCAGGATGGAGCAATAGTAGGCGGCGTTGAACGAGGATGCCTCGTTCTCGAACTCTCCGAACGTGAAACGGGTGCAGTCCCCATCGGGCAGGCTTTTGATATAGCCCTTGTCCGCTTTGCCCTTATCGAGCTTGTCGAGATTGATGATGCGGGCGGCATATCGATGGTCTCGGCTGATGTCGTAGATGGCATCTTGAATGGTGTGGGTGCGCTTCCCGTCGCTGTTCTTTCCGTCTTTCGGATGGACGAGGAAGTGGCCGACGACGGTGGAGTTGGCAAACAGTTTCGGGGAGATCTGCTTCAACTCGCGCAGGGTCGTCTGCGCTTCGGCGGGAGAATCGAACCAAGTCGTCGTATAGTCTTGCTTTTTCATCCCCTTGCCGTTGTTCGATAGGCCCTTGGCCGCTGCCTTGGCGTCTCGGGCTTCTGCTCGCAAGCGGTTCGACTCATTGATTTTGTTCCTGAGCATCTCCCTGCCGAACATCTCGAGTATGTTGAGCAGCTTGATTCCGGCCTCATCTGAAATTGATGGCATCTCCTCTACCTCCGAAGGTCGCTGTGACCAAGCCCAATGCTCAGTCACAGCGCAGGCTACATCGGAGGGAGAAACCCCCTTCGGGTCGTGCCGCAGCGGTTAGATTCAACCGTTTCGCATCGACTCAACGGGAGTGAAGGTGCCATCTAGCGCCAAACGCCCATCGATACGGACTGACCGTGCTCATTTTCGGCGAGGATGCTGCCGTCGGACTTGTAGATGAGCTTCTTGACGAGGAACTTCTGGAATCCCGACCCGAATGCGACGGTGGTCACCTCCCCAGGGAGAAGCCCATGGGGCAGTGCGAGGCTTTTGACGCCGTCGGCTTCCTGCAGTGCGGCCGAGGCCCCGTCCGCACGCGATGACTCATCGGCGAGCTTCATGTTGACGCGCTCGAGTTCCTTGGCGAGCCTGCTGGAATCCCGCTCGGCCGCGCGTGCGCGGCTCTCGGCATCGGTCGCGCGTGCGGTGGCTTCCATCAGCTTGGACTCCGCATCCTCGAGGTCGTCCTTCAGGTTCGAGCATACCGAAAGCTGCTGCCGCAAGGCGCCGACCTTGCCCTTGTAGCTTTCCAAATCTTCCCGCAGAAGCTCTGCGGCTCGCGCCTTCCCCTCGGCTCGATCGGCTCGCACGCGCTCGGACTCGACGGCGGCCTGCAGGCGCTCCAATTCATCCTTATGCGACTCTTGAGCGGCGCACACGACCTCTTCCTGCTTGGCCTCGAGCGCCTCCTGAAGCTCCGCGATACGCTTTTCGTATTCCGCCGCATCATCTTCGAGCTTGCCCCGCGCCGCCTGCACCTGCTCGCGGAGCCGCTCCTGCCCGCGCACCAGCTCTCCGATTTTCTGGTCGTAGTCATGGCGCTGGTGGTAGTTCTCCTCCCGCGCCGCCTGAAGGTCCGCCTTAATCGAATCGCTGTTCGCCTGCACGGCCTCAAGGGCTGCGGCCGCATCGGCACGGGCTTTCTGGGTCTGGGCGAGACTTTTTCCGAGGGCCTCGTTTTCCCGCTCGAGGTCGCCGATCTTGTCGGCGTTCGACTGTTCGCTGTCGCGCAGGTGGCTGGCGCCTTGCCGCTCGGCCTCGAGCGAGGACTCCAGCTCCTCGATCCGGCTCGATGAATCGCCGAGCTTACCCAGCAGTTCGTCCCGCTCGGCCGAAACCGTCTCGAGCTCGGCTTTGGCCTGAGCGACAGAATCGTGCAAGGCGGCGTTGTAGCTCTCGAGCCTCTTCATCTGCTCGTCGGCGGCGGCCTTGAGCTGCCAGCAGCTCTCCCGAGCCTCCTTGAGCTGCCTCTCGCGATCCTCTGACTGGTTTTGGAGGGTGGACATGCCGGCGGCCAGCTCGTTGGCGCGGTCCTCGGCCTCCTGCGCCCGAGCGATAAGCCCGTTGACCTCATCGCTCGACAGCCCGCTCGTGTTCTCCAGGCGGCTGCGCAGTCCGAGCACCTCCTGGCGGAAATCCTCCTTCTCGCTGCGTTCGCTCTCGAGCTGGTCGTTGACCTCACCGAGACGTTCCAAGAGGCCCTGTGTCTTGCTCCGCTCGCCATCAAGGGATTCGAGCGTCTCCGCATTGATGCGCTTAAGGCTCTCGACCTCATCCGAGGTAGCGGCATTTTGAGCGGCGGTCTCCATCGCCGCCGCCATCTCGTTGACCTTGAGCTTGAACTCGGCGCACTTGCGCTCATGCTCTTGCCTAGTTTCCGCGAGCTCGTCCTTCGCGGCCGAGAGTTCCGCCAAGGCCGAATCGCGCTTGACCATGGCCTCATTGACGAGCCTTCTGGCCTCGGCGCGAGCGGCCTTCATGCGCCGTGCGCGGTTGCGTGAGCTGTGAGCCGCCTTGCAGGGGGCGTCTGCAGGCAATTGTCCCATTGCTTCTCCAATCGGATCTTAGTTTTCCGTCAACTCGTCGATATCCTTCGGCACCTCGATGCCCTTGACCGAGCACATGTAGCGAAGGGCCTCGCGGCGGTTCTTCGCGCGGGGGGCGATCATCGCCGAATGGTAATCACCCATGAACGTCCAGATGATGCCCGAGGTCGTCTTGTTGGCGGTGAGGCAGTACTTCCTCGCGAGCGCCTCGGCTTCATTCGTGCATTCCGAATCGTTTTCAGGCGCATCCTCGTGGCTGGCTCCCGCAGATTTTCCGCTGGCCGCTCGGACCTTCTTCAGATAGAACCTGAAGCCGTCCGCGCGGCGAAGCCAGTTGAGCGGGAACATCGCGTAGCGTTTGAAGGCGGCCGAGCCGCCTTCGGAATTCTGCGTCATGAGCTCATCGAGATAGAGGCCCCACGCGTCGCATATCTCATCGGCATCGGCACCCGCGTTCATGGCATCGCGGATCGCGTCCATGGTCCTCTCGAGGAAGATGCCGTCGCAATGCTTGGGAGACGAGTCGGCGATGAAGCGTGCCGCATAGCGGACCTCGGCGCTCCAGCTGCCTTCACCGCCCGGCTCGCCGTTTCCACTCCCTCCACAAGGTCTATCTCCCTCGCTGGGATTATCCAGAAGAATAAGAAAAAGTAATTGATTATTCATTATTCTTATTATTATTTATATATACGCCGGTTCCCGATGAAGACGTGTCGCTATCCTGCGGTTTTACTGC
>ENA-OQDL01000281-OQDL01000281.1-human-gut-metagenome-genome-assembly--contig:-NODE-281-length-34896-cov-6.300843_pt1 | contig 34896 bp, 26 predicted proteins | sample MGYA00242782_ERZ504609 | MGnify/ENA primary metagenome ERZ504609 (study PRJEB26092, sample SAMD00036320) | human gut metagenome | host: Homo sapiens | study: EMG produced TPA metagenomics assembly of... | reverse complement strand
GACAAGCACGAACCGAAACGGCCGACACGCATGCCACGTCCGGCATCGACTGCGCGCCGAGTGACCAGCACGCCACGCATTGTTTTGGAGGCCCCCGGCCTCAAGATTGGGAGGGAATAAGCAATGAGCACCAGTATGCCCACCGCATTGGCCGGCGGACGCTACCAGCTTGGCCAGCTCATCGGTCGTGGCGGCATGGCCGAGGTCCACGTGGCTCTTGACACCCGTCTGGGCCGTACCGTGGCCGTGAAAATCATGCGCGCCGATCTGGCCAACGACGACATCTTCCTGGCCCGTTTCCGCCGCGAAGCACACGCCGTGGCCCAGATGAACAACCCGAACATCGTGAACATCTACGATTCGGGAGAAGAACTGGTTTCTTCCGAAAGCGGCGATGCCGAGCGTCTGCCATACATCGTCATGGAATACGTCAAGGGCCAGACCCTGCGCGACATCATCAAGGTCAACGGCGCACTCAGCCAGCGCGACTGCGAACAGGTGATGTTGGGCGTGCTTAACGCGCTCGACTATTCGCATCGCATGGGCATTATCCACCGCGATATCAAGCCCGGCAACATCATGATTTCCGAGCAGGGCGTGGTCAAGGTCATGGACTTCGGCATCGCCCGCGCTCTGGACGATTCCGCAGCCACCATGACCCAGTCGCAGGGCGTGGTGGGCACCGCACAGTACCTTTCTCCCGAGCAGGCGCGCGGCGAGACCGTCGACATGCGTTCCGACCTGTATTCCGCCGGCTGCGTGCTCTACGAGATGCTCACCGGCCGCCCGCCGTTTACCGGCGATTCCGCCGTGGCCATCGCCTACCAGCATGTTTCCGAAGTCGCCACGCCGCCATCCGCCGTGGTGCCGGGGCTGCCGAAGATGTGGGATTCGATCTGCGCCAAGGCCATGGCCAAGGACCGCCAGAATCGCTATGCCACGGCCTCCGAATTCAAGACCGACATCCTGACCTACATGAACGGCGGCGTGCCGGTGGCGGCCGCGTTCAACCCGTTGACGGACCTGTCGAATATGAAGGCCCGCAAGGAAGCCGAACGTGATTTGCCCACCACGCCGGTGGAACCGCATCAGCAACCCACCCAAGCATTCAACCCGGTGACCGGTCAGTTCGAGCAGATTCCACCGGCCAATGGTGCCAACTCAGCGGCGTTGCAGTCCCGTGCGCAGCAGCGTGCGGCGGCGGCCAAGGCCAAGAAGCGCAAGAAGATCATCATCGGTTCGGTGATCGCAGCGATTGTTGCAGTGCTTGTCATTGTGGGCATCGTGTTCGCCATGAACGGCTCCGGCAACAAGTCCTCGGAAGACACCGTCACCATCCCTGAGGTGTGCAACGCTTCCACATCCAAGGACAGCATCGAGCTCAAACTCAAGGCATCGGGTTTGAAGATGACCGAAAAGCAAGACACCGACTCCACCGAGCCGGAAGGCACCTGCACCAAGATGAGCCCGGACGCCGGCTCCAAGGTGGCCAAGGGATCTGCCGTGAAGGTGTGGTTCTCCGCAGGCCCGCAGTCCACTCAGGTTCCGGATGTCAAGGAACGCAGCCAGGAAGAGGCGCGCAGCATTCTGGAAAGCGCCGGGTTCAAGGTGAACGCCGCCGTCAAAACCGAAGACAGCGCCGACATCGCCAAGGATATGGTGACGAAAACCGATCCTGCCGCCGGTCAGTCGGTTCCCAAGGGCACCACCATCACCATATATGTTTCTTCCGGCATGACCACCGTACCGAGCAATTTGGTCGGTCAGTCGAAGGACAGCGTGCTACAGCAGTATGAGGGCAAGTTCAGCTTCACTGTGGAGCAGGAGAGCTCCGATACGGTGGAGGCCGGTCTGATTACCCGTGTAAGCCCTGATTCGGGCTCTTCCATCGCACAGGGCGGGTTCATCACCATTTGGGTGTCCACGGGCAAGGAGAAGGTCGCTGTGCCGAATATCACCGCTGGCACTGACTACGTCACCGCCGAACTCATGCTCAAGGCCGTGGGCCTCAAGGCTCAGGCCAATGGTCCAACCGGCAGCACCGCTGTGGTAGTCAGCATCAATCCTGGCGCTGGCAGCCAGGTAGATGCGGGATCGACCGTCACCATTACCACGAAGGCCGGCAGCACTGGCGGCGGTACCGGTACCGGAGACGGTGGCAACGGTACTGGCAACGGGGGCGGAACCGGTGAGTGAACCGGTGAGTAGCAAGTAAGCGCCGGGCGTGTATGTGTTGCGCATATGCAACGCAAATAGCGCAACACAAAGGGGAAGGGCTTCTGCGCCCCTCCCCTTTGCTGTATAAAGAGCTATCCCAGCGCAACAATCCCGGGAAGCGTCGCAAAACCAGTACGCAAGCCTCGTTCTAGCGACACATTCCGGGGAGAGTATCGCCGCGCGGAAAAGCTACTTCGTAACTTTGGGCTGGAGGCCGGCGGACTTGGCCACGGCGTTGTCTTGGCCGCAGACCTTAAGCCAGTTGGCCAGCAGACGGTAGCCGTCCTGGGTCATCACGGATTCGGGATGGAATTGCACGGCGTACATCGGCTTGCCCTTGACACGCACGCCCTGAATAATGTGGTCGCCTTGCGTCCACGCGGTAACCACCAGCGTATCCGGCACCGAATCGGGCTCGACGGCCAACGAATGGTAGCGGGTGGCGGTCATGGGGTTGGCCACGCCCTCGAAAATCTCGTCATCGATATGTTCCACCAAGCTGGTCTTGCCATGCATGATGGTGGGCGCATGGTCCACAGTGCAGCCGTACACCTCAGCGAGCGCCTGCAAGCCCAGGCACACACCAAACATCGGCACGCCGCTGGCCGCGCACAGGCGAATCATATCCTCACTGGCACCGGATTCGGCCGGAGCGCCAGGGCCGGGAGAAATCAGCACGCCATCGTAACCGTCCAGTACACCCGGCGCGGCTGGGTCGATAGCGTCGTTACGCACCACATCAACAGTGGCGCCAAGGGTTTGCAGATAGCCTACGATCGTGTAGACGAAGGAATCGTAGTTATCCACCACCAAAATATGCGCGGAATCGGTCATAGGGCTCTCCTTGAGGGACGTGTACTGCAAGCCATAGTACTAGGATGCCGTCAGCTCGCTGCCACGAAGTTCGACATCTGCTGTAGGAATGGGATATTGGCGGCGGCCCAAGGGAATCCCCACTGGAACAGCGCCGCGGCGGCTGCGAACAGCAGCAGAGACAGCAGCAGCCATCGAATCGGTGCCACGCCGGGCTGCAGACGCAACAGTCCGCCATAGATGCTGGCATCCGGACGGCGACGCTCACCCGCGCGAATCTCGCGCAGCACCGGCCAGCGCCATGCCACCGCAGCGGCAATGAACAGAACCAGCCACACTACCAGCGCGCCGAATACCACCTTGTCCAGCGAGCCAATGCGGGAAGCGATCGAGGGGGTTTCGGTGGTGGAGAACATCACTGCACCGGACGAATCAGTAGTAGCCAGCTCTTTGGGCACACCATCGGACACTTTGGCCCAGTACGCCAACTCACCATAGCTGATCCATCGATGGGTGGGGGTGGAGTATTTCGGCTCACAGGTGGTCAGTGTGATCATGCGTTTGGTGGGATTGGCAGTGGAGTCTTCCGGATTGGGGGCGATCACATGCACGTCCGTGGGCAGTACAATCTCGTACCGGGTGTAGTGGTAGACGTACCAGTAATCCTTGGTACGAACGATGATGGGATCGCCTTCCTGCAACTTGTCCACATCGCCCAACGGCTGCCCGTAGCCGTTGCGGTGGCCGGCGACGGCGAAGTTGCCGACCTGCCCCGGCATCTGGGTGGTGTCGTAATGGCCCAGACCGTGGCGATTGAGCTGCTCGAGCGTGGTGCCTTCCACGATGTTGCGGTGCCATTGGGAGCCGAAGCGCGGAATGTAGATCTGCGCAATCAAGTCGCCATATTTCGCGTCTTTCGGCTGTACCGGCGCATCGCCCTCCTGGGCTTTGGCGATGGTGACCGTTCCCCCGTTGTTGCTGGGGTCGCTCCAGTCGACGGACTGGGTGGTTTCGTTCTGGGCTCGCTCCGCCTCGACACCGGTCCACCACATCTGCCAGACGATGTACAGGGCGCAAATCACGGCAGCGGTAATCAGCAGTTCGGCGCAGATGCCGAGTGCCTGCCAGGCCGGGCTCCGCTGGGGCGAAGACGCGCCGCGTACTGCGGCACGACGGGACCTTGCCCTACTGGCGTTGGCCGGGTCTGCCGCCATTCGTGCGGCATCGTCCTCGGGGAAGGGCTGTACGTCCGACACGGACGCGAGATCAATGGGCGCCGGTACGCCGCTGTTGTGCCTGCCGTGTCTCATTGCTGAGTCTGCTCCTCATCTGTGGTCTTTGACGTATCGACCGTGGCATATTTCAACTGCTGCAGCAAGGCGGCGGTAGCGGGGAACTGAAGGTCCTCGGCATTCTCCACCTTGTAGCCAATGCCAAACGCGGTCACATATTGCTTAAGAATGGTAATGGCTTCGGAGTCGTTCAACGCTGCGCGAAGTCTTTGAGGGTCACCAATCGCGGAAATGGTGAACGGCGGCGAGTATTTCTTACCGTGCAACGACAGCACGTTGCCGGAACAGATGACCGCCGAATTGAACAGCACCCGCTGATCCATAATCATCAGCGCATCGGCACCGCCGGCCCACAAGGCATTCACCACCGATTCGACGTCCTGCTGGTGGATCACGTAATCGTTGATATTGGCGGTCGTGCCGTTGTTGTTGACTGCGTTCTCCCACAACGGAGAATCATCCAGCGTTACCGTTACGCCGCTGCCGCTGAGCGCGGGCAGCATCAGGCTGGAATCCACATTGCTGGAGTCCTTGCCTTGGTTCTGTGTGCTGTCGGTGCCATCGGTGCCATCGGCCTTGAGCGCGTCCGTAAGATTGGCGACCTGTTTGGTCAGATCGCTGACGTCCTGCTGCAGCTGGTTGGCCTCGTCCACGCCTTGCTCCACCAGATCGGCCGTATCGTTGGTGGCGGCAACCGTACGATTGACCCTCACGTTGGTGCTCAGCAGAAAACCGGTCAAGGCAATGACGACGAATACCGCGACACCACCCCATAGGGAGTGCCGTGCACCGTGCTTACCTACATGTCTGGCCATGAATTTCCTGTCTTCTTGCCGACTCTGGTCGCCGCTTTCGAGTGTAGCCACTATTATGACTTTTAGCCTATTGAATGGAGACTATGCTGATGGCTGACGAAGAGCTGCACGAAACCGACTCGAACAACCAGAAGGACTGGCAGAGCGAGACCTCATCCAGCACCGTTGCTGACGAGACCGCCAGCAAAGACACCGAGCAGAACGCAGAGAACGCTTCTGCCGAGGAAGGCGCGGCTTACGGCGTGAATATGGAGCAGGTGCAGGCCGTGCTCAACGCCACTGCCGATAAGGCCACGCTGACCCCGCAGATGCAGCGTATGATGAACCGCCAGGCGGAGAACACCAAGCGCGTTGAAGAAACCATTAAGGGCACCAAGTCGAACCCGCGTTGGTTCGTGCCGCTGTTCTGCGCGTTTATGATCATCGGCCTGATTTGGTGCGTGGTGTACTACCTCTCCCCGTCCGGTTCCTGGCCGATTCCGAACATCGGTGCGTGGAACCTCGGCATCGGCTTCGCCCTGATCATGATCGGATTCCTGATGACGATGGGATGGCGCTGAGTTCCGGCTCGTTGCGCTTATCTATCGGTAGATTGTTTTTTCTATCGTTAGGTTGTCCTTAATTCTTATGAGAAAGGCCGACCTCCCGTATGCGGAGGTCGGCCTTTTTCGTGCCTTAGCCTGTTCATCCACAGCTATCCACCACTTATCCACGACTTATCCACTACGTTATCCACAGCCTGTGGATGAATTACACCCATGTAGTTTTCCACCGAATGTGGAAAACCATGTGGATAAGTGGTGGATAAGCGGCGTTTCTCGGTGTATATCTCGTGCATAACTTTGGCTTGGCATACATCGCCACAGCGAGGGAACAGTTATACACCCGAGTTATCCACTGCAACAAACCCAATAATACCGCGGCATTCCTAACTTATCCACATAAGTTATCCACAGTCTTATGCACTTTTCTACACACTTGTGCACAAGTCACCATTGTGGATAACTCATTATCGTGGATAACTCGTCATTGCGCGCATCTCATTACTGTGGATATCTTCATACGGCACACACCCACTCGCCGAACGACGATATCCACATCGCCGCTTTCCGCACATACACTGATGCCGGGCACTGCATGTTCCGCAATACCCGGCATCAATCGTTTTTTTTTACAGCCATATCAAGCCATATCAAGCCATATCAAGCCATATCAGTGCAGGGAGCCGAAACTCATCCACCCGTAAGGATTGGCCATATTGCACAACAGAATCAACGCAATGACCAGCACCACCATGGCCCAGCCGTACACCTGCATGCGCCATTTCAGGCTTTTACCGCGCCACGCCGGCACACCACCCACCAGCAGCCATGTGAGTATTCCACCCACTACAAAGCCGCCGACATGCGCCTGCCACGCCACGCCACCGACCACGAACGGCAAGGCGAAGTTCACCGCCATCCAGATCAACATGGAGCGGATATCGGCGCCGATACGGCGATATACCACCAGCAATGATGCAAACAGGCCAAATAAGGCTCCAGAAGCCCCATAGGCTGCCATCTGCCAGCCGATGCCTCCCGGAGCCACCGCAGCCCACACCATAAGTCCCAGGGAGCCGCCAAGGCCGGAAATCACATACAGTCCCAAGAACCGCCAGTGGCCGATCATTCGTTCCAGCACTGGGCCCACGGAATACAGAGCAATCATGTTGAACAGGATATGCAATAGCGAGTTCGGCGCATGCAGGAACATCGAGGTGATAAGCGTCCACGGCTCAGCCACCAGTCTGACCGGAGCCGCCATGCCGAGGTACATCAACCAAGCCCTCAGGCCCGGGGCAATAAATCCCAACAATACCTCCAGTAGCCACACTGCCACGCACGCAACAATCAGCGCCCAGGTCATCACCGGACCACCGCGCTCCCACTGGTATCGAATCTCCCGTTGTGTAGGAATATGCATGCAGCCCACTGTATCGAAGGTCTCGGATGCGTTCCACGCGCCGCGAAGATGCCGAGCCGGCCAAGGGCAGACGGGCGCGGATGAATCGCCCACGAATGTCATTCCACCCAATCGTCACAAACAGCGGCCTAGAATAGGGAGCAGAGTCGGTCTGAATGGGCATACCGACCAGACGATCCCTAGGGAAAGGAGCCGTCATGGAGAACAAGTCTTCTAACGGTTGGAAGTTCTTCGCGCTGCTGTTCGGCGGATTGCTCGCCGCGCTTGTTGGCCTGTACATCTACAAGCAGCAGAACCCGGATTACGATCCGTGGGAGGAGCCGTGGGAGAACAGCTCCTCGCCGGTCGACCTAGGTCTGAATAAGGCCGAGGATGAGGCCGATGACGAGGCGAAAGCCGCCCCGGCCGAAGCCTGATAGGGCGGTCTTTCAACGCAAGAAGCCCCGCAACCGATGGATGTCGGTTGCGGGGCTTCTTATGCTCCGGCGGCCGTCAGGCCAGAGGAGCAGTGTGCCAGATACGCGGAGCCGTTAAGCGGGAAGCCCGGTGGGCTTCCCGTAGGCGACGCCGAGCGGCGACAGCCGCGAGGTAGAAACCAGCACGTAGCTGGCGCGCCGCTCCGGCGGCCGTCAGGCCAGAGGAGCAGTGTGCCAGATACGTTCCAAATAGTCTTCCATGGAGCGGTCGGAGCTGAAGTAGCCGGAGTTGGCCACGTTGAGCAGGGCCTTGCGGTTCCATTCGAGCTCATCAGCGTAGAGGGCCTCGATCTCGGACTGGATGTCCATGTAGGCGGAGAAGTCGGCCAAGGTCATGAACCAGTCCTTGGTCAGCCAGTCGGCCACGAGCGGGGAGTAGGCGTTGCGGTCGCCGTTGGAGAAGGTGCCGTCGGCCACCATATCGATGGCGTGCTTCAGGCGCGGGTCGGCCTCGTAGTAGGAGGCGGGATTGTAGCCCTCGGCGTACTTCTTCTCGACCTCGTCGACGGTCATGCCGAACAGGAAGAAGTTCTCGGCGCCGACGCGCTCACGGATCTCGACGTTCGCGCCATCGAGCGTACCGACGGTCATCGCGCCGTTGAGGGCGAACTTCATGTTGCCGGTACCCGAGGCCTCCTTGCCGGCCTGCGAGATCTGCTCGTCGAGGTCGGTGGCGGGAATCAGGTGCTGGGCGAGGCGCACATTGTAGTTCCACGGGAAGTACACGGCCAGCTTGCCCTTGACGTCCGGATCGTTGTTGACCACGCGGGAGACGTTGTTGATGAGCTGGATGGTCATCTTGGCCAGGTAGTAGCCCGGGGCGGCCTTGGCACCGAAGAACACGGTGCGCGGGGTGACGTCCTCGGCCTTGACCTTGCCGGACTTGATGTCGGCGTAGGTGGAGATGACGGACAGGATCTTCAGGGACTGGCGCTTGTACTCGTGCAGGCGCTTAACCATGGTGTTGAACATGGTGTTCGGGTCGAGCTCGAAGCCGTACTCGCGCTTGGCGTAGGCGGCGAAGTCGACCTTGTTGGCCTTCTTGACGGCGGCGAACTTCTTGACGAATTCATCGTCCTTGGCCAGCGGCTCGAGGCCCTTGAGCATCTCCAGGTCGGAGAGCCACTTGTCGGTGCCGAGGCCCTCGGTGATGAGGTCGGACAGGCGCGGGTTGGCGAGCTTGACGAAGCGACGCGGAGTCACGCCGTTGGTCACGTTGGTGAACTTGTCCGGGTAGACGTCGGAGAAGTTCTTGAGGGTGACGTCCTTCAGGAGCTGGGAGTGCAGCTCGGCCACGCCGTTGACGTGGGAGCCGCCGTAGGTGGCCAAGTAGGCCATGCGCACGGCGTCGCCAGTGTAGATGGCCATGTCCTTGATGGTGTTCTTGTCGACGCCCTTGGACTTGAGCTCGTCCTCGAACTGCGCGTTGATCTTCTCGATGATCTCAAGGTGACGCGGCAGCAGCTCGCCGATCAGGCTGGCCGGCCAGACCTCAAGGGCCTCCGGCAGCAGGGTGTGGCAGGTGTAGTTGAAGGTCTTGGTGGTGATGGACCACGCGGTATCCCAGTCGTAGCCGTACTCATCGATGAGGATGCGCATGAGCTCGGGGATGCCGATCACCGGGTGGGTGTCGTTGAGCTGGAAGACGATCTTGTTCGGGAAAGTCGTCAGATCCGGCTTGTCCTGGCCCGGGTAGAAGACGCGGATGGCGTCGTGCAGGGAGGCGGAGACGAAGAAGTACTGCTGCTCAAGGCGCAGTTCCTTGCCGACCTTGGTGGAGTCTTCCGGGTAGAGAATCTTGGAGATGTTCTCGGCCTTGACCTGCGGGGTCACGGCTTCCATGTACTCGGAGCGGTTGAAGGCGAGCAGATCGAACTCGTCGTAGCTCTTGGCGCTCCACAGGCGCAGGGTGTTCACGCGGCCGGACTTGTAGCCGGGGACCAGGTAGTCCACCGGCACGGCGCGCACGGACCATGCGGGCTGCCAGGTCTTGGTGCCGTCGGCGTTCTCGACGACCTTGCCGCCGAAGGAAACCTTCTGGTCGCGGTTGTAATCGATGTGGCCCCACGGCTCTTCGTTGGCCAGCCAGTAGTCCGGGGTTTCGACCTGCTTGCCGTCCTTGTCGAACTCCTGCTTGAAGATGCCGTACTTGTACTGGATGCCGTAGCCGAAGGCCGGCACGCCCAGCGAGGCGAGGGAGTCGATGAAGCAGGCGGCCAGACGGCCGAGGCCGCCGTTGCCGAGGCCCGGCTCGTATTCGGCGTCGACGACGTCCTGGACCTTGAAGCCGAGGGCTTCCACGGCCTTGTCGAACTGCTCGGTCAGACCGGCGTTGAGCAGCGCGTTGCGCAGCTGCTTACCCATCAGGAATTCTGCGGACAGGTAGCCGACGGCCTTGGTGTTGCCGTTCACGGTGTCGGCCTGGGTCTTGAACCAGGAGTCGGCAAGGTGGTTGCGCACGGCCTTGGATGCGGCGACATACACGTCAGCAGGGGTAGCCTGCTCGGTGGTGACGTTCTGAGTGTATTTCAGTTGTTCACGAATCTCGTCGGCGAATTGTTCCGCCGTGACAGGAGACTTCGGTGCGGTGATTTCGGTCATTCTGACTTTCCTTCCGGGATAAGTGCCCGTGTTTATTATGCCGCGCGATAGGTATCGTCGCACAAACGTAAGCATGAACTCTCCGTAACGACGATGGCGGAGCGTTCTTGCATACGTTCTCATTTAGAGCGTAGCACATGCCCCGATATTCCGCATCACACCGTATGCCATCGTTTGCATTATGGAAGATCTTCCGGCTCCGGTGCCATGATGGGATACATGGCAGTAATTCTTGAAAAAGACCTGAAACGCGGGCATGACGCGCTGGTGCAATGGCGTGCCGCGGCCCGGGAGCTGGCGGACAACACACCACATCGTCTGACCGTCTCCCCTGTCTTGCCACGCCCGGTGTGGGCGATGGCCGTGCGCTACTCGCTGTTTCTGCTGGAGCGGCGCGCACCCGGCCCTGGCGTGGAGGTGCGTGTCGCGCCGTGGGGGGCGGTCAAAATCTTGGACGGCCCGGAATCGGACCCGCATAACCTGACCCCGCCGGACGTCATCGAGCTGGACCCGGAAGTCTGGCTGCGGCTGGCCTGCGGCATCACCACATGGGCAGAGGAAAAGGACGCCGGCCACATCAGCGCGGTCGGCGAGCGCGACGACCTGAGCGACCTGCTGCCGCTGTGAGGCGCGAAGCGTAAGTAAGCCACCAGCGGCGGCACCATCAGCCATAACCACAAATCCCCTTGTGCTCAACCAAGCACAAGGGGATTATTACGAGAAGACCGGCGTTCAGCTCTTCTTGGGCTTGAGCGCGGAAGGCATGGGCATCGGAATCGGCTTGCGCGGGGCCGGCTTCGGTGCGGCAGGCGCGGAGGCCGGGAACTCGCCGCTGGTCGCCTTTGCGGCGGCTTCGGCAGCCCACTTGGCGTACTCGTCGAGGTCATCCTCCTGCGTAGCGGGAGCTGCCTCGGCGGCACCGGAAGCGTGGTCATCAGCAGCGGAATCCACATCCTTGTCCGCATACTGGTCATCGATGTCGGCGAACGGGTCAGGAGAGCCCATTCCCGGCTCCTGCTCGCTCAGCTCTTTTGCCAGCTCATCGTAGTCGGTATCGGTGGTCAGGTACTTGAGCTTTCGGGCAATTTTCTGCTGTTTTGCTTTTTGACGTCCGCGGCCCATCTGACCCCCTGCGATTACTGTGCTGTTCGATTCATCAACAATAGAGAGTACCACTAATAGTGGCTTGTTCGTTGTCGGCTCACACTTTTACCATAAAAAGCGTTTATTTAGGGCATATTCAAAGGATTTTCGCATGACCGACGAGCAGCAACTGACAGCGGCAGGCAATGAGATGAGCGCGAGCTTCCTCGCGGCCAAAAAGCGTTCGGACGAAACGCTCGCCAAGCTGGAGGCCAAGCCGTCGTCCTTCACCATGTTGACCGGCGACCGCCCGACCGGCCGGCTGCACCTCGGCCACTACTTCGGCTCGATCCGTGAGCGTGTCGCCATGCAGGAGCGCGGCGTCAACACGAACATCATCATCGCCGACTACCAGGTGATCACCGACCGCGACACCACCGAGCACATCCAAGACAACGTGCTGAACCTGGTGCTCGACTACATGGCCGCCGGCATCGATCCGAACAAGACCATGATGTTCACCCACTCCGCCGTGCCGGCCGAGAACCAGCTACTGCTGCCGTTCCTGTCCTTGGTCACCGAGGCCGAGCTGCACCGCAACCCGACCGTGAAGTCCGAGATGGAGGCGTCCGGCCACGCGCTGACCGGTCTGCTGCTCACCTACCCGGTGCATCAGGCCTGCGACATCCTGTTCTGCAAGGCCAACGTGGTGCCGATCGGCAAGGACAACCTGCCGCACGTGGAAATCACGCGCACCATCGCCCGCCGTTTCAACGAGCGTTACGCCAAGAAGAACCCGGTGTTCCCGGAGCCGGCCGCCATTCTGTCTGAGGCACCGGAGATTCCGGGTCTCGACGGCCGCAAGATGAGCAAGTCGTACGGCAACTCCATCATGCTGGGCGCCACCGCCGAGGAAACCGCCAAGCTCATCAAGAAGAGCCCGACCGATTCCGAGCGCCGCATCACCTTCGACCCGGTTGCCCGCCCGCAGGTCTCCGCCCTGCTGACCACCGCCGGCCTGGTGACCGGCCGCGACCCGAAGGACATCGCCGAGGAGATCGGTGATTCCGGCGCCGGCGCGCTCAAGGCATACGTCATCGAATCAGTCAACGAGTTCCTGGCCCCGACACCGCGAGCGCCGCGCCGAGCTGGCCAAGGACATGGATTCCATTCGTGACATCCTGCACGACGGCAACAAGCGCGCCAACGCCATCGCCGAGGAGACCCTCGACCAGGTGCGCGAGGCCATGGGCATGAAGTACTGATTTTCCCGCCGCTCGTAGCAAGACGCCGTGTCAGCCCCAACTGGGCAACTGACACGGCGTTTTTGTATTGCGGCGTCTGCTGTGTCCTATCTTCACTTCGAGGGGCGGATTTCTTGTTTTTCCGTGCAACGCGGCTATCAAGACGGACCTCTGTTCACTTCATGCCGATGGCTTGCATCAATACGTACGCTCCCCGCACAGCAATGTCATTACGACGTGTTGCGGCATAGCGCGCATGGCTTCCGGAGTATCGGCGGCGTATGGGTCGGCGTCCAGCAACACCACATCGGCCGGGTCGCCGGATGCAAGGCGGTCACGGCCAGTGGCGGTCGAGGCTGCCAGCGAGGTATGCACATCGAGGCACTGCTCGGGCTGGAACGGCTCGCGGTCAGAGCTTTCGGTGCCGAGCACGGCGGCGGAAATGGCCAGCCACGGGTCCAGCGGGGCCACGGGCGCATCCGAGCCCATGCGCAGCGTGGTACCGGCGTCGTGGAGGGCCCTGAACGGATAAGGGATGCCGGCCGGGTTGGCCCAGAAACGGGTGATGACGTCGCGGTCATCCATGGCGTGCTGCGGCTGGATGCTGGCCGTGAGCCCCAGCTCGGCGAAACGCGGGATATCGACGGGTTTGAGCATCTGCGCATGCTCGATCGATCCATGTGCGTGCGTGGCGGCGACTGCGTTGAGCGCAATGGTGTTCGCTTCGTCGCCAATGGCGTGGCAGGCAATGTCGAAGCCATGCTCGGTGGCTAGGCGCATATAGTCTTCGATTTGCTGCGGCGTGTAGCTCAGCGTGCCATACGTCAGCGGCTCGATGCCCGAATACGGCGTGGAGCAGTAGGCGGAGCGGGTGTTGAGCGATCCGTCCGAGATGAGCTTCATGGCGCCCACATGGCCAAGCCCGGCGCTGCCCGGCAATTCCTTGCCGGTATGCCAACCCGCGTCAATGGCGGCTCGCAACCGCTCGGGGTATACACCGGCGTCCACGCGCAAACCGTTAATGCCAGCCGCGAAACGATTGATCCATGTATCGATGTTTTCGGCCATTTCATAATCGCGGATGCCCACCACGCCCTTGCTTGCGGCGTCCTGTTCGGCCTCGCGCAGCAGACGGTCAGTCTCTTCAGCAGCGCCCGGCGCCTTGTCGAAGGCGGTGTAGGCGTTGAACCATTCGAGTTCACCGACCAGACCGGATTCGTCCACATGTACGCCAAGCCTGCGGGCCGCGGCGGAATTCACCCATCCGCAGTGCATGTCCGCGCTGGAGAGGGCCACCGGCTGTTCGCCGGTCACGGCGTCAATTGCGGCCAGTGTGGGCTGCTCGTCGTCGGCCCACAGCGAGTGACGGAATCGCATGCCCACCACGAAGGCATCTGGGTCAAGCGTGCCGGCGGCGCGGCGCTCATCCAGATGACGGCGCAACATGTCCATCGCTTCGGCGGCGGAACGGGCATTGATGAGGTCCAGTCGGCCCAGCGTCTTAGCCCATTGCGTGAAGTGCGTGTGGCAGTCCCACAGGCCGGGAATAACCCACAGGCCGTCGGCGTCGATGGTGGTTTCGTCAGCAGGTGCGGAGGCCGACGTTGGGATTGAGACGCCGCCAGAAGCAATGGCATTCGTCGCGTATGCCAACGATGTCGTATGCGCCTTAGTCTGCATCGTGCCGTCCGAAGCCGAGACCGTTCCAGCAGGGCCGACAGACGCAACAACCCCATCGCGAAGCACCACATCCACGCGGTCCTGAGACCCCGGAACACCGGCATTGACAATACGCACCAAGCTACTCATACCCGCCATCATGCCACCTTTGCATGAACGCCATGGAGATTCGTTCAAGCTGAATCGCGCCGTCGGCGGCGATTCCCGCTGGCTGCCTGCAAACCCCTACGTTCCATGTAATTGCGGGATGGCCTGCAACTGCGATGAACACCCATAGTTTATCCACCGACTTATCCACATTTATCCACCGAAAAATTGGGGCGGTAGACAAGGCCGGTAGCCGGACTCTACACTGCGAGGACAAAGCGAACATCACGAAGGGGTGATCATCATGGGTAGCTCAACGGCATTGACCGAGCTGACAATGCAGAAGTACCAACGAATGCAGACGTGCGCAGATGTTCAACGACGAAGCGCATGGCGCCCACCCTATGCCCTGACAACAGCGTTGGAGCTTTTGTCAATTGAAGTACCCCGCATATCAAGCAAACACAGAGGCCTTGCAACTACAACCATTGTTGCGGTTCCACACGCCAATGACAAACGGCACATTGTGGGGGTCAAAGTGGTTGTATGGCCTTTTCCACTAGACACGGTCATAATCGAGGGACAATTCACATGCACTTCACCAGCTTGCACATGGGCCATGTTCTCCACGTATCTCGAACTTGAAGAACTCATCGTTCTCGCTGATTCCATGATGCGACGAGATCGAAGGCTCTGCAGAACAACCATCGACGCCCTTTCTCTGTATCTCGATGAGGCCGAGGCCCAGGTGCGAGCCGACAAAGAGAATGGCACCAATTCGTATTTGTTCCGCGGGTATAACAAATGCCGTCGCGCCCTACTTTTGGCGCGCGCGGGCACAGATTCCTCCATGGAAACACGAACTCGTTTGGTTCTCTTGAAATACGGTCTGAATTGCCCGCAGGTGAATTATCCAATATTCGTAGGAAACAACACCAGACCCATATATCTCGATCTTGCATACCCTGAATTCAAGATATGTATCGAATACGAAGGCTCTCATCATGCCGGGCAATGGCTGAATGACGCGAGACGCCGCCAGATGATCGAAGATGCTGGCTGGAAGTACATTCCAGTCACCAAATTAGATATTGGCGACGAAGCGGGAGAAGAGGCCCTTGCCCGAAGAGTTGCCGAAAGGATACAGGAGGTTACGGGCAAAACGGTCCAGCTCACGATGCGGCAAACTACCCAGCAAATTAGCGATGTCCGAAAGCTACGCCGTATTCCACTGTACAAACGGCTGAAATTCGAGCCTCTGCTGCCAATTATTCCGACGGCGCAGGAATAATAAGCCCGGTAGAGTCAGTCCGCACCGTCCGCACCGCGCTACGGTATTCAAAACCCATTTCAAGGGGCTGATTTGGCCTCCGCCGGAGGTCTACTTCCGTTTCAAGGGGCTGATCATCCGGTAGACCACGTGTATCAATGCCCTTACGTCAACGCCATTCCGCCGTTTTGGAGCCGCGTCTACTCAGGCATCAGCCCCTTGAAACGGAAGTAGATCTCTCCAGAACGTCAAATCAGCCCCTCGAAGTCCGTTTTGGCCTCAATGGTTCCTGCCGAACCACAAAAAAGCCACTCCTCTGCCATACGAGCCGACCGCACAGCAGGCACGTGTCATTTGCCGCTGCGGACCTCGGACTCCATGGCTTCCATGGGCTCGTCGACGAGCACGGTGCCGGACGGCAGGGTGCCGGGCAGCGGATCGTCCATGTAGTGGTCGAATTCGTAGAGCATGCGCTTGTTCGGCTTGGCGGTCAGCAACGAAACCACCACGATGAACAGCAGCGAAATGATGAACGCCGGCAGCAGCTCATAGATGGCGAATACGCCGCCCAAGGGCTTGACGAGGTTGTGCCAGAGCAGCACGGCCGCCGTGCCGGACAGCATGCCGGCCACGGCGCCGGCCTTGTTGGCGCGACGCCAGTATAGCGAGCACAGCATCAACGGGCCGAATGAGGCACCAAGCCCGGCCCACGCGTAAGACACCACCTGGAAGATCGACGAGTTCTGGTCGTATGCCACCAGAATGCCGAACAGGAACATGACCACCAGCGTGACCCTGGCCACAATCATGACCTGCTTGTCGGTGGCCTTGCGGTGCAGCAGTCCGCGGAAGATGTTCTCGCCCATGGCCGAAGCGCCGATGATCAGATACGAGGAGCTGGAGCTCATCGAGGCCGCGAAAATGCCGGAGACCACCACGCCGCACATGAAGCTCGGCAGCAGGGTCTGCGCCAGCACGATGAAGATGGTTTCCGCATCGGTGGAGGTCAGCAGTTCGGTGGGCATCATCGCACGCCCCACCAAGCCGATGCACACTGCGCAACCCAGCGAAATCACGCACCAGGAGGTGGCGATGATTCGGGACTTGCGCACTTCTTCCACGCTGCGGATGGACAGGAAGCGCACCAGCACCTGCGGCATACCGAAGTAACCCAGGCCCCACGCCAGCATGGAGATGATGGTGATGATGCCGTAGTCGGAGGGCGCGCCGAACACGGCCTTGCCCGCCTCGACGAGCTGCTGGCCGGTGGCCGGGTCCAGCTTGGGCGCGGCCACCTGCGTGCCGGACAGGTAGCCGGGGATGGCACGCAGGAATTCCACGGTGTTGTCGACACCGCCCGCGCTGGCCACGGTGCCGATGAACACCACCGCGAGCGCGAAGAACATGAGCATGCCTTGAATGAAGTCGGTCATCACCACCGACAAGTAGCCGCCCACCACGGTGTAGACGAACACGACCACCGCGCCGATGATCATCATGACGTGGTAGTCGAAACCGAACAACGTGGCGAACAGCTTGCCCACGGTCACGAAGCAGCTGCCCACGTACACGCTGAAGAACACCAGGATGATCACGGCCGCGATGGTGGAGATCACGCCCTTCTTGTCATGGAAACGCTTGGCGAAGAAGTCAGGAATGGTGATGGCATCGTCGGTCACTACCGAGTAGCGGCGCAGTCGCCGGGCCACAAGCTTCCAGTTGAGATAGGTGCCGAGCGCCAGTCCGACGGCGGTCCACATCGGGTCGGCCGCACCAGTGAAGTAGGCCAGGCCCGGCAGGCCCATCAGCAGCCAGCCGCTCATGTCGGAGGCTTCGGCGCTCAGGGCCGTGAGCCACGGCCCCACGCCGCGCCCGCCCGCAAAGTATTCCTTGGAGGAGGAGTTGGAGCGTTTGGAGTAGATGAATCCGATGGACAGCATGGCCGCAAAATAGATGACCATGGCCAGCAGAATCCAGAAATCGTTGGCCAACTGCGCCCCTCCTCAATCATGACGCCAAGCGGCTACCGCCATGGCAGAACTATGTGCTGATATGCGATTGACGCCGGAGCGGCGTCATACAGACCGTCACAGCCGTGAATACGGCCGCAACGCACTTCGCCTGATGGTAGTGGATACAAGGGCTCAAGCACCTTCCACCGTTTCCATACTGAGACGCTGTTTTATCCGAGCTCCCCCCACCTGAGGAGAGCCAAGATGACGGTCAGATGTCGTAGCGCCAGGACTTGTCGGTCACCACGCGGGCCATCGCCAAGCCGATCGGCAGACAGATAATCACCATGAACGCACGGAACGCCCAGTCCAGCGCATTCATGGTCTGGAAGCTGCCGAGGTACCACATGGCACGATACATATACAGACCGGGCACCATGATCACGATCGACGGCACGGTCAGGCAGATGCGCGGGTAGCCGAGGTGCGGCGGTAGCCAGCCACGTCGCACGGATGAACGCCACACCGATGCCAGAATGCCCGCCAGAAACGCGCCGATGAAGGTAGCCATCTCGGGTGCCACGTTGAAGTCTTGCAATTCCAAGCGCAGCGTGTCCGTGATCGCACCGATCAGGGCGGCGGTCAGGCACATGCGCTGCGGCGAATTGAACAGCACGGAGAAGCCCCACACGCCGACGAACGCCGCCACGAATCGCAGCAATCCGTTGACCCACGGGTCAAGCCCCAGTGGCTCAAAGCCTTCCGGGTGCAGGTGCACCATCACGGCCACGGCCCAGCCTGCCAGCGTGGCCATCAGGATGATGCACAGCACGTACGCCACGCGCTGGATGCCCGAGGGGAAGTCGATTTTCGCCATGTCGAGTCCGCCGGTGATGAGCGGGAAACCGGGGATCACGAACAGCATGGCGCCGATGTAGGCCGTATCGTGCGAGAGCGCGACTGGGTCGAAAATGCCGATGAGTCGCAGGGTGCCGGTGCAGGCGAGCGCCGCCGCGGCCACGCACACAAAGGTGACGAAGAACTGGTTCAGATGGTATGCAAACAGCCGGCGACGCATCCACTGGCCAAGGCCCGCGCCCACGAACGCACCGATCATGTCGTATGGGCCGCCGCCGAGCAGGAACACGAAGGCCGCGCAGGCTAGGGCGGAGGCCAGACCGGAGAACCACGGCTTGTACAGCGGCTTACGGCGCTCAATCAGATCGAGTCGCTCGTGCGCCTGCCGCACGGTGATACCGCCCTTGGCCTTCTCTTCGTCGGAGCGCTCGTTGAAGTGTTCGGCGTATTCCTTGGGCACGCGATTCTTACGCTTCGTACTGCTTGCAGCAGGGCTTTCGGCGGTTGCGCCGTTCGCCGCGTTCGCCGATTCAACCGACTCATTGGAGTCACCGGTAAACACTTCGGCATCGTCGTAGGCCTTCTCTTCGGCCGCTTTGTCTTCGACCGGAGTGACTTCCGCGCTGTCCGCCAAAAGTCGGTGGGCTTCTTCATTGTCATCGTCCAAGGACTTGGCCACGGAGGTCACGAGTACCTTGGTTTTCGACGCAAGATCCAGCGCCTCGTCCACGCTGCCGTTGGCCGCCTCAGCCTCGACCTTGGCACGTTCGCGCAGGCGCTTGGCCAGATCGGCCGAATACTGCGAAGCGTCACGTTCGTCCAAATGCTTGACCACGCCATCGGACAGTTGCGAATCGACGTGATACATCGACCCCTTGCCGAGATTCACGGAGAACCAGTCGGCGAAATGTTCCAGCAGCCAGATACGTTCGGTGTTCACGCCGGTACTCGGCAAATCCACGACTTCGGTGATGCGGTTACGACCATCCGTGCAGGTGGCCTCGATATCCGTCAGGTTCACGTCGGCGCGTACGTGCACGCCCAGCGGGTAGGCGATGCGGTGCATCATTTCACGCACGCGGAAGGAGCCGGTGCCGGCTCCCAGGTCCAACATGCCGACTCGTACAATCACGCTGGCTTTGGCGGCGATACCGGCGTCCACCACCGGTTTTTCCCAATCGCGTGCAATATCTTCCATGTCCAGCGGAATGGAGTGGGTGTGGAATTTACGTACAGCCGTTGCGCCTTTCGCTTCGGGCGCACTTTTTTTCTTCTGTTCGCTCACATCCTTCATTACTACTCCCTGCCTTCCCCGCCAGCAATCGTAAGGCGCTTAAATCTTCCGCGAATCGGACAGTGTCTCATATGCTGTCCGATATTCGGTCTCTATAGGTGGACAACTTGGCGCACTATATGGACTTCGTAACGTAAAAAGCGATTTCGCGGGGATACACTATTGCCCACACAACAACCACGTTGAATATGGGCTGTGGGCTCGCAACGACTGGTCTCAACAACTGCGGAGGAGCCGCAGACGACCAGTAGACCGAGCAACCTGTTATTCGGCAAAGGAGGTTATATGGCAACACCTGAAGAACAGATCACTCCCGCTGACGCCGCCATCGTCACTACCGGGACCGGCCGAAAGGGCCCGGAGGAGCATGATCTTCCCGAAAGCCTGAAGTACGACATGGATCTGTGTCTTGAGATCCTGCGTAACGTACTGGGCGAATACAACCCCGAACTGCTGTCTACGTTCGACACCGTGCGTCATTACGCGGTGGAGGCCAGCGCCGAGCATTTCGCCGAGCTGAAGGATCCGAACCCCGACCAGGATGGCCTGAAGGAGGCCGTGAACGTCATCGACAACATGACGTTGCACGACGCCCAGCTGCTGGCCCGCGCGTTCGCCACGTATTTCCATCTGGCAAACCTGTCCGAGGAGAACTACCGCGTTTCCGTGCTCCACGAGCGCGAGAACAACGTGCCCGTTGACCAGGCGGTCGACCCGATCAACGAGCTCACCGTCGCTTACCACCAGCTCATCAATGAGACTGGCCCGGCCAAGGCCAAGGAACTGCTCAACCAGCTCGAATTCCACCCCGTCTTCACGGCGCACCCCACTGAGGCCCGTCGTAAGGCCGTGGAAGGCAAGATTCGCCGCGTTTCCGAATTGCTTGAGGAGTACAAGCGCCTCGGCGGCTCGGATAAGAAGGAATGCCTGCGCCGTCTCTACAACGAAATCGACGCCCTGTTCCGCACTTCTCCAATCGCGCTGAAGAAGCCGACCCCGGTTGAGGAAGCGGACACAATTCTCGACATCTTCGACAACACGCTGTTCAACACCATCCCCAAGGTTTACCGTCGCTTCGACGACTGGGTCCTGGGCGATAAGGCCGGTCTCGTCGAGCCCGCTTGCCCCGCGTTCTTCCACCCGGGCAGCTGGATCGGTTCCGACCGCGACGGCAACCCGAACGTCACCGCCAAGGTGAGCCGCGCCGTGGCCCGCAAGTTCTCCGATCACGTGATCGCCGCCCTTGAGCAAGCCACCCGCACCGTCGGCCGCAACCTCACGATGGAAGCCGAGACCACGCCGCCGAGCGCCGAGCTCAAGAACCTCTGGAGCCACCAGAAGGAAATGAGCGAGCGTCTGACCGACAAGGCCGCCCTGATCTCCACCAAGGAGATGCACCGCGCGGTCATGCTGGTGATGGCCGACCGTCTGCACTACACCATCGAACGCGATGCCGACCTCATGTACCACTCCTGCGACAACTTCCTCGCCGACCTCAAGGTGGTCCAGCGTTCGCTGGCCGCCGCCGGCGCCAAGCGTTCCGCTTACGGCCCGCTGCAGGATCTGATCTGGCAGACCGAGACCTTCGGCTTCCACATGGTGGAGATGGAGTTCCGTCAGCACTCCGTGGTGCACGCCCGCGCCCTTGCGGATATCCGCGAGCACGGCCTGCATGGCGAGCGCGGCGAACTGCAGCCGATGACGCACGAGGTGCTCGACACCTTCCGCGCCCTCGGCGCCATCCAGAAGCGCAACGGCCTCAAGGCCGCCCGCCGCTACATCATCTCCTTCACCAAGAGCGCCCAGAACATCAAGGATGTCTACGAGCTCAACCGCTTGGCCTTCTCTCACCCGGAGGACGTGCCCACCATCGACGTGATCCCGCTGTTCGAGCAGCTTGAGGATCTGCAGAACTCGGTGGATGTGCTCGAGGAAATGATCAAGATCCCCGAGGTCCAGGCTCGTCTGAAGGCCACCGGCAACAAGCTCGAGGTCATGCTCGGTTACTCCGACTCCTCGAAGGACGCCGGCCCGACCTCCGCCACGCTGGCCCTGCACTCCGCTCAGGAGCGCATTGCCAAGTGGGCTGAGTCGCACGACATCGATCTGACCCTGTTCCATGGCCGTGGCGGCGCCGTAGGTCGTGGCGGCGGCCCCGCCAACCGTGCGGTGCTCGCCCAGCCGGTCGGTTCCGTCAAGTGCCGCTTCAAGCTCACCGAGCAGGGCGAGGTCATCTTCGCCCGTTACGGCAACCCGGTGCTGGCCATCCGCCACGTCGAGTCCGTGGCTGCGGCGACCTTGCTGCAGTCCGCGCCGAGCGTGGAGAAGCGCAACACCGAGATGACCGAGAGGTATGCCGACATGGCCGCTCAGCTCGACGAGGCCGCGCACAACCGCTTCCTCGACCTGTTGAACACCGACGGCTTTGCCCCGTGGTTCTCGATCGTTACGCCGCTGACCGAAATCGGCCTGCTGCCGATCGGCTCCCGCCCGGCCAAGCGTGGCCTCGGCGCCAAGTCGCTCGACGACCTGCGCACGATTCCGTGGATCTTCTCCTGGGCTCAGGCCCGCATCAACCTGGCCGCCTGGTACGGTCTCGGCACCGCATGCGAGAAGTTCGGCGATCTGGAGACCATGCGTCAGGCTTACGAGGAATGGCCGCTGTTCTCCACCTTCATCGACAACATCGAGATGTCCATCGCCAAGACGGATGAGCGCATCGCCAGGATGTACCTTGCCCTCGGCGACCGCGAGGACCTCAATGAGAAGGTGCTCAACGAGATGGAGCTCACCCGCAAGTGGGTTCTGGCCATCGTGGGCGACAAGTGGCCGCTGCAGCACCGCCACGTGCTCGGCCAGGCCATCCGCATCCGCTCCCCGTACGTGGACGCGCTGTCCGTCACCCAGGTGCTCGCCCTCAGGTCGCTGCGCAAGAAGGTGGACAAGGAAGAGCTCTCGCAAAGCCAGCAGGCAGGATTCATCTATCTGATCCTCTGCACCGTTTCAGGTGTTGCTGCCGGCCTGCAGAACACGGGCTGATTCCCGGCCGACCGATCGACAAAAGCGAGCGGGGAGGTTCCGTGCCGATAAACGGCGCGGGCCTCCCCGCTCGCGTCATCCGGCCCTAGACTGGCCGGCGACGGCGCACGCCGGGCGGGCGCGCAGAGAACGGACGCGCGGAACGGGCACCTCGACAGATCGGAGGGGACATGGGCAAGCCAGCGGGCGGGCGCGGGAACACCGGGTCCACGGACGGCATCAAGGCGGGGGGCGACGCCGGGAACGAACGCCACACTTGCAAAGCGAATCCGGCTACAACCGATGGCATTGGGAAGAAACACGGCACAGAAGATACGTCAGAAAATTTTTCCGGCGAGAGATGTGCTTTGGCACCGAAAGCAGCTACCAAATTCCCTAAGGCGAGTAGATGCTATGTGGCTTTGGGCAAGGCCAGGCGTGCGCTATGGTGGCTGGGATTACTGCTGCTTTCACCAGCACTTTTTTTGTGGGCGGAATGGGGCGCCAATGGCGATGATGATACTATAATCTGCAGAGTCTTAACGTTCTCTTCCTCTTCGTGCATGAATTTAACTACGGCAACTGAGTATGTACGTAGACTTACCTTAGTATTGATTATGGGGGTAGTCTGCTGGATTGCGGCGCTTGTCATCTTTGGCGTGCGTTCATATATGCGATCTGTATATCCGGAACTTCGTGATCATTCCTCTTCCGCCTCGCATGTCCTTGTGGGAATCATATCGTTTCTCGTGCTGGTCATGGTCTTTCCCGTTCTTGTGATAACACTACTTTCCGCTCTAATGACTCTATGACGTTTTACCAGAGGCGCATTGCGTGGAATGGCTGAATCATTCCACGCAATGCGATCACAATCATGATTGATTAACGGTTCGGATTTTTCAAGAGATTCAGCATAGGATAATGCTAATATACCAGCCTCCGCTTGACTCGGGAGTCGGTCTGCATGTGACGCAATGAGCAGTGCTTTTTTACTTCCGGATACGTTATCGAATATTCCAAGATCGATTCCATCAACGAGCTTTCGAAATGCGATGACCAGGTTGTCCGCACTTCCCTTGAACCGAGACTGATAGAACCGTTTAATTCGATTCGTCTCGCTTTGCGCGAACATGTCCCGCATAGCGGTGGACAATGACCTTTCGGAGGAATTGCTCTGCATGGACCGCGCCAGCAACCATGCATCACAGTCCGCGAGAACATCGCTGTAACTGAATCCCATACGAGCGTCTTGCTCGCCGAGATGAGCGTGCAGCCATGACGCCAGGTCCTCTTCCGGGGCATTCGCCAGGTAGCTTCCCCAAATCTGCAGCAAATCCAGGGCCCATCCGCCCAGATCACCGAGACCATAGTCCATTGGATCGTTCGTAACGCCCCATGTCAAGTATCCCAAGGATGTGGCGGCCATATGGGCGATGTCCCGATTGGGCAGCGTGCCTTTGATGACAGGCTGTGCATCACATGCGACACCGCATGCCTGACGCGACAAGGCCAATTCGCTGGGAGTAACCGGCTTCGGGGTGTACGCGTGCCATAGTGCCTGCGTGCCGGAACTTCCTTCCGACCAGTACTCAGGTTTGCGAAGCCACTGCAGGATGAGTTGACCGATGCTGTCCTCATAAACCGCCACCTGGGTACCCAGAGCGGCAGGGGCTTTGTGACACTCCTGCTCGGGTGTCGCCGCCGGTCTGCAGAACACGGGCTGATCCGCGGCTGACCGACCGCTTGACGAGCAGGGAAGTTCCGTGCCGATAAGCGGCGCGGGCCTCCCCGTTCGCGTCGCACGGCCCTAGACTGGCCGGCGACGGCGCGCACGGAACGGGCGCGCGGGCCGAGTGACAGACTCGGATGATCGAAAGGGGACATATGAATGAGGAGAAGGACACGGACGGGACGACGGACGCGCACGAGGGGGACCACACGCCCGCGGACGGTGCCGGGACGGAGGGCGAAGGCGGCAAGCCGGACACTAGGCCGGGCGACAGACTCGCGACCATCCGACGCACGCTGTGGTGGATAGGACTGGCGCTACAGCTCCCATTCGCTTTGACTCTGATCCATTTTGATACCCCTTACCTGATATTGGAGCGTATCCTATGCGCTATTCCGCCAAGACTGGCAAGCGACCCGTCATCAATCGTCGGCATTCCCGCACTTGAAACGGAATGGTGTCGAGAATTCCTGGCACTAGTCCTGGGCGCAGTTTGCTGGGTTACAGCTGGAGTAATGAGATTAGTTGCGGACAGCCCATCAAACCATGGAAAAGAAACCCTTCCTGTACGCATCTTCGCCGGAATCATCACCATCATCGTATTGATGGCCACCGGTATTACAGGACTCTTCCTCGGCATAGCGGCCTTTTAGAAGTTTCCCCGTATCTGGCAGAGGAATTCCAAATCGAAAGCACAACAGCGAATGTGTGGGCAGACGACACATCTGCCCACACATAATGCATTATGCGAGCTACCGTCTTGGCTGATCAATGAATGCAGCGAACGCCCGAGCACTCACTTCAGCTTCCTGCTTATCAGGAAGCTTGTCTGTACCGGCAGCCTTTTTTAGGATGCTTTCGCTCATTCCAATATTTGTCAAACCAAGTGCATCAAGACCGTCCGCCATTGTTGAATATGCACTCACCACATTATCTGCGCTTGATGCAAAACGTTCGTCGTAGAATCGAACGATACGATGGGTCTCACTCTGCTTAAGAAAAATTGAAGCAAAACACGCAAAGCCAGCAGGCAGGATTCATCTACCTCATCCTGTGCACCGTCTCCGGCGTTGCTGCCGGCCTGCAGAACACAGGCTGATCTACACACCAGCGCATATGGGGAAGCCCCGCTCGATGTGAGCGGGGCTTCCCCGTTTTGTGTACATCTTTCACCATCTTGCAATAATTCTTACATGTAAACAGAGAGTTCTTACATGAAAGAATTATTGAAAGGTGATGAAAGAACTTACTTTCACGCGCGCCAATCATCCCAACACGTATCGGGATGACGGCCCATTCCCCTCGCGGCGCAACTTGCCCGCATCCTCTAGCTTCTTCAACAACCGGTATGCACTGAGATTGACCTGTACTGCGAAGTCTACACTGCCATGCAGCATTGCTATGGGGCAGTATTCAATCCAGAGCGAAGCTGCCGCCATGCAGAATGGTTACTCGATGATGCACGGCAATGCTCTTGCTGCATCCATCGGCGGCGGCAATTCTTTTTCAGTCATCGGTGTATCAGGACTTGGCAAGTCCACCGCATTGCAGCGTGTATTATCGTTATATCCGCAGGTCATCGAACACACTGTGTATCATGGGCAAAAGTTCTACTGCCACCAAATCCCTTACTTGGTTGTGCAGACCCCGCATGATGCGTCTATTAAAGCTCTGATTTTGGATATTTATTTACAGATTGACAGCCTGATTGGAACCTGCTACCAAAAGGATGCCCTATCGCGCAGATTGAGCATTGATGTTCTTGTCAGCCAGCTTAACCAAATTGTGCGCGTCAATCATATAGGGTTACTGGTGATAGACGAGTTGCAGAACATTACCTATCATAAAAGTGATGGCGGTATACGCTTTTTGAATTTTCTCGTTCACCTTATCAACGGGGCAGGGGTAAGTGTCTGCATGGTCGGAACACCGCGCGTTTTGCAGGTATTGCAGCAGGAGTTTCGCGCCGCACGGCGTACCACTGGGCTTGTCTATGACCGGTTGCCCAACGATAAGGAATTTTCATTGCTCCTGCATGGGCTATGGTATTATCAGTACACGCAATATGTCACCGACCTGACTCCAGAGCTTACAAACTGGCTGTATCGCAAGACACAGGGCATCCCGGATATACTCTCCAAATTGCTGTATAATGCCCAAAAGCAAGCTATTCTTGATGGACGCGAAAAGCTCGACTTAGAGGTTTTTGAAAGTGCATTTATAAAAATCTGGGGATGGTGTCAGAATACATAAGCGAGCTTTCCACCAAGCCCGTTGTTAAGCGGCAGGCAAAGACCACGCCAGAGGTATCCGTAGGTTCCGCAGCCCCCTCCAAGATTGTTGGAAATGATATACGGGTGCTGCTCAAAAAAGCGAAAAAGTGCGGCGAATCACCTGTATCTGCTTATGCTGAGTATATCAAGGGCGAGGTAGCAATATGATTAGCTTCTTTCCCTCGCCGTACCCTGATGAACTATGGTACAGCGTCATTTGCCGCTACCATGTTCACAGTGGCAACTACTGTGCTAAGCACACCCTGCGGCAGCTATATGGGGACAATTTCTGTGCTCCCAGTCTAATGCTCTGCGGGCCTATAAATACGCTGTTGGCACAGCTTCCGCAAGGGTTCTTGTCTGCAAAGGATGTTGTAATGCAGCAAACATTTTATCCCTATTACGCGCGGTTTTTCCCTACGCAGCGTAAGCGTTCCACCTATGCCTATGTTGTCAATGGCAATCCATTAGCTGTACATCGGATGGGCATTTCACAGGCCACCAGAAATCATTGCCCCGTAATGCGCTATTGCCCCGTCTGCTATCAAGAGGACTTGCAACTATATGGTGAGCCTTATTGGCATCGCAGCCACCAATTGCCGGATATGCAGATTTGCACCAAGCACTGCTGTTGGCTGGTCGATACCGATGTCACATACAACAGCACACGGCAGCAGGAACTATTTCCTGCAACATTCACCATGCGGCTTAAAAAGCAGCCAGCAAAACCCGTGCCGGATTGCCTGCTGGCATTAGCTTTATTGCTACATAATACTTTGGATTCCAGTTTTGATTATAGAGATGGCTCTGTTTACCACACCGTCCTTGACTGCGCATTACGTTCCCGTGGCTGGCGTTCCCTGACCGGTGGACGTACATACGCCACCAAAATCGAAAATGCACTTTTAAACCTATATGGCAGTTATGTTCCTGCGACTGACATATCCGCAAAGCAGCTGCACGCCACACTATGCAACAAGTCCGTTGCACCGCGATATGTTCTGCAACTTGCCGTTCTGCTGAGACTGTCTCTCTATGACCTGCTGCACGCGCCCGATGCCGTGCCAGACTATAAGGCCGAGATGAAAGCAATGTATCAATCAGGAGCCACCATGTACCATATAGCGCAGCTGTACGGCATGGACGCAAAGACTGTGGCAAGATGGGTCAAATAGTTCCCCCTTATAAGAAACAAGCCCTCCACCTTTGCTGGTTGAGGGCTTGTTTCTTTCGTTGGCATCGTTGGTATCGTTGAATCACAATTACCCCATTAAAAGTACCGTTGATTTCGTTGACTTATCACTCACATTTTAATTTTGTTTAGGCTGATATGCGTAGCACCCAGAGCAGTTTTAAATCATTTTCTCAGAACATAGGAACTCGCAAGCCAAGCTGCGGTAATAATGTTAGGTAGTATGCTGTCAACCACAGGCCACGCTCAAATAACAGGTATTTTATTCTGCACTATTTAAAAAGCATTTATATTAACCATAGTTGATGTATATGCTTTTATCCAGACCAGCCAAAAACATCGCATATAAGAATACGTTCTGGAAAGCGTCATTCTACCACTATGTTTCGATGTTTCCAATGAGTAAGTGCTCACGGTTAGGTTTTCCCGTTCTGAGAGCAGCCATGAGGCTGCTCCACCAGACCGTATTACCAACGGTTGCAACGGTAAAAAGTAAGGGGTTGCTCAATATATGTTCTTTCCCTCCTATATTCTTATGTTGTAGATTCCACTGCACTATTTTATAGTATCGCAAACTCAATCATAATTGGATTGCCTTTATCATTCGACCTTCAAATCAGCATAATCAGCTTCCGCCGCATCCAAAAGTTTTAACGCTTCCCGTGAGAAGCGAAACCGTTCTCTTTCGATTTCCTCACTGTCATCACCACTATAGCACGCAGGACACTTTTCTATATATTCTCGATACTGTTGCACCATGAGCTGCATCTCAAGCACCTTTTTTTGAGTTGTTCGTTGCTTGGCATTGTATGATAGCTCTCCAAAAACCTCCAGAAAATCTATAAATTGTTCCCGATTTTTTAGCAATTGGTTAAAGTAGAACACTATATCATACGGCGAGTCAATATATTTTTCATTAATTTCACAACATTCGTCATCTTCTTTGATGTCCTCCTCACCGCACGAACTCTTTCCTCCCATAAAACTAATGAGACAAATCGTTTTAAGTGCTTCTTCTGAAAGCCCACCAATTTGTTGGCACACCTGCTGTATATTTATATTAGGTGATTTCACATCGGTCAATCCGAGCAAATAGTCTGTGGAAACATTGAAATACTGTGCCAGCTTTACTAAATTTCCCGCCTTTATCTCGCGCTTCTCATTGTGATACTGCGAAAAAGTGTTGGATGGAATGCCCGTCTCAATTGAGATTTGTTTTTGCTTTATTCCTTTCTTCTCCGCTTCCATCATTAAGATATCTAACCTACGAGCAACTGCAGTCTTAATATCATTATCGTCCATACCAATCACCTACACAACCGTAATCATTATAAAAATCAGTATTTCCAAAGGTCTGTCCTCCGCCATGGTTTTATTCTCGTTTGAGAACAGTTTTCCGTTTTGTTCTCAAAGTTGCAGCATTGAGCGTATTTCTGACTTAACCGGCCATCTTTGCTATAATGCAGACAGTGAGGATATACAAATATATAGCTTCAAACCGTCCTCGCTAATACGGCCATATTACATCAACGTTTCTGATAAAATAACCCTCATATAACAACAAGGAGATACAAAAATGTTCAACAACACTACGAATGAGTACAACTACTACGATGACCAAGGCAGCTACATCGGAACAAAGCGCATCGTCCATCTTCCCAACGGAGCAATTCAGTCCCTGTGGCTTACTAAATATGATAACGGAACCGAAGACTCGCTTCATGTAGCAGATGAATTGTTTTTCTATCATTTGCCTAATTTAGCCAATACTAAAAATGGTGATACCGTATACCTCGTTGGGGGAGAGAAAGCTGCCGATGCGTTAGCTATCCGCGGTTCAATTTCTGTGAGTGCACCTGACAGTGCAGACCCCAAAAAATTTCCCAGCGAGGCAGTCCCGTACTTTGCAATGCTGAATGTCGCCATCATTCAAAATAACGATGATGTTGGTAAGCAGTTCGCTTTAGCAGAAGCCTCCCTCATTCACCCGGTTGCCGCTTCCGTAAAAATCATCGACCTTTCCGAAATTTGGGAGAGCATGCCTGAACACGCTAACATTAGTGATTATCTCCAGCTTTATGGGGATGCCGGATTTGAGCAGGTCAAACTCCTGATTGAAAAGACGGTCTGCTGGATTCCTCCTAAAACCAATGTCCAGAGCAAGAATAAGAGTTTAGCCATCCGCTCCGTGAAAGATTTGATGACTCAGCATTTTGTGCCTACAGAATTTCTCGTAAATGGCATTCTCCCTTTGGGATTGACTCTTTTAGCAAGCCCTCCCAAATTCGGTAAATCGTGGTTCTCTCTCATGCTGTGTCTCGCTGTTGCGAAAGGTGCGCCTTTCCTTGGTCTCGGCACTACCAAATCAGATGTTCTCTATCTTGATTTGGAAGATGGCGATGCCGATTTGCAAGAACGGATTAAAAAACTGAATATGGGTGAAGAAGCTCCGGCAGGTCTCCTGTATTCAACGGAAGCTCCCACCCTTGCCGATGGACTGATTGACACGCTGAATCAAACGCTTAGCTCTAACCCCAGCATCAAGTTGGTCGTCATTGATACTCTTGGTGTGGTGCTTGGCGCGCAGAATAATGATTCCAGTCAATTTGCACAGGAATATGCCTTGTACGGTAGTCTTAAAAAAGTTGCAAATAGCCACTCCATTGCGTTGTTGGTAATTCATCATCTCCGCAAAACCGGCGATGACAATAATCCTTTCAACCGCATTTATGGCGGCGTTGCCACTCAGGCCGCGCTCGATACGATGATGGTTTTGGAAAAGGACACGCATGCTTCGGACACCGCTCGTTTACATGTTTCTGGTCGCCGCTGCCCCCAGCAGGATTATGTGTTGTCTTTCGATGCTGACACCTGCATTTGGTCTATGGTCGGTAATTCCGCTGAAGCTGACGAAAAGTTTCATCGGAATCAATACGAGCGCAGCGAGGCAGTAGTCACCATCAAAGAAGCAGTAGCCCGTGGCAACGGTTCGTGGAGTGGCTCCATGAGTGACCTCAGCCGCATGGCAGAAACCATCCCCTGTATCGGGCACGGTCTCGGTCATCCGCGCAGCCTTTCGAACGAAGTGAATCACTTCAAAAATGACCTCTGCCGCTATGATGGGATTACCATTACAATTGCCAAAAACGGTACGGGCGGTCGAAAGTACACTTTTAGTAAAGCCCCTCACTAATTAGGGATTTCCTTACGCCACTCAAGCACTAACTCCTGCACTATTTTTTTCACAAATAGAAAAGCTGAGCAGTCTTCGTAAGGTCTGCCCAGCTTTTCTTCTATATAGCAGAGCATCGCACATATAGGAGTAGCATTACTACACAAGCCCGAAGTATTTGTCAAAGAACGCTTGCAATTTTGCAATAATGCCATCCTTTTTGGCCGCTCGGTTGCCGCCGCCAAAGCGCGAGACCGGCGGCAGGATGCGGTCAACATCTGTGCCGGTAGTCTTTAATACACCATCCCGGAAAGAGTTATCCACAAACTTGCGCGTTTCGTCCGGCTTGAGCTTTTCCTCTACGATAAGTGTATCAAGGTCGGTTTTCTTTTGCTCGGTGACGAACTTTATCCAGTCGTCATCCACCTTAGTAGCCGTATTGACCGTTGCGATAAAGTTTTCAATCAGGTCTTTCTTGCTGCGCAGCTGCATACTGGAATCCACGGCCTTGCGGATGTCAACAAGAATTTCTTTATCCTCGCAGTTGCTATCGTGATACTTGGCAACCAGCATAAGGATATAATCAATGTTGATTTCCACCTGACGGATAAGCTCCATTTCAAAAACTATATCGTCATTGATGACTTCCTTATCGGGGTTCTTAGGCCGCAGCTGTTGGTATAGGTCAATATAGTTGCTCTGGTAGTCCTGCATATCGCGCGGGGAGAGCAGTTCATTGCCCGCAAAGTCGTCAAACGAGGTAAGGATATTCCGCAGCCGCAGGATTGCGCCAAACAGCGCGATAAAGTCCTTTTGGTTTTGTTCGCCAATAATGGGCTGACCCAGCGGGAACTTTGCTTGCAGCTTGGCAATCAGGTCTTCATAGCCATCGTGGTGTTTGCCGTCCTCGTCATAGCCATCGTAATAGGCTTTATAGTTTTTCAGCAGAACGATACTACCCGCATTGCGGTCACCAAACAAGGCAATGGCTTTGTTGGTTTCCTCCTCCAGATTGCGGAAGCAGACAATGTTGCCGTATGTCTTTACGGAGTTCAGGATACGGTTTGTGCGCGAGAACGCCTGTATCAAGCCGTGCATGACAAGGTTTTTATCCACCCAGAGCGTATTTAGCGTGGTAGCGTCAAAGCCCGTCAGGAACATATTTACGACAATCAGGATGTCAACCTCGCGGTTTTTCATGCGCAGGGAAAGGTCTTTATAATAGTTCTGGAATCTGTCGGCCGAGGTGTCATAATGCGTCTTAAAAAGTGCATTATAATCCTTGATTGCAGCCTCCAAAAAGTCCCGCGAGCCTGCGTCAAGCTGGCTGGTGTCGTCAGAATTTTCCTCGCCCAGCATGCCGTTTGCATCTTCCACGTCCTCGTTGGGGGCGTAGCTGAAAATCGTTGCCACGCGCAGGCGCTTTGCTTCGGGCAAGTCCTGCATCTGGCGCTTAAATTCCAGATAATACGCCTTTGCCATTGCAATCGAGCTGACCGCAAAGATGGAGTTAAAGCCCGACAGACGTACACTGTCCTTGACTTCTGCGACCTGCCCGCGTGTTTTATCGGTTGCCACTGCCTCAATATTGCGCAGCGCACGGAAAGAATACGTTTTACCGTTGCGTTTTGTTTTCTGGTCAAAATGCTCTAAGATGTATTTGACGATTTCTTTTACGCGGCGCGGGTCGGCAAGTGCTTTTTCGGTGTCGATGGCCTTGACCTGCTTATCGCCGATGCCTGCTTTGCGGTTGACCGTATCCACATAGTCGATACGGAACGGCAGAACGTTGTAATCGTTGATAGCGTCAACAATCGTATAGGTATGCAGCGGCAAGACTTTCTTGCCGTTGGCATCAGGCTCACCGCCAAACGCCTGCGGAGTGGTTTTCAGCGTAGGTTTGCCGCGCGTACTGGCGTTGGCCGCAAAAATCGGCGTGCCTGTAAAGCCAAACAGGTGATAGTTCTTAAAATATTTTGTGATGTCCTCGTGCATATCGCCAAACTGGCTGCGATGGCACTCATCAAAAATCAAGACAACATGCTTTTGGAAAATCTCATGTCCTTTATTGCAGGCAACAAACAACGCCAGCTTTTGAATCGTTGTAATGATGATTTTATAAGTATGTGGGTTGCCTTTGGCATCCCGGTCTTCCAGCTGGCGTTGCAGCACCTGCGTGGAGGTGTTGCCGTTGGCCGCGCCTTTTTCAAAGCGGTCATATTCTTTCATGGTCTGGTAGTCCAAATCCTTGCGGTCTACCACAAACAGAACCTTATCAATATAGGGTAGATTGGACGCCAGCTGCGCCGTTTTGAAGGAGGTCAGCGTTTTGCCACTGCCCGTGGTATGCCAGATGTACCCGCCTGCGGCCAGCGTTCCCGTCTGCTTGTAATTGGTCGATACTTCAATACGGGATAAAATACGCTCGGTGGCCGCAATCTGGTACGGACGCATCACAAGCAGCAGGTCTTCGGACGTAAAGACGCAATACTTCGTCAGGATGTTCAGCAGCGTATGGCGGGCAAAGAACGTGCGGGTAAAGTCCACCAAATCGGGAATGACGCGATTTTTCCCATCAGCCCAAAAGGACGTAAATTCAAAGCTGTTGCTTGTCTTTTTGCCGCTCTTCCGGGTCGTTCCGGCGCTCTCTTTAATATGGCTGTCGCGGGTCGTGTTGGAGTAGTATTTTGTATTCGTGCCGTTGGAGATAACGAAAATCTGTACATACTCATACAGGCCGCTGCCAGCCCAAAAGCGATCCCGCTGATAGCGGTTGATTTGATTGAACGCCTCTTTGATGGGCACACCGCGCCGCTTCAATTCCACATGAACCAGCGGCAGACCGTTTACCAGAATTGTGACATCATAGCGGTTATCATAGTTGCCGCCGTTCTCCACATACTGGTTAATGACCTGCAAGCGGTTGTTGTGGATGTTCTTTTTATCCAGCAGTGTAATGTTGACCGTAGAGCCGTCCTCACGGGTCAAGTTCTGAATGTTGTCCTCTTGGATGCGGCGGGTCTTTTCTTTGATGCCATCGTTCGCGTTGGCGATTTTATCCTTAAAAAAGAAGTCCCATTCTTTATCCGTGAAAGTATAGTTGTTCAGCAGTTCCAACTGGCGGCGCAGGTTTGCCACAAGGTCAGCGTTATCATGGATAGGGAGGTAGACATAGCCCTGCTCCTCCAGCATCTTGATAAATGCCTGCTCCAGCGCAGCCTCGCTCTGGTAGGCATCAGAACGCTTGCTTTGCGGTTCGTATTCTGTTACAACGGTACTTTCGTTGCTGGCAGCAACTACATTGTAAGTGCTCATGCACCCAACTCCTTAAATGTTAAGAGCTTATCCCGATAGTATTCGTATTGCTTTTGCCGTGCTTCGATTTCGGCAGGCAGACCCTTGGTGAGGTCGTTGCAGAGGGTGTCGAAGTGTTTCAACACCGAAACTATTTCATTTTGCTTTTTAAGTGTAGGTACAGTTATACGCACATTGAGCAAGTCTGCAACTTTCAAATGCGGCACAGACCCCTTTGAAATTTTAGGCTCAAATTGATTTTTTGCATCTGCACTATATAGCATATACATCAAAAATTTCCGGCATTACGATAGTTTCATCTGCTTTAATCGCATAAAGTGTTTCGCTGATGCCCCAGTCATTTTGATATTCATGCACTATTGCCATCCGTCCTACTGTGCCTGGTTCCTGTACTCGCAAAGAGCAGCAATCCCGGCTGTAACGCTGCACGCCTGTTTATCAGTTGCAGCGCTTCTTCTGTAATACGGTCTGTTCTTTCAGAAATATTGACGCTATTGTTATAGATGTCTTTTCCTGTAATGTAGGAATTGTACCTCCTACATTCAACTTG